>Ga0207007_1015_pt3 | contig 18256 bp, 13 predicted proteins | sample Alteio_BWMinCont_85_FD_153487 | JGI IMG/M metagenome (GOLD analysis project Ga0207007, IMG submission 153487) | Enriched cells from forest soil in Barre Woods Harvard Forest LTER site, Petersham, Massachusetts, United States -... | ecosystem: Environmental > Terrestrial > Soil > Temperate forest >...
CACTCACTGTCACTGGCGCCCCCGTGGCACCGTCGATCACCACACAACCGGCCAACCAAACCGTCAACGCCGGGCAGACCGCGAGTTTCTCAGTAGTCGCCAGCGGTACTGCACCGCTCAGCTACCAGTGGAGCAAGGGCGGGATTGCCATAGGCGGTGCAACGTCGTCTTCCTATACGACTCCGGCCACAACCGCCGGGGATAACGGTACGCTATTCAGTGTTTTGGTCAGTAACTCGGTCAACAGCGTAGCCAGCAGCAATGCCACACTCACTGTCACTGCCGCCCCCGTGGCACCGTCGGTCACAACGCAACCAGCCAACCAGACCGTCAACCCCGGCCAGACCGCGAGCTTCTCAGTAGTCGCCAGCGGCACCGCACCGCTCAGCTACCAGTGGCGCAAGAATGCGGTTGCCATTGGCGGTGCTACATCGTCTTCCTATACGACCCCGGCCACAATTGCCACGGACAACGGTGCGCTGTTCAGCGTCACGATCAGCAATTTGGCGGGAAGCGCGACCAGCGGCAATGCCGCGCTCACCGTCAACGTACCGCCCTCGATCAGCACTCAACCGGTCAGCCAGACTGTAACGGTCGGCCAAACAGCAACCTTCTCAGTGGCCGCCAGCGGTACTGCACCGCTCAGCTACCAGTGGAGCAAGGGCGGGACCGCCATCAGCGGTGCAACAGCGTCTTCCTATACGACTCCGGCCACAACCGCCGGGGATAACGGTGCGCTATTCAGCGTTACGGTCAGTAACTCGGTCAGCAGCGTAGCCAGTAGCAATGCCGCACTCACTGTCACTGGCGCCCCCGTGGCACCGTCGATCACCACACAACCGGCCAACCAAACCGTCAACGCCGGGCAGACCGCGAGTTTCTCAGTAGTTGCCAGCGGGACTGCACCGCTCAGCTACCAGTGGAGCAAGGGCGGGATTGCCATCGTCGGTGCAACGTTGTCTTCCTATACGACCCCGGCCACAATTGCCACGGACAACGGGGCACTGTTCAGCGTCACGGTCAGTAATTCGGTCAACAGCGTCACCAGCAGCAATGCCACACTGACCGTTAATGTGCCGCCGTCGATCACAACGCAACCCACCAACCAGACCGTCAACCCCGGGCAAACCGCGAGTTTCTCAGTAGTCGCCAGCGGCACTGCACCGCTCAGCTACCAGTGGAGCAAGAGCGGGATTGTCATCAGCGGTGCAACATCGTCTTCCTATACGACTCCGGCCACAACCGCCGGGGATAACGGCGCGCTGTTCAGCGTCACGATCAGCAATTTGGCGGGAAGCGCAACCAGCAATAACTCTACACTTACGGTCAATACTCGAACCTTGACTGCCAATCCGCTGAATCTGCCCTTCGGAAACGTCCTTGTGAGCGGCGGCAGCAGCACGCTCCCAGTGACGATGACTAATTCAGGCAACGCAAACATTACCATCTCGAATGTCAGTACTTCAGGGGCGGGCTATGGCGCCAGCGGCATCTCTATCGGGCAAGTCGTCGGGCCGGGACAGAATGTGACTCTGAATGTGACCTTCGCCCCGGCAGGTACGGGAAGTGTGCCAGGTAGTGTCACAGTCACTAGTGATGCCGCCAATTCGCCTACGATCATTTCCATGACGGGCACCGGTATCCTGTCGCATTCTGTACATTTGTCGTGGACTGCCAGCACGTCCACTGTAGTGGGATATAACATCTACCGCTCGACGGTCTCTGGCGGACCGTACACCATACAGAATTCCACCGTTGATACGATCCTCAGTTATTCGGATACAACCGTTCAGTCCGGGCAGCAGTACTTTTATGTGACTCGGTCAATCGATTCCAGCAGCACGGAGAGCGCCAATTCAAACGAGGTCCCCGCCACAATTCCGTTCCCTTAAGAATGTTTCCGTGCAACGTACTCCTGCAATGCAATCAATGGTCTGCAGAAAATGAGCTTAACCCATGTGTTTGTACAGTAGCTTTCCCACGACTGACAGACATCTATTAGGAATATTGGCAAAGACGGCTTGCCCAAACCGGACCTTCCAATCTCGATCACTCACTTGGATGCGCCATGAATAACGTGATGCGAGATAGTACCTCGAATACGTCAGAGTGGAACGCGTGGCACCTAACCTATCTTTGAATTGAATCAAGCCATGGTTGTCGACCTGGGAGCGACCTAGGTCAATATCCTGCAAGCCTTCACTCTTAGCCTCAGTTATCGTCTTCCAGAACAATAACTGCATCCCCCCAAGGTTATGGAATGTGACATCTGAACAGCCGTATTTGTATACGAGCGTGTCTTTATGGCGGACCGTAATGATCGCTGCGATAGGCTGTTTCCCGTGGAGCGCAACACGGATCTTGAGCGATCCGGGGAAACATCGAATCAGATTCTCAAACCAAGCGCGTGGCTGTGGAGGCATTCCGTGACGCCGCCGTGTGAGGCGCAACAAATCATAAAAACTATCTAGCAAGTCTTGAGATGTGCCCTCCTCATAAGCCAACCGTTCGCGCTCGGCCCGCCGGATCTTGCGTTGTGTCGAATCCTTGTGCAAATTGCGGTAGAGGATGTCAATGTCGGGCTCCAGACTCAAGCGGTGAAGGTAGTATGTCTGGACCACTTGAACTGGTCCGGGCACACAATCCAGATCTCCGAGCGGCCGGAATTCAATATACCTAAGATTCCGTTGGCGGGAATACTCACAGATAAACTTAAGCAAGGCGTTGCCGCTAGCGCGATCACCTTGCAATGACTCGCAATGATCCGAGAACGGCAGCGATACAAGTCGACGGCCTGTTAGCCAACTGTCTACGCGGCAGAAGACGAGACCATCGCGCAAATCTTGGTCCGGAGGAGAGGTCGTAAAAACAACCGGCTGATATCCATATGTCCGTTGCAATGCCTCAAGCCAAGCCGCGCTGTGGAAAACCGATGCTCGAGGATGCCCTTCCAGGAATTTACCCCAGCGCGGATCCTGTAGAGGGTCAATTGTTTGCGCGATCATTCAAGTACATGGAAAGATAGATGTGCGAAAGGGGAATAGGCGAGTGATCCGGGGTGCTATTGGCGCGTACGACTATTAGGGCGGGTGTTGACTTCACGGGTCTTGGAACGAATGGGATCTGCCGATCCGTTTTCCTCTTCTGACCGACCTACTAAAAACGACAATGTTTGCACTTCCCCAGCGAACTGAGATGGGGGCTCAACCCTCTCAAGCCAAATTTCTCGCCAGTAAGGATAGATGCTCCTAGGACAGAACATACGACATTCGCTGTAGCGGCTCTGGCACACGACCGAATCCAAAATGATGCAAGGGTTTTTCATTTCCTGCATCTTTCCAGTCTTCTCGTCGAGGATATGTGTGACCCGCTTGAGAACGCGGTAGGTTCCGCCGCAGTACGGAACCATCTCGGCGTCCCACCAGAGGCCACGATTCTTGCTGATGGCGCTCACCGTTCGGAGGATTTCTTCGTGCGATTTCACGCGCACAAGTTCACCCGGCTGCAAATTGAGTGTTACCGTTGGCGTCGACTCTCCCGCGGGGATCGACCCCACCTTGCGGGGAAATAGCGTACCGCGCCAAAGCAGATGAAACTTATCGTAGAACCATCGCATCGCAGGACCTAATCCGATACCCGACTGGCTAAAGTTGTAATACATCACATAGACCAACCCTTTGAAAATTGCCCAGAGACCGACGTTCCCCGACAAGTAATCCTCGATATATTGCCGGATGTCCCACCAGTTGAGTTCTGTCGTTGCGTATGGCAACTGCGTAGCTTGGCAGACGTAGGTAGGTGCTCCGCCATTCGGGTCAGATGCCTGAGCGCGATCCCAGACATCAGCCTCGGTACATCCGCCCGAGGCGAAAGTGCTGACCTCTACGGACCGCACCTCGGCAAGTAAGGAAGCATGATCCGGCGCGTTGCGGCTGACGGGTTTTAGCCATGCCTCTTTCCAAAAGATCAGGCATCCGGCTTGGCACCCTCCGTGCGCATGACCATCACAACGCGTTTCAAGATGAACCGTCCGATCGACCCGACGCCCGCGAACCGGAAAGACAGTGTCGCAGGTCTTGTGCGCGCGCTTGTAGACCTGAACCTTCTGGCCGCAGAACGCAAACATCTCCGGCATGAACGGCATCCCGTCAAGTCTTCCGTTGCTGTCGAGAGTCCGCAGGATTTCTCCCTTGCTTCGGATCTCCACCCAATCGCCTACGCTCAACTTTCGCATCTTCCTTTTCATAGCCTCAGTGGGTGGAATCACTTCGCATTACACGAAAACGGTATACGGGAGTGATCACGTTAACGAAGGGCTGAGACGCAACGATCATTACTTTCCCTATACTATTTCCACATGGTCATCAAGCGCATTCCCTTAGGCTACTATCGCATCTCCTTACTACTGACCGCGGGACGTGTGGTGCCCCCGAATTCGTTTGCAACCTGCCGTACTTTCTGGATACTGCCCAGGGGATTGATCAGGGCCAGACAGACTTTTTTGAGCGCCACTCTCGCCAAACGAAGCCTGCTGAAACCCACGCCTGCCTCGGTCAGTTTTCGCTTGTGGTAATCCCAAAACCTCTTTCCCTGAAAGCGCACAAGTCCGCCAACAAGGGTGGCATAGTAGTCTGATAGGTCTCGTTCTAGACATGCTTCCAATTCTTCTTGACTCAGAAAGTCTCGGCCATACATAACAAGATCGTGCAATTTTCCTGCCATAATGGTGTGCATATCCTTGGACATCGCAGTCAACGAACCGGGTCGCTCTCTTGTGAAAGTAAGTACCTGATGAACAAAGCCAAAGTCGCATGCTCGCAAAAGCGCAATACATGATTCAATATCTGCATGTAGATTTGATTCGTTGTAGAACGGATCGCGACTCCTAACAAGATCAGCCCGAAAAAGAACATTATTTGCCGGGCCAAACACATGGAGTCCTCTGAGGAAACGTTCACGGCAGATTTCTCGTCCACTGAACAATTTACTCTTATACGGCAGTCCCGCACACGCAACATATTGCCCCTCAAGCACATAGGCGCCAACAATCCCGGCAGACGGACATTCTTCGGCGATGCCAACCATCCGCTCCAAACACTCGGGGAAAATCCAATCATCCGCAAATACCACCTTGCAGTATTTGCTGTCCGGAGATATTTGACGAAACGCCCTATTGTGGTTGGCATTCACGCGCAAGAACTTTTCATTTTCGCAGATCCGAATCCGCTGATCTTTCTGGGCATACCCGCGAGCGATTTCCAAGGACCCGTCGGTGCTGCAGTTATCGACAATGGTGTGGTCCCAATTAGGATACGTCTGCGCAAGGACGCTCTCGATGCACTCGGCAAGATATTCCGCGCCGTTATAGACGGGAGTGATTACACTCACGAGAGGAGTAAGCGAAGGAATCAACGATCGCTCCCCATATTTGCGCAGACGTCCAGCAGCGAACCTCCACCATGCACTGGAGCAATGAACCAATTTGTACGGCTCATACTCATAAATGAATTGGACCTTCGCACAATCGGTTACTACACAAGGGCAAGAGTCGTCGCTTCAGCCGGCGACCGCCCCCTCAAGCTGCGTAGAAGATCCAAATAAAATGCCTTTTGTTTCATCACATAGAAAAGCATGACAACGTAAACACCCAAGAGAACGGTTCCTTCCAAGATAAGGCGCGCCAGGTGAGATTGAGATTGTCCATACAGGAATTGCACCACGAAAGCTACTGCCCCCGCCACGATAGCGGACAATAGGGGCCGGGAGACGGCCTGCACAATGTCCTTGAAAGAAATGCCCGTGCCATGAGTGCACCATAAGATGTGAGGAATCAACCAAACAGTCATCGACATCGAATAAGCGAAGGCGACGCCCTTAGGACCATACGGCAACCCCATCAGATAGGCTGTAATAACCAGCGGCGCGATGACTAAAGCGATCTTAAGGCTTCTCCCCACCAACCCCATCGAGAATAGGAGCCACGAGAAAGGATTCATCATCGCGAACATGACGATCGTTGGAGCCAACAAACGGAAAATGGGAACCGCGCTTTGCCATTTGGGGCCGAGCAGAACGCTGATTAGATCATTTGCAAACAGAGCGCAAGCGATTGTGATGGGAATGGTTAATGCAAGGACAAAAGAATAGCCCTTCAAAAAATAGCTCCTAAGCCTAGCTCTATCGTTCTGGACCCGGGAAAGAGCCGAAAATGCCACCTCACCGACCGATGAATTCAAATTATCGGTCGGAATATTAATGAGTTGGTATGCCCGGCCATAGATACCAATGGCCTCGGCTCCCCAGTAGCGGCCTAAAAGGACTTTCTCAAAATTATAGGCGACATTAACGACAAGGCCGTTCAAAGTCACTGTGCTACCGAAACGCAATAAGGTGCGAATTTCCGCTGCCTTGCGCGGCGCTCCCGGTATCCACTTTGTCGCCACCCAAAAGTAAATGGTGGAGACAAGAGGAGAAACGACGGTCATTACTACTAGAGCCCAATATTTGTAGCCGGCGATGGCCATGCCTATTCCAAATATGACGCTGAATACTAGAGAGATGACCTCAGCCAATGCCAGGGCGGTAAACCGCATTTCTCGTTGGAGCATGGCTGAGTGCTGTACGCCTATTGCGTTAAATAGGAATCCAGTCGCTAAAACGACAGTAACCCAGAGAAGCCGGGGTTCATGATAAAAAAGGGCCACGACCGGCGAAATTGCCATCAGGAAGAGACAGAGTATGGATCCCACCAGAACGTTAATCCAAAATAACGTTGAAATCTGCTCCTCGGTGACCTTGACGCGTTGAACCGTGGCTGACGAGAGTCCGAAATCACGAAATAGACTCAAGACTCCAGTGAAGGCGGTGACCATCCCTACCAAGCCAAAATCCTTTGGATCCAAAAGCCGGGCCAACACCATCAGCGAACCGACCCGGAGGGTAAAAGTTGTACCCTGCGAGCAGACCTTTGCAAAACCGCCGCGAATTGCTCTCTGTCTTAAGTCTTCCATACTAATCACATAAGGCTTGACTTACAAATGCCTTCCACAGTCGTCAAACCCTATCTAGTTTGCCATCTCACAGGACTAACTTGCGACAATAGAAAGCCTCAGCGTATCCGCTTGGAGCATTGCATTCCATTCCTCTTAGCCGCAGGAGGGAGAGAAACGTTTCTTGCTGGAACCAACGCTTAGCATGTTGGGATTGGAAGGTATCCAGGATGTACTGAGTTTTTTTCTGGCACAGCTCAAGCTCAAGTGGAAAAAAAACGTTCGGCTGCCCCATGTCGCCGTCGTACTTCGGAATCTCGTACTCCAGAATGAAATGATCCCGAAAGGTATTCCAAGTCAATTCAGCAATGGTCCGATGGTCTTGATGCGCGTCCCTGGAATTATGAGTAAGGATGATATCTGGAGAAATCTCTAGCTTTAACTCTTCGAATACTGCCTTCACTTCCGCGCCCACAAACGGCATGAACCCATCTTGAAAAGTCTTCAGTAAAGGTCCCTTCAGGCGCATAGGATCGACGAACAACGTGGCTGCTCGTCTCGCCTCGGCCTCCCGCACTCCAATGGCACTGAACACTACCCAGTGGAACACCGAGTGTGGATACAGTTCGGCCAGCCGGAGGATAGTGCCGCCACAGCCAATTTCGATGTCGTCGGAATGGGAACCCAGGCAGAGGATGGTCAATCTGTCTTTGGCCTCTGCATTCAGGGTCAAGTTGATCATGCGCCAGCCGATATCATTTCGGACTTGACGGCAGCCGAAGCGGCGACGTGGTTCCATACTTTCCACGGCGCTGCACCTTGGTTTAGTTCCTCTAGATGCTCCTTGTCCTTGAAGGTGTCCATGCACTGCCAGAAGCCGTCATACTTGTAAGCCATTAAGGACTGTTTCTGGATCAATCGCTGAAATGGTTCACGAACCAGTTCTTCGCCAGGCTGAATGTGTTGGAAGATCTCATTTCGCATAACGAAAAACCCGCCATTGATCCAAATGTCGCTGCGATTCAGCGGACAAATATTCCGGACCATTCCCCCCGACCCAGAATCAACAAGGTCAAAACTTGCCGTGGGTTGTACGAGAAGCAGGGAGGAAATGGCGCTGCTTTGGCGGAATTTCTCCACCATGGCCGGGAGCGGAGCATCACTTAATCCGTCGCCATAGTTTGCAAGAAAGATCTCTTCACCCTGCAGGTGCGACTCTACGGCCTTCAATCGCTCGCCGACATTAGCCTTGATTCCGGTTTCTACAAAGGTGATGGTCCAGTCGTCGATATCGCGGTTGAGATAGTGAAGCTTCTTACCGCCTTGAGACCAGACAAAATCATTGGATACCGATTCATCGTAATGTAGGAAGTAGTCCTTGATACAATTGCCTTTGTAGCCGAGGCAAAGAATGAAGTCCTTATGTCCAAAGTGGGCGTAATATTTCATCAAATGCCAGAGAATTGGGCGAGTCCCAATCTGCACCATTGGTTTGGGGACATCGTCTGCGTACCCTCTCAACCGCATGCCGTTTCCACCACAAAATAGAACTACTTTCAAGGCTCACCTCACGCTACTTTTGGCTTTCATAGACAGCTAGCTCCGGAATTGGCACGACGAAGCGGCCGCCCCATTCGTAAATAAACTGCAACTGGTCCATGATTTCATCTTTCAGGTTCCAAGGCAGGATTACAACATAGTTGGGTTTAGTTTCAGAAATCCTGTCCGGATGATAGATGGGGATGTGACTACCGGGCAGGAACCGCCCCTGCTTGTATGGGCTGCGATCCACCGTGTATTGGATCAAGTCCTTGCCGATGCCACAGTATTGTAGCAATGTCGCGCTCTTGCCGGGCGCTCCATACCCAGCCACAGTCTTGCCTTGCCGAGCAGCCGTAAGCAAGAACTCCACAAATGCCAATTTCGTATCTTTCACCCTCAAAGCGAAGCTCTGGTAGCCACCCAGCGAATCCTGCCCTGCCTTCTTTTCCTCGGCAATCAATCGTCCGACGTCTGATGCAAGCTTGTTGTTCTGGTTCTCTGCGCGACACGCATAGACCCGTAGCGAACCGCCGTGAGTCGGCAGCTCTTCCACGTCAAACACTCTCAATCCGTGAGCCTCCAGGATGCGCTTAGCGGTGAGGAACGAGAAATACGAAAAATGCTCGTGATAGATGGTGTCAAACTCGTTGCGCTCAATCAGCCGCAATAGGTGAGGGAACTCTAGCGTCAAAACCCCCTGCGGCTTTAGCAAAATCCTTAGCCCTTCCACAAAATCGTTCAGGTCCGGGACCTGCGCAAGGACATTATTGCCAAGAACCAAGTCGGCGCAGCGGCCCTGTGCCGCCAGATCGTTCGCTAGCTGGGAGCCGAAAAACCGCACCAGAGTGGGAACTCTTTTTTCCTCCGCGACTCTAGCCACGTTTGCGGCAGGCTCAATGCCCAAGACAGGCACATTCCGCTCGACGAAGTACTGTAGAAGATAGCCATCGTTGCTGGCCACCTCCGCAACAAAAGATTGCTCATTCAGGCCGAACCGCTGCGCCATTTTGTCGCAGTAATTCTCGCTGTGCCTGAGCCAGGAATCGGAATACGACGAAAAATATGCGTACTCACTAAAGATGTTCTCGGGATGTTGGAACTCCTCCAGTTGGACCAAGAAACAATTCTCACAGACGTAGACATGGAGCGGATAGTAGACCTCTCCCCGGCTGAAGTCGGCGGCCGATGGATACGTCTCGCATAGAGGAGACATCCCCAGATCAACCAGTGTTCGTTCCAGCCCCGCGCCGCAGAACCGGCAGGGCTTCGTGGCGGTCTGTGTCTGGGAGTGAGTGGAGCCCATCGTTATAGCCACATTTTCCATTAAGTCCTTTTGAAAGAACGGATTAGAGATTCAAACTCCAAACAAGCTACCGCCGAAAAAGTAACAATAACCTCGGCTTTCATTCTATGCCTTTGCAAGCAATTTGCCAAAGTCAGCGACTCCAGCCCTTACATCACACATTAATGTCGATTCAAAAACATGAAACAAAAGGAGTTATGAGAAACGAAAGAAGACCCAAGACCTGTCGCCTGGAAAGTGAGGAAGATCGTCGGGATCAATAGGGAAATCTTTTTCCACAATGTACCCAGCCATGGAAGCATCTGGCCAGGATTATTCCGCGCGACTCGCGCGTGACCACCTGCCCTAAACGGGGCGCGATGCAATGTGGGCGAAGCGCTCTTTCAGATGGAGGAATGGCGTCTCCAGGTATTCGTAAGAAATAGCGGCAAGTATGGTTGTGACGGTAAGTCCGATGCCGACCTGGGCGACGTACCCGAATAGGCCTTCCGGTTGTATAAGAACGCTCGCGATTTTGAGTCCCAACGAGTGCACGACGTAAAGGCCATAGGATATTTTCCCGAGATACAACAATGCGGTATTACGTATCCACATCCACCGGACTCCGAGAATGGCCAGAAGCATCGCGATGCTGGCGAATGCAACGACTGGTCGGCCTATGATCTCCCCCCACCGATTCACAGTAATGTCATCCAAGGGGTATAAGCCACAGTACATGCCAACCAAAACTAAGGCGGCACCACTTGCAAACAGAAGTGCGAGGCGCTGAACTGTGGTAAATCGGGGCAGGCGATGCGCGATCAAGGCCAGCAAGATGCCCATCGCGATAGGATCAAGCCGGGTGAGGGTACTGTATTCGAATGCGGCTTGATGAGATCCCCTAAAGGCAAAGGTGACGCGGGTAAGATTGGCCACCATAAGCAGCAAAACCGCGAGTGCGGCCATCATCTGGCGCGAAGTCTTACGCACAATGAGCGGCCAACTCAGATAGAACTGCTCTTCAACCGATATGCTCCACAGTGGCAAGGCGAAGGAATGCAACGGCAAGCCATAGAGCACATAAACCCAGTTGCCAACGAGCAAAACAAAACCGGCTACATATCGCAAGTCAAGGTGATGTTGAGATTTGACGGCTAATGGGACCACGAACGCAAAGAGAATAAAACCGAAGTAGAGCGGCCAAATACGGAGGATCCGGCGGATGTAAAAATTCCGCACATCTAGTCTTCCTGTTGTTTCGCGTTCTCGCAACAACAGTGAAGTAATTAAATAAGCCGAGAGAGCGAAAAATAGATCTACGCCGCAAGCTCCGGAGCTAATGGCCCCACAAATCACTGACACGACGCTTGCCGGGATTCCATAGGCCGCGTAAAACTCAGCGACGTGCGGCATCGAGTGAAACAGAAATACTCCAAGAAACGCAACGAAACGCAGCGAGTCAAGCTCGGGCTGGTAGAACGTGCCTCTCGCCAAGATGGGTCTTACAGATGCCATAGCCAGAGGGGATTTCTGGAACACCTTTCAGGAGCTTCTCTAGGGCCGCCGCTTTGGCTATCCCCGGGCCTGTCACGTTGCAGCAATCCCTTGGATGTTAGGAGAATCAAGGAGGTCAATAGGAAATAACCTTTTCACAATGTACCCAACGCATAGAAGCATCGAGATGACCACCTTTGAGGAGGCGTTGGATGTGGCTGATTCGGGCGAAACGGCCGCGCTCCAAGTCCGCAAATGTAAGCCCGGCGGCCCGATAGGCCTCATAGAGTTCCTGGGCACCTTTGCGAGCCGTCCACACCGGTTGGAAGCCCGGAAGCACGCGGCGAATCTTCTCACAGTTGATGCGGTAGCACCGTTTATCTGGCCCGCCGTCCGGAGCGTATTCGACGCGAGAGCCGGGAACGGTCTCTGCCACAATGGTAGCGAGTTCATGGATGCGGTAGTTCTCATCTGTCCGACCCACATTAAAGATTTCGTTGTGGATGTCGTCCGGCGGTGCATCAAGGACCGCAAGAATTGCTGTCGTAATATCGCGGATGTGAACGATGGGCCGCCAAGGACTCCCGTCGCTCTTGATATATACTCTGCCGGTCGTATACGCCCATGCCACAAGATCATTCAAAACAACATCCAGACGCAATAATGGAGAAACACCATAAGCAGTCGCGTTTCTTAAATAAGTTGGGCTAAAATGATCGTCCGCAAGCCGTGCAACATCACGCTCAACCAGGACCTTGGAATCTCCATAGGGCGTTACGGGGTTGAGTTGCGCAGTCTCGTCGTTGAATTCATCGCCCGCCGCGCCGTAGGTGCTGCAGGAAGAAGAAAACACAAACCGCTTCACGCCCGCCATTTTGGCCAGTTCAGCCAGCCGGACCGAAGCTAGATGGTTAATGTCATAGGTAAGTTTGGGATCAAGATTACTTAACGGATCATTCGACAACGCAGCAAGATGTACCACGGCATCGAAACCATTGAGATCCGCTTCGGTCAGGTCACGGATGTCTTTTCGGATTTCAACAATCTCATCCGCAGGTTCCCCAAACTCACAGCCCGCAAATAGGTCAGTATCGAGCCCGACTACATGATGACCCGCGGATTTCAAAATGGGCCCCGATATTGCACCAATGTAGCCCTTATGGCCGGTTAACAGTATCTTCATGTAATTCCTGCTCGCAGGAGATTTAGTCTAGAAACCGCTATGAGAAACCAAATAATGACTCTTCTGAAGCACTTTATCCATAGACTGCCAGTACTAGAGGCGGAAACTGCGAGACACTGGTCCTGAAACATCAAAACTACTAGGGTTCACGGGTCTGTGTCGTGCGACACTCCATTTTGAACAACAGACAGCAACCCATTCTGGCACAGTAGCTCAGTAGCATCGCAGATTATCGCAAACGGAATACCGGAACGCTCAGCTATGTCCAAAAGGGAATGATCCCCATCGGAGAGATTTAACACCCAAAGCCGGGCGTCAATCTCAACGCTGATCCCACCACCACCGGTGGAACGGTAAAGGTTTCGGCGACCTAGTTGCGGTTCACAGTAAGGACTTAAGTTGCAATACCGCTTATTATTTTCAAAAACATCCAGGATGGCTGCACACAATCGGAGTGATTCGGCAAGCTGGCCGGGTTTAATAAAATCGAGATTGTCGGCCGAAGTGTGATATTCGGAGAAACTGCCCCACATACTGCGCATGAGGCAACCAACAGGAAGATTGAAACCTGGAGAACAATACTGCCGCTCGTCATAACCGTACGGCGAGAAGTCCAGAATTGTCGACTGGCTGTACTCACCAAGAATGTGCGCTACTACCCGATCAACTTCGGCGTTCCCTCGGCGGCTTTTCTTATAATGGAACCCGCCCATGTCTCCGAGGCAGGTCAACACCAATCCATGGCGGATGCGCCCCGCGGCTTCGCGGTTTCGCGCAAGCCAAGTGATGGCCCCGATCGTGCCAGGAATAAAAAGAAACCTATACGAATAGTGGAGGTCAAGCTCAGAGAGGAACTTTGCGAGAAAGGTCGCGACAGTCAGACCAGAGAGATTGTCATTGGCCAGTGATGGATGGCACGCATGACAAGAGATCAAGATCTCTTCGGTTGACTGGCCTGGCAGATAGCATTCGCCATAGGTCAAATACCCATCTTCGAGGCTGGACTCAATACATACTTCATATTCGCGTTCATCGAGCGCCAGCAGCTGATTATGAGAAAGGCAAAATCCCCACTCTTCTTTGTAATAGGACGTCCGGTAAGGGATCCAGTCGGGATGCTCGGGAATTGTGAATAGGTGCTGCCTGAGCGTACTCAGCGGCATGCTAGCATGTATTGGCGCGCTATAGTTCAACACGTGCAGGTTGCACTTTTTAAAATCCACGATCCGCCCACCATCACGGCCTCCAATATAGGCGTCTCGGATGTTCCACTCTTTGGGCACGATCCAGTCAAAGACAGGAGTCCCCGTTGGAACTTCACTAGTCTCCAGCGGAATCCTGCCCCGGATCATGGCCAGAGTCCGCCGGATTCCGTCACCGGTGATGCTCCGGCAAATCGGGTAAAGCTCCGCCGCAAATCGATGAAGCTCCTGCCCTATTTCCATTGAGTACCGCTGATCGAATTCCCTAAGGAGACGCATCAGTCTTCCACAAAATTCGGGTAAGTTCGGTCGCGCTCGGAAATTACTTCTACTTTGGACGGCCAAATGATCTGAAATGCAGGGTCATCCCACCGAACTCCGCAAGATGATTCCGCGTTGTAGAATGCTGACATTTGATAGAACACCTCGGACTCATCTTCCAGAGTCAAAAAGCCGTGCGCGCATCCTTCAGGCACGTAGACCATGTTTCGGTTTTCAGCTGTCAGATCAAGGGCGATCCAATCTTTGAATTTCGGCGACTCCGGACGCAAGTCGAGCACCACGTCATAGATAGCGCCCCGCGTGCAGCGTATCAACTTGGTTTCCGCATACGGCTTCGCCTGAAAATGGATGCCGCGCAGGGTTCCCTTTCGCCTGTTGAACGATACACTACACTGCACCAACCTGGAATTGAGTTCATGAGTCTTGAACTCTTCTTGGCACCACGTGCGCGCAAAGAACCCTCGTTCGTCGCTTGCGGACTCCAGATGGATTTCGAAAACCCCCGGCAGCTTGGTTTCGTGGAACTTCATGCCCTATTCTCAATGACTACGCTGTTTTCGATCGAGGAATCGATGGGAACTAAGAATGCGCGGCTTCCTGAAATCTGGTGCCGGCAACCTCGTAGACCAGGCGGTCACCTTCGAGAACGGCATAGGCGATGCACGCCTTTTCCCGTCCGTGACCCTCGATGTCCCAATCGTTGCCCTTGGGGACCAATCTCAGTTGGCTCCTGGTCCTCCACCATTGATCAACCTCCCCGGGTAACGCCGCCCAGATTCTCTCGCGAGCAACCATCTGTCGCAAATAATCGAGTAGCGACTCGTACACTTTCCGTGTTCGGCTGGTGATCAGATAATCGGGATGTGCGATAAAGCTCATCAGGCCATTTCTTCGCCGGATGAGATCAAGTTGCTTCTTCCAGACGTCGATCGAATAATCGTTCAAGATGTGGAAAAGTGAATAATCCTGACTGGTGGTTAAAGGAAGCTCCAGTATCTTGCCGATAAAGAATGGGAAGACGGTGCAACAGCCGCCGCGTTTCGGCTCCAAATGAGCAACGCTCGACAGGGACATATCGTAGGAAAACTCATATACGTCATACCAATCAACGATTCGATACATGGCGCCAGCACGAAAACCCCGCGCGTGATATCGGTGCACATATTCGTTGATCCTTTTCGCTCGTCGGAGGAACTCCTCCCGCCTCCGGTATAAGCGCCCGTCATGATTCAGATCATGGAGGTTGAATTCAAATCCGCGATTCCGTATCTCCCAAATGAACTCATCGCGAACCTCATATCGTTTCTCGGGGATCACCTGGAACGAAGCCTTGAACTCATAAGAGTCATCGAGGTCCATCAAACGAGAGGTGAAGTCCCGGCCAGCAGCAGTTTCCACATCGTGCGTCATAATTAGACAATTGGGCGCACCCTGGGGCCAAAACCAGATAAAAGGCACTCTCCGTAAACCAGCCGCTTGCATTGAAAGCCGCAAGAATTCTTCGTGGAGCTTGTCGGCTGTGACATCCACGGGCCATGCCGGAAATGATCTGTTCCGCCAATCGCTGAAATAAGCTCTCTGCAGATGCCGGCGGATCGAAACAGGTAGAAATTCCCGAACGAAATAGTATGCTTTGAGGAATCCCTCTCGAGTGACGATTCTTTCTCTGCCCGGCACCAAGCTTTCTACATACCGCTCCCGGCGAAGATTCTCAATTACCTGAGCAGGATCGAACGGCAGATGAATCTCCGATTCATGGAAGCGCATACTCGTGAAAGCGTCGTACAGCCCCGAATCCTCGACCTTCGAAGAGACCCCTGATGCGCATCGCCCATAGCAAATCGTTTCGGGCCCAAAACGAAAAAATCCAGCGTCGCCTGACGGTTGTGGCGTCCAAACGTTGCCAAGCAAGGCTTCGGGAACTCGATAGTAGTCAGACAGGGCGTGAATCATGGTATGGTTCGGCTTCGTTTTTCCATCCCGAAGAACTTATCCAATGGAGAACGTGTGCGAATCTCAAGCAGATTAATCGTTTGAGCTGGATGGGGTGGCTACGGCTACTTTCGTTCCCCTTATAGGGACGCGCTCAACGGAAGCGGAGATCACGCGCTGCAAGAATAGCTGCCATATCTGCCACCCGTCGCACGAGTCTCGCATGCCATCGAAGGAACGGTCACCTGTACCAAAGTACAGGTATTCCATTGCGCTTTCGCCTACCCTTAACCTGACCGATGTGGCAGTAGGTTTCACTCCTGGGACGGAGGTAAACTGAGTTCGGTTGAACAGAGGTATAGAAGTATAATTGTATCGTGCGATTATGCAAAGGAGCCTGTGCCATCAGCAGTGTGGCCCTGAAAACATTATGATGTACACGCGAGAAGATAATCAGATCCTTTTGCTAGTTGGCATGAAGGCGCTGTCTTCGGCGATGACTTCTCCAACGCGCGGTCATAATCGACGCCATATATCTTCTGGGCTTCCCACTACCTCACGCAACGGCGCTGGTTCTATATTGATCGGAGTCTTAATGAACTCCATGGCAACGCTTCTGCTTTGCCTAAGCCTGCTCTTGATGATTCCATCCTCCGGCCACACCCAAACGTGGTCGGGAGTCCTTGTCCCAAGCCGCGCGATTAACTGGAGTCAAGGCGGTGTCGCGTTCACCATTCCATCGGGAAGTTGGACGCAGTGCGGCTCAACCATCGCACCCTACACCGGGACGGCTGCAACGATAAACACGGCTATTGCGGGATGTGGAGCGAACCATTATGTTCAGCTGGGTACCGGAACGTTCGCACTTTCCTCGTGCATTGATTGGGCAGGCCATAGCCATGTGGCACTGCGCGGCAATGGGCCATTGAATACAATCGTAAAGTTTACAGGAAGTTGTGGTGGGTACAGTGGAAACGTTGATGTCGCTCTAAGAGCATCAACTAACATCTTCGATCAAAGCGGCAGCACTCAACCGGGAGCATCGAACGCTCTGACGCTTACAGGTACAGCAGGAACCGCGAGCGGCGGCGCAACTGGACCAGGACTCTATCCGCAAGGCGCGACTCAAATTACCGTTTCCGGTGTGGGCTCCGACACACCGGTTGTGGGAACGGTACTGGTTATCGACCAGGCGGATGATACGACCCCGGCACCCGGATGGCTTCAATGCGCCTTGCCTCCTTGTAGTGCCAACGGAAATAACAATGGACGGAGCGTCGGCGGAGTGCTTCACGAACAAGTTCAATTGGTTACAATTACCGGCATCAGCGGAACAACCTACACGATTTCTCCGGGCCTATATGCCAACAACATGCGAGCGAGTCAAAATCCCGGAGCGTGGTGGAATTTCAACAGCGCGCTATGTGCTCAGTGTGGTGCTGAAAACCTGACTTTCGACCACACCGTAAGCGGAGCTCAGGCCGGTACTGTGTCGGCTATCAATATCTTCGATTGTTATCAGTGCTGGCTAAGAAACATCCGTGACATTTATGGCGGCGGTCGCAATCATATATATCTCGCCCAGAGTGCTGTAGGTGTCGTTCGGGATAGCTACTTCTTCCAATCCGTGGGGAACAGCAGCGGCGGCGGCTACGGGATCGACCCGATAGAAAGTTCCGATTACCTATTCGAGAACAACATTTTCGACCAAGTGCCAGCTCCTGTTGTGGGCGAAAATTATAGCGGATTTGTCTTCGGATATAACTTTAGCTGGAATAACAACCCGACTGGCGGCATGTATCGAATCGTTGATTGGTATGACGTATATGAGTTTTCCTACGATATGTCCGGCAGTCCCCGCCCATGACCCCGGCAGTCTTATGACCCTGTTTGAGGGAAACTATTTTAACGGGATTTCTCAGGACACACAACACGGCGCCTCTCCGACTTTCACCTACTTCCGCAATGATTTCCCTGGGAGTCAGCCTGCTCCAACTGATGATTCCGTCTCGACTCAAAACAGGACTTCAATCGAGTTACAGGCCATGCAGCACGGAGAAAATATTATCGGCAACACGCTCGGAATCATTACTTGCTCGGGCGGGACGTACAGCGGTCGGCCCGCTGATGAAAGTTCGCAATGTATTGGCGGGACCGCGACTGGCCCATCTTGGCATACTGCCTATGAAACTTCACCTTCCACAATCAACAACCCCTGCTATCAGACCATTTACACGATAGGATGGGCATCCAATTGCAGCGCATCGGATTCATCAAGCTTAGTCGCTGATAAAGGCGTGGAAAACACCTTGATGCGATGGGGAAATTACGACACCGTGAACGCAGCAGT
>Ga0207007_1162_pt1 | contig 18213 bp, 15 predicted proteins | sample Alteio_BWMinCont_85_FD_153487 | JGI IMG/M metagenome (GOLD analysis project Ga0207007, IMG submission 153487) | Enriched cells from forest soil in Barre Woods Harvard Forest LTER site, Petersham, Massachusetts, United States -... | ecosystem: Environmental > Terrestrial > Soil > Temperate forest >...
CTGCTGCAGCCAATGTTGCGTTGCAGATCGTTGCGTTGCAGATCGTCACTTTGCAGAACCAGGTTTTCATTTCTTTATCCTCGAAGATTAATTTTCCGGGCCCTAAGGCCTCAGTCGTTCCCGTTCGAGCGGCAGATTGCCGTAACCCGGCGAAGTTGGCAATGGCGCGTGGCTGACGATTCGCTTACTTTTTCGTAACTCCGGAAGTTAATGAAAGATAAGTGGTTGTCATTGCCAAAGAGAGCCCATGTAGAATGTGATCCTCTTCAGTGAGTGTGTTGCTATGCCTGCGGACGTGGTGAAATTCGGAGACGGTCTTGAACTCGACCGCAATAGCTATGAACTGCGCCGCGCCGGTCGCGCTTTAAAGCTCGAGAGAATCCCACTCGATATTTTGCTGCTGCTGGTCGAGCGCAGAGGTGGGCTGGTGTCCAGAGAGGATATCGTCGCGAAGATCTGGGGTAAGGACGTTTTCCTGGATACCGATAACAGCATCAATTCCGCAATCCGTAAGATTCGGCAGGTTTTAAAGGACGACCCAGAAAACCCGGTCTTTGTACAAACGGTCACAGGGAAAGGCTATCGGTTCATCGCAGCGGTGACCGACAACGGCGTTCCACGTGCCCAGCAGGAAGACGCTGGCAAGCTAGCCATGAACGCGCAAGCACTCCAATCCGATCCGGTCATTTCCAGCGACCGAGTTGAGAAACCTGTTCGGCAGACGGGGACCACCGAAGTGGCGCCAGTGTCGTCCACATGGACTTCTTGGAAGTTGAGATGGATAGTTCCCTTGGTCTCGCTCGTTTTGCTTCTGGCCGCCGGCGCCTACATGTTCCGAGTGCGGGCACGGTCAAGTTCCGCCGCCGCGCAGCGCCGGGTCATGCTGGCCGTGCTGCCATTCGCCAACCTGAGTAATGATCCAGAGCAGGAGTACTTTAGCGATGGCCTGACCGAAGAAACCATTACCGATCTGGGTGAACTCAACCCGGAACGGCTTGGCGTAATCGCGCGAACGTCATCGACAGCGTATAAGCACACTAGCAAGACGATTGCTCAAATCGGGCGCGAATTAGGAGTCGATTACATTCTGGAGGGCAGCGTCCGGCGGGAGGGCGGCGTGGCGCGCGTCAGCGCTCAGTTGATACGGGTCAAGGATCAAGTACATCTGTGGGCGCACAACTATGAGCGCGAGACCGGTGGACTTTTAGCGCTGCAGAACGAATTGGGTAAGGCGATCGCGCAGCAGGTTCAAGTGAAACTCGCGCCGCCTTATGGCGGTCGTTCGACCAATAAGTACGCCCCAAATCCCGATGCTTACGAGCTTTACCTAAGAGGGCGCTTTTACCTGAACCAACGGACCTGGCCAGAGATAGATGAAAGTACGAAATGTTTTGAACAGTCCATCGAGAAAGATCCCGGCTTTGCACTAGCGTATGCGGGGCTGGCCGATTCGTACCTGGCTAACGCGATTGGCTCTCCGCAAGACTTCTACCCAAAGGCGAAGGCAGCGGCTTCCAGAGCACTGGAGCTAGACGACGACCTTGCCGAACCCCACGCCGCGCTGGGAGCGGAAAAAGCTGACTTCGAATATGACTGGAAAGGCGCGGAGCAGGAGTTCAAGCGAGCCATTGAACTCAACCCGAACTATGCCGAGGCGCACTTTCGATACGCATGGACCTACTTAATACCGCTCGGCAAGTCAGAACAAGCCATCGCTGAAATGAAAAAGGCACTGGAGCTTGATCCATTTTCGCGCATGTACAATACCATCTTTGGTCTGACCTATTTCTATGCCCGGAAATATGACCAAGCGGAGGAACAATTCAAGAAGGCCATCGAGTTAAATCCGGATTTCTTTGTGACGCGCTACCACTTGGCTTGGCTGTACTCGCACCTCGGGCAATACCAGAATGCCATCACCGAACTTACGAAAGGACGGCTTCTCACAAGCGACGACCGCATCAAGATTGCCGCATCCGAGGACGCTGCGCTCAGAAGGGCATTTGCGACAGAGGGCGCCCTGGGCTTCTGGCAGCAAATTCAGAGGGAGAACGAGAAATTCGGGCGAAGCGTCGGAGAGTTCGACACCCCCCAAGTTTATGCCCGCCTGGGAGAAAGGGAAAAGGCATTGGAAGAGCTACAGCGCAACTACGAAGAACGCAGAGCTCTCGGAACGCTTTTGAATGTCGATCCTGCCTTTGATTCGCTGCGATCAGACCAGCGATTCGGCGACCTGGTTCGGCGGATGGGGTTGACGCCGAGCGCCAAGGCCGAATAGAGATACGACGCCGACCCCGACATCCCGATCTTCAAGCAGGCCAAAGCCGAGTATGCAAAGCTGCAATAGCTGCGTTGCCCCGCCGTGGAAGCGCTCGGAGTAGGCGCACTCCCAAAGAAACGGTCCAGAAGTCTAGGAGCTGAAACTGGGCCATGACCAGCTCGACAGTGGGAGGTCGATAAGGGAAGCCATGCGGTACCATTGTCAAAAAAACCGTGCACATTCTTCATGTCGTCGGGGCGAGGCCGAACTTTGTGAAAGCTCTATTTGCAACTCGTACCGAATGCGAGTGAGCAAGAACATCCAATGCCTGGCTCGCAGTAGTGCACGCTCTTCCAGTTAGTACGGGTTCGGCCTGCCGACATAGGTTCGTGGGTTCGAAGCTGCCAGGGCGCAATGACGCCGAGCACCATTAGGTTCGGGAACAACAGCGGCACCATCGGGGAGCCCCATAGACGACGTTGCGTGCTCGACTTCCTCCTTGCTGGCGCCTGGTTTCAAGTGGAGCATTTTGTCCAATCGACGCACCAGAGTTGCCCGGATCACGAGCCAAAGACTGGGCGCTCAGCAAGCCAAGAATCGACAAAATCGCCTGTCCGCAAACAACTAATACCGGATACGTTTTGGTTCCGGTTCCCGGTCCACGACCAGTTCGGGATACAAGCGTCGAAACATCTCGGTCACATGACAATCCCAGCAAACTGGGCGGTGGGTGGCAAACACCTCAGGAAGTTGTTCAGGCCGCAATTCTCTCCACTCAACCGTTTTGTGGTCTGGGCTGAGCAGTCCTGGCGCGTGATCCAGGTGGTGAAGCTTGCCGATAGTCTTGTGGCAGATCACGCACTTCTTTCCTTCATACCACTGCGAAACAATACTCCAGACTAGGCAGTTCTCCGGATCTGCTTCGATCTGCTGCAGGCATTCCTGGCCACAGTCTTGCCGCTCGGGCCACCGCGAGCATTGCTTCAAACGCAGAGTGGGTTCGGATAGAAAGATGTCTGCTGCAGCCTTACCCGCCGCTATGTCAACAGCCTCAGCTTTGTGGGTCTCTGGGCAGGTGATAAGGCGCTTGCCTCGGTGTCCAAAATAAGTCTGCACGCTTAGGATAGCGCGGCATACGAACAGAGCGGCGCCGATCCCCAGAACGGCGACTGCGACCCAAAGCGTTCCCGTCATACGTCACCTCGCAGGCGGTAAGCCTCTCGTCCGACTTTCCCTGCGGCACACCGCACTTCCGAGCAAGCTCATTGTGACGCGAAACACGCTGCGCTGCCGTAGCTCCCGTCACATCAAGTTGTGACCAGCATCACTCCGCTCTCAGGCCGGATAGGACGCGGAATCCGGGTCGGGAGATTCAACATTGAAGGATTGGATTGATATGAAATACTGGCTAATCATGACCACATCCCGGGTTCTTTGCGCAGTTACACTGCTTACATGCTGCGTAGTTGGGTTGATGGCTCCCCAGGATCGATCGCTGGCCTCCGCTTTCAGCGCGCAGGTGCAGCCGGTGCCTTCTGGCGCACCTCGAACCACTACGTCCACCACACAACAACAGTCCGGCGCGAAAATCATTGCCTACACGCTTCCACCTGATCTGTACACGAAGGCGCACCATCTCAATCGCATTCGTTTCCGGCTGGCTTTACTCGGCTTTGTTTATGGAATCGCAGTTTTGTGGCTGATTCTGCGCTGGAAACTGGCACCGAAATATCGGAACTGGAGTGAGCGGTTCTCATCGAGAAGCCTCGTGCAGAGTGCTTTGTTCTCTCCTTTATTGTTGCTGACGATTGCGCTCTTGACTTTGCCGTTGGATATCTATGGCGAATGGGTGGAGAAGCAGTACGGGATTTCAGTACAGGGATGGGGTTCGTGGAGCTGGGATTGGATCAAGGCCGAGCTGATCTCGCTCGTGATTGGCACGATCCTTATTTGGCTTCTCTATGTCGTCATCCGGCGGAGTCCCCGCCGTTGGTGGTTTTATTTCTGGTTGATCACTTTGCCGATCGGCGTGTTTTTGTTCTTTTTGCAACCGCTGGTTATCGATCCCATGTTTCACAAGTTCGAACCCCTGCAGCAAAAGGATCCTGCGCTTACGGCTAGTCTCGAGCAAATGGTGTCTCGCGCGGGGGAAAGCATTCCGCCGGAGCGCATGTTTTGGATGGGAGCCGGCGAAAAGACCACTGACCTCAACGCCTATGTGACGGGCATTCGCGCTTCCAAGCGCATCGTGGTCTGGGACACAACCATCGCGAAGATGAACACCCCGCAGATCGTGTTTGTTGCCGGCCACGAGATGGGGCACTATGTCCTCCAGCACATACCGAAGGGGCTGGCTTTCTTTGCCGTTCTTCTACTCATCGCTTTTTATGTGGGATATCTCTCCATCGGGTGGTTGCTGGCACGCTGGGGTAGCCGCTGGGAGATTCGCGGGTTGCAGGATTGGGCATCGCTGCCGGCGCTGTTGTTGCTGTTGTCGGTGTTTTTATTTGTGATAAACCCGGTCGGCTCGGCTTTCAGCCGATATCTCGAGCACCAGGCAGACCAGTACGGATTGGAAGTGACGCATGGACTGAGGCCGGATTCGGGGCAGATCGCGGCGCAGGCTTTCCAGGTATTGGGCGAAGTGGGTTTATCTGATCCCGATCCCAACCCCATAAACGTTTTCTTGTTCTATAGTCATCCGCCCATCGCTGACCGGGTTCGGTTTTGTCTGACGTACGATCCGTGGTCCAGCGGGGGACAAGGGGAATTCGTCAAATGAGTGTGACGGGTCGCACTTGAATCAATCCTCCCTCGGTTGAACGCTCAGGGAAGGATTGGTCTGATTCCAGCGATCTCGCAAAAATCGACCAGCGCCGGATACAAATCTTCGCCATAGGCCAGGCAAGCATATTCATTGGTCCAATGCTGGAGCAAAACCTCGATGTCGCAATGCACGGTCAGGAAACCGTGGGGCCAGAAGGGAATGCCACATTCGTTCAACCGGTTTTCTATCTGCTTCGCTGCTGGCTCGAAAATGCTGGCTCGAGTAATGACCATTTCAAACTGACCGTTCACTCTGCCGAGCCGGGCCAATACTCCTTCTCCCACCTTGCAGATCAACTTTACAGAGAGGCCGCCCGCTTCGCCTTCAGTGGGGATGCCGTGTTCCGAGAAACCAGCTGGACCCAGTGTGCTTGCTAATGAAGGCGGACAAGCCCCATCACCGATGATCTTGATTTCTCTGGTTTTCCTGTCAATGTGCTGAAGGTCGCCATAATATACCCTCTCCTTACTCAATTTGGTGAGCAGGAGAACGGTCAACGCAGTATTGAAATCGCCCAGCGTGGAAGTACCGACTCCATCCTCAAGCATCATGCTCTGCGCAAAGCAAGTGGCAGAGTAATCACCGGCTAGACCGGGAAAGGATTGAATGGTGTAGAAGTCAAACTTTTCCTTCGCTACCACTTTTCTCAGAGCCAGATATAGACGCATCGAGCGCTCGGTCACCGTGTTTCGCTCTGGTTCCTTACCAAAGAGCTGTTTCAGCCTGGGCTGCAGATCATCCAGTTCGCTCGGTGATATCGCTTCAGCGGTTTGCTTCAATTCCGTGGTGTCGCGGGAGTCGATGTCTATGCCAAACATTCTCATCCATTGGGAAGGATCGGCCGCGCCGCAGGTCTGCCCCATCCCACGACCACCAAATGTGCCGATGGTGGACATGTTCAAGAAATTTTTAAGATGTGAAGCGCGAGCATAGCTGACGATTTTGATTATGGTGTCTTCTTCCTCCAGGCTTCCATAAACAAATTTGTGTCGAACTCCGATTTCGAGCAAACCTCCATGCAGCACCAATCCGCCAACGGGCCGCCAGCCTTGAGAGCCGGGGTGCGTCCACAAAAGCAAGCCTTTGCCGCTTGCGCAGTAATCGCGAATGGCGCCGACCAGGTGCGCTGCCCAAACCCAAGTCCCGGAGAATAGGACGACCGCATCGATGGCATCGTCACACTTCATTTTCTTGAATGCGGCCCGAGCTTCCTCTTTGCTGGCGATAACAATGTTATGCTCAATGACTTTCAGACCTGCCGCAACGAGCGCGCTCTTCGCGCGCTGAACCAATGCGTCATCGACGAACGGAGTACCCATGGGGTCTTTTAGCCCGTCTTTGTGAACTCCAAAAACGATGAATTCGATTGTGGCTTGTATCACCGTTCCTCCTTTTGGCTTCTTTACCTTTCAGCGCTTGCGAGCACCGTGAACGCCGAACGCAGATGGCGATATTGTTTGACCTGTTGCGCGTAGGCCGCAGCAATCGCAGGATCGGGCGATATCAACGAAACTTCGCGAACCACGAGGTCGACAGCCTCCCGCAAGCTTCCGTATTCTCCGCATGCGACTCCGGCCAGTATGGCTCCGCCGAGACACACTGCCTCCGGGCACGCCATGACATGCAGATGCCGACCCGATAAAGCAGTTCGCAACTGGAGTCCCAGAGCCGACCGCGAGCCTCCGCCGGTGACATAGACATCCCGAAACTCTCCCACCGCGTTTGCCAGAATGTCAGTCATCTGCGACAGTTCACAGGCAAGCCCTTCGAGGATGCCTTTGTAAATCTCGCTCCGACTTGTGTTCGGACTCAAGCCGGAGATGATTCCGCGTGCGTGCGGGTTGAAATCGGGATTGCAGGTGCCGATCAGATTGGGGGTAATGCAAAGCCCCGTTGGACCGGCTGGCGCTTCTCGTTCCAGGGTCGCATAGTGGAGTGACTCCGCGTAAAACGGATCCGTCACCTCGGCGAGTTCGCCTTCTCCGTACAACAGATCGTGGAACCACTTGATCATGATTCCCGATGGAAAATACGACAGCGTAACGAACTTGTCGGGAACCACGTGACAATAGGAGTTGAGAGAAGCTGCAAGCGCCGCATCCGTTAGGCTGGGCTGATCGGAAGCCGCCAGCAGACACTCGTAAGTGCCCATCGAGTCGGCCACGCGGCCCGAACTGATAGCGCCAACTCCCAATGCGCCGCAGGGTTGATCGTGCCCTCCCGTCACAACCTTCGTTCCCGGGGAAAGACCGAGTTGACTCGCGGCAGATCCACCTAATGTTCCCACGATCGTTCCCGCAGGTATCGGAATGGGTAGGCATTCGGCATTTATATTTGTGGCCGTGAGAATCTCGTCCGACCAGCGGCGCTGGCGTATATCAAACGCCAGATAGCGGGAGGCCAAAGAATAATCGATATAGGCAGGTAATCCTAATCGCGAAAGAACATAACCAATCACACTCAGGAAACGAACCGAAGAAGCAAAGACGTCCGGCCGGCGCTTACGGAGCCAAAGAAATTTCGGCAGCGGATACATGGGATGAGCGACCAGGCCAGTAATTTCGAAAAGTCGCTTTCTGCCGAATGTTCTTTCGAGCCACACCGTTTCTTCCGTGGCTCGATTGTCCTGGTTGAGAATCGCGGGAGCTATCGCTTCGTTTCGCGCGTTAACCGCCACAAAAGTTTCGCCGTGCGAACTCAGGCACAACGCCCGGACGGGATCACAAAGATTGTTCGATGCGGCTTGCGAACTATAGCATACCGCCTGCCAAAAGCGCTCGGGATCTATCTCCGCGTGCGAAGGAGCGGGGAACTCAGGCGTGTAAGCGCAGGCGTGCTGCCTGAGTATCTCGCCCGTTAGCGCAAACACCACCGCTTTGCATCTGCTCGATCCGATATCGATGGCAAGCAAACTCATGATGGTTTTCGATTGCTGTATGGTGCGGAATTCCTATCAACTATCGCCATCATTCATAGGAATTCGTCTGTGGCAACTGAAAGCTTCCGGGCAGAAGCCCGGGTCCAACAACTCAATCTTTCCCAATCTGCGAGCAGGCGGAATCTGGGACCATCCATCACATTTTTGTTGCGTAAGATTGCCTACGCCTGGGAACCCGATGTCGTTACCTTGCGATCGCTTGAAATTCTGCTGTCGTTTCTCCGTCAAGCGCAGCGCGTGCCTGTTCAAGAAATGTGTTTATGTTGTCGGCTTGGAAAACATTGCGGCCAAAGAAGACGCCAACTGCTCCCGCGGCCGCAACTTCGCGGACCACATCGAGGGCGTGTTTCTCCGTGGCATGACGGCTTCCACCGAGCACCAGAATCGGTATAGTACATTTTTCCACCACTGAACGCATTGATGCCATATCCCCACTGTAATCCGTCTTAACAGCATCTGCACCAAGCTCGGCGGCCATACGAGTGTGCAGGTTCAGCCACTTGGGATCACCCGGATTCTGCACATCTTTCCCCCGTGCGAGAGATTCAACAATCAGCGGGATTCCAACTCGTTCACATTCGCGCGCGACTTCGGCGTTACGAGCGATCTCCTTCATTTCGAACTCGGCATCGCCGGTACCTACGATGAGATAGGTGAGGACGGCATCTGCGCCGTGTCGTAACGCTTCCTCGGGCCGCGCGAGAAGCGAACTGTGCAGCGCGCCGCTTCCGTTTTGCCCAACCGCAGACCAAACCGTAGTCCAATCCAGGCGGGCAATCAGAGCGGGTGTTGGACCGGGTATTGTCGAGTTCGCGAATTGACGGATGAGTCCAAGGTTCAGCAGCAATGCATCGACTTTGGCTTGGGCAAATAGTCGAATCTTTCCTAAGGGATCTTCAGTTCCAGGAATCGGTCCCAGTACCAATGCATGATCGAAAGCCACGACCAGGGCCCGATGTTCCGTGCCTCCCAACACACGATTCAGACGAATCTTCTTGCCGCAATCGCTCACAGTGCCCTCACGTCCCCGCTAGATTTAGGGTGGACTCAAATTATCTCGCAAGTGAGCGATTGTCATCTACTTGTTCTAATATGTTCATCGCCTATGGCAATGAAGACTGAATCGCCCCACCTGACGCGCGCTTTCGGTTTACTTCATGCCACGGCCCTGAACATCTCCAACATGGTCGGGATCGGGCCTTTCATCACCATCCCACTATTGATGGCTTCCATGGGTGGCCCGCAATCCATGTTGGGCTGGCTGACCGGTGCGCTCATCGTAATTTCCGACGGTCTGATATGGAGCGAACTCGGGGCGGCGTTGCCGGGTTCCGGCGGTAGCTACCATTTTCTTCGCGAGGCGTACGGCCACCAAACCTGGGGCCGCCTGATGGCTTTTCTTTTTATCTGGCAATTCGTTCTGAGTGGGCCTTTGGAAATAGCGTCCGGCATGATCGGATTCGGAAACTATTCTTCCTATCTCTGGCCGGGATTATCGGCTCGAGGGCAGCAATACGTTGCGGTGGCCGTGGGTCTTGCTGCTTTGTTCCTCTTATGCCGGCAGATGACATTTCTGAAAAAGGTCACCCTCACCCTTTGGGTTGGAACTGTGCTTGCAATGGTGACCGTCATCGTCACCGGCTTTTCCCACTTCAACGCGCACATGGCGTTCGATTTTCCTCCAGGAGCGATGGCCTTTAATCATGGCTTCGTGCTCGGTCTCGGCAGTGCTACTCTGATCGCCGTGTACAACTATCTCGGATATTACGATGTGTGCTACATCGGCGACGAAGTGCAGAATCCTTCTTACGTAGTGCCGCGCTCGATTCTGTATTCACTCGCGGTCTGCTGTGTAGGATATCTCGCGTTGCATCTCGCTTTGATGGGGGTGGTACCGTGGCGGGAAGGAATTGGTTCGAACTTCATCGTTTCCGACTTCATGGAGCGCCTTTACGGCAGGGGCGCCGCGATTGCGGTAACAATTTTTGTCCTCTGGTCGGCTTTTGGCGCCGTGTTCGCGCTTCTTCTGGGTTATTCGCGAATTCCTTATGCGGCGGCGATCGATGGCTATTTTTTCCGTCCATTTGCGCAATTGCATCCTACGAAAAACTATCCCCGATTTTCACTTCTAGTTCTAGGCGGTGTATCGATAGCCGCCGCATTCCTTAAGCTTGATCAGCTTGTCAGTGCCTTGATCACTACCAGAATTCTGGTTCAGTTTCTCGGACAGCTATTTGCCATTCCGCTTTTGCGACAAAAGCTCCCGGACAGCGCGCGGCCGTACAAGATGTGGTTTTATCCTGTCCCCATTGTCATTGCTTTCCTTGGCTGGGCGTATGTTTTTCTGACCTCGGGCTGGCTCTACATCAAGATCGGTTTATTGACGTTGCTAACCGGCGTCCTTGTTTTTTTCATCTGGGCGAAGTGGAAAGCTACATGGCCATTCAACCCGAGCCAAAATTCCGCGTGAGGCCGCATCAAGATCCCGCTATAACAGGAGCAATTCATGATTGGAAATACTTTTCGTGGTTTTCGGATCCAAACACAATTGGTGGGACAAATCCGTCCAGTCCAGACTACAAGTCTCTTCATAGCGATAGCCTGCATGCTGATCCTGGTTGAAGCCTGTCTGGGCTCTTCTGACCCGGTTCGGGCTGCTCAGGTAGCCGCTCATATCGAGGGCTTATCCGTGGTCGTTCAGCGGGGTGACGGAACCTATGAAATCCAAACCGGAAGCGTCGGGAACAGCGTCATTCACGCAAGAGTAGCGGCGGAGATTGATCACAAGTGGGTCAAATCGACGGATTATCCGAAACATGAGATATCACAATCGAATTTTGAGGATGCTCTTGGGCACGGCAAGAAAATAACAGTCACTTCGTCGGGACTTTCGAATCTGCCTGATCTCGCCTTTACACTGCAGGTCTATGACGGGAGAGCTTTTGGTGTCATCGAGACTGAAGTACAAAATCATACCGGCAAGCCGTTAACGATCCAAAGTGTCCGAAGCGTCGAGGCCGTCGGCAACAAAATTATCGATCTCGGTGGAACCGAGAAGAGCGACCGAGTTCTCTCGGACAGCTTCAGCGAGGATTGGCCGCCGTTGCAGATTTACGATTTAGGAAAAGCTCCCAAGGGCATGCACCGGGCCGTGGGCAGCCAACTTGTCTACAACCGGGAGAGCATGGAGAGTCTTTTTGTGGGAGCTTTGACCTCCAATCGCTTCCTTACCATCATTCATTTGCAGACGCAATCTTCATCAGCGGAGGGCCCCAGCCTCGGTTCATACACGGTCGATTCAACTGGAACTACTGAGATACAAGCAACCGATGCTGAATCTGTTCTGCGAGAAGGGCCGGCGGAAAACCTGATTGAGGTCAACGTTCCCCTTTCCGCAGGCGAATCAATAGGTTCAGAACGTGTGATGTTTGCCGCCGGAAGAGACTATCATTCGCAACTCGATCACTACGGCGTCGCGATTCGAGAGCTGCATCACAGCCGCATCAGCCCAGATAATATGCTTGGATGGTGGAGTTGGACGGCCTTTTACGCAAAGATCACCGAAGGCGCTACGCTCACGAACGCTCAGTGGCTGGCCGAGAATTTGAAGGATCTGGGTTACGACTACTTTCATTTTGACATGGGTTACGGATACGCTCGCGGCGAATACACCACGCCCAATGCCTCTCAATTCCCCGATGGCATGCGGGATCTTACTCATCGGATTTGCCGATTGGGATTGAAGGTGGGAATTTGGACGGCTCCCTTTGAAGTGGCCGAGCGGGCCTGGATTTACGAGCACCATAAAGATTGGCTGCTGCACAACGCGCATGGCGATCCGATTTCCATCGCAACAGCCGAGGAGGTGGAGGGCGAACGCCTGTTCGTCTTAGACGTCACTCATCCTGACGCCCAGGAATATCTTCGGCAGACCTATCGCACACTGGTCCGGGAATGGGGTGTGCGCTACATCAAGCTCGACTTCATGGACAATACCGCAATCGAGGCCTATTACCATCGCCCGAATACGACCGCACTTGAAGCCCAGCACATCGGGCTCGAGATTATCCGCAAGGCAGTCGGTGAAGACGTACTCCTCGACAAAGATGGAAGCCCAATGTTGAACCCGGTTGGCCTCGTTGATGAAGGCCGGATATCCCAGGATACCGGTCATTCATTTCTCCGCAGTAAGGAGGCTGAGCCGGGCATCGCAGCGCGTTATTACATGCACAGGAACTTTTTCATCTCTGACCCGGACGCGTTCACGGTTTCGCGGCAGCTCATTGAAGAACGTACCATTCAAGCTCCACTTACATTGAGTGACGCTCAGGTCTCGATCGCTCTGTCGGCGGTTTCTGGAGGAATGTTCGAAATTGGCGACGACCTTCCAACCCTGGGGAATGATCCGGATCGCGTGGCATTGGTCAAGAATCCTGATTTGCTTGCAATGGCGAAACTTGGACGCGCTGCGTTGCCTCTAGATCTCCTGACTTATGCAGATAAGGATGAGCAACCAAGCGTTTTTCTCCTACATGAAGACCAGCGTCAGTCAATTTTGGCAGTCTTTAACTGGTCGGAGGAGCCGAGTTCTCACACTTTCACTCTTTCCGACTTAAAACTCCCAACGGGGCATCCCTACAAATTGTCTGATTCTTTCGCGCAAGATCAGCCGTTAACGATGGACCACGAAACGCTTCGTCTGGACAATCAACCCGCGCACTCAGTCAAGCTGATCAAAATTATTGATACTTCGATTCCGATCGCCGCACCTTCGATTGCCTTTCAAGTACGAACTGAAGCAAAGATTGGGGAAGAAATTGAGTTCTCCAGCACTGTGTCCAAAGACGGAACGCCCGCGCTAGCCTATCACTGGGATTTCGGCGATGGAGTGGTTACCGATGGCGCAATCCTCACTCATACGTACACAGTTGCCGGTAATTACAAAGTGCGGTTTGCGGCTGAGGGCCTCGATGGCAAATCCGCAGAGAAAGCATTTTCGATCGCGGTCAGCGGATCGCCGATTCTTCCGCCTCCTCGGCGTTACACCGAACCGCACGAATAGCTGCACTTAAGATTGCGCTCCGACGAAGGCACTAATGGGAACAGGAACACGGCAAGCCTTGACTAGCGGCTCGGCAGACCATGTCCGAAATCCTCGGTCACGTAAATCGTGTTTCCGTTGCGGACGACGGCAAATCCGGCTACGTTGTAATCGGGATTGAGCAGATTCTCGCGATGATGCGGAGAACGCATGAAGCCCCGGTGCACTTCTGCTGCGCTCGGGGCGAGACCTACGTTTTCTCCCTCCGCGCTGAATTGCAGTGTACTGGTGGCTGCGAAGCGTTGCGGTAGCGCGGGCTCACCGGGCAAATCATGGGAAAGCTCCTTCCGCGAAGCCATGAGTTCCGAGTGTTTCCGCGCAGCCCGCGTTAGTCCTTCATCGCTTTGCAGCGGCGCGAGTCCGGCTTCGGCCCGAGCCTGATTCGCAAGATCAAGAAGTTGGCTCTCAGCCTTGGAGTCGTACGCAGCCGAAACCCCGTGCGGCGGCCGCGGAACCGTGGCCCAGGGATTTGTCGGCTGCTGGAATGCCGACGCTAGGCCTGCAAAGCAAACGGTCAACCAAATAACGAGAGATAGACGCATACCTGCGGCCCTCCTAAGAAGTAGAACCCGAATCCTCTCGCTTTGTTTCCCTCGCAAATCTTGAAACCGAGGGGGCGTCCGCTCCTTGACCTGGTAACTCCGCACAGCAAACGGGCATTCTCATATCAGGCGGACCGGGGCACTTCGAATGTGGTATGAGAAAAAAACGTAACGCGACTTGACAAAAGGCCTCTCAATGCTCGAACATTGCATCGCCAGCGTCGCCCTTCCCCTGGACGCTAACGTTCACCCTTCCCCAAGGGAGAGCCAGGCTCTCCTTTCCATTATTGTCTTACGCGCTGTTCCAAGGGACATCGCCGCGCGTCAGACGGGCCCTTTTTTGGCGATAAGAGAATTCACCAGTAGTGTTTGGCTGCGCCGACAGAAGCAGAAAGTAGAATAGCCAACAGACGGGTTGGTTCGAGCCAAAAGGAACCTGAAGACTCCGCTCGGGCGATGTTATCGGCAAGGTGCCGCATGTGGGAGCTGCCTTGCAAAAGGGGGAATTTCTATGAATGCTGTAGCGTCACGACCAGGCCTTGTCTTAGTAGACGACTTCATGAACCTGGTGGCAGCCAATTCTGAAGCGGTTCAGATACTTGCGTTTCCAGATACTCCGGAGAAGCTTGGTCATTTGAGCGGTTGGCTCACAAAGAAGATCCGTTCCTGTCTGATCGACCGAAAATCGTTGACTCGACCCAGCTTCGTCAATGAGTTTCGTTCCGCTAAAAGGACGTATCTTTGCCGTGCTTTCCCGCTGAATACCGGTACAAATGGTTCTTCTCGTCCGGCGCTAGCACTTATGCTGGAAAGAAAGTCGAACGGCGGTGGCACAGTGGCCGAGGTTTCCCAACGCTTTGGTTTGACCGCGCGTGAACAGGAAACGATGCGACTACTCGCGGAGGGCTTCTGCAGCAAAGAGATTGCGGTACGCATGAACATCAGCCCCAACACAGTCAAAGCTTTTGTTCATCTTGTAATGGTCAAGATGGGCGTGTCGACTCGCTCGGGCATCATCGGAAAGATGGTAGCTGTAGATAGTACGTGCGACAGGTCGAACGGAGAGAGAAAGCCGAACTTGCTGCAGCGAACGTAAATTTTAGTTCCTCGCCCTGCTACCGCGATTGCCCGGGTCGCCTGAACGGTGCGGCCCGACGGCGACTTGACGTTTTTCCCTGGATTCCAGCTCCTTTTAACTACAACCGGCCGCATTTCACCCTCCGCCGACCACAATCGCATCGATCATCGAAGCCCACACTTAGTCCGACAGGTTAGGACTTTCCACTACTTAAAGCAGGGAATTGTAATCAATACAAATGAAGATAGAGTTCGAGTGCGCTGAACGGACGCCGCACGCTCCTCCCCCCTGGCTTCCCTAGCGTAATCCATAACAGGAGGAACTACCATGTTTCGAACCGGAAACTCCGGATGGCTTGCGATCGCCTTGATTGCTGCCACCTGCCTTCTCACTGCAAGCGTGGGGTGGGCTCAAACACAACCTTATGACACTTTCCAGGTCAACTACTTCTCCAACGCCAACAACAGTGCGGGGACCGATGCGTGGACGAGGATCATTAACACGGGTGCCGATGCGCCTTCCTACCCACCCAGCAATCTCTGCGCGATGATCTACGTTTTCGACAACAAGCAGGAGCTGAAAGAGTGTTGCGGCTGCCTGATCAGCACCGACGGATTAGCGGAGCTCAGTCTGGACAAAAACCTGGTCTCCAATCCTTTTGATGGACGCTCACCAACCAACGGAGACATCAAAATTGTTTCCGCAGCCCCGAACGACAGCTTCGGCGGAGTTCCATGCGACCCAACCGGCGGGGGCATCGGCAGCAATGGCAAGTACGTCCTTAACATCGTGCCCACGCTAGATCTCCGTGCCTGGGGTACTCACACGCAAAATGACCGCAATCTCACCGAGGATGAGTACCAGACTGAGATCCTTGCTACGGCTGAATTGGACAGTCTGCAGGAAGAATGCTACGGAATCGTAACCGTGGGCAGCGGTGCCGGGATTTGTGGCGAAGGAGTCGGGAATTCGTCCACCGTTTGCAATTGATCGGGTTACCGTCACTCAGTTCGAGAACAATCATTGTCGCGTGCTTCGCGCATGCGTAGTGCAACCGAGCGCCAAACTTCAAGGAGGAGTTACATGTTTCGAACAAAAAGTTTGCTGACTTACACCGGGCTCACCGCGTCTGTAGTCTTTCTGGCGGCAGTTTCGTTTGCTCAGACTACGTACAAAAGGTCCCTCACCTACCAACTGACCTACTATAGCAATGCACTGAACACCGCGGCTCCCGACGGGACCGTCCACATTGTGAACCCCGGTTCTGCTGTAACCAAGCTCGACGCGGACGGGAAACCAGTCGACGGGAACCTCTGTGCCCAAATCTATGTGTTGAACAACGATGAGCAGGAAGTAGAGTGCTGTGGCTGTACGCTTTCACCGGACAGCGAAAGAACTCTCTCCATCAACAAGAACTTGCTGGGGAATCCAATCAACGTCCGCCAAGTCACCCCTGATGGCGTGATCAAGATTGTTTCCGAACCCACACCGTCAAGCGGACCTTGCCGCCCGGATTTGGAGGTGGGCAACGTAGTTCCCGAACTCCAATCTTGGGATACCCACATCCAGGCCGTATCCGACGGGTATGCCGAAACGGAGGAGGAGTTTGCCCCTGCTCCCCTTAGTGCTAACGAGCTTTTCTGGTTGCAAAACCAGTGCAGCGCGATCTACACGAACGGCAGTGGCCACGGGAAATGCACCTGCGGTTATGGCGACTAAACACCCTTAGCGCCAGGGTAACTCACGGTTTCCTGGCGCTTTAACTTCAACCACAAATCAGGGAGGACTCCAATGCTTCGATCAACGGTAATTCGTTTCTTGCTTAGCTTTACCGCCGCTCTTATCGTTTCTTGTTCGGCCGCCGCCCAGCAGAACTCCGGCACTTTGGCGACCGTCAACGGGAAAGCAATCACCACCCAGGACCTTGAACAGAAGGAGGTCAACCGCCTCCTCCAAGCCCAGTATCAGTACTATCAGGCTGAACGAAAAGCCCTCGATGACCTGATCGTTCAGCGCTTGCTGGAAGAGGAGGCGCAAAGGCAGGGCATCAGCACTGACGACCTTTTAAAACGCGAAGTAGATAGTAAGGTGAAAGATCCCAACGAAGATCAATTGCTGGTTTACTACGAGGGCCTGGATTCGAAAGAGCCCTACGACCAGGTGCGAGAGAAGATCCTGGAACACATTCGGGACTTGCGGAGGTCCAAGCTGCGCTCTGCCTATATCGAGACCCTTCGCGCCAAGGCCACCGTCGTCGTCCAACTGGCGCCGCCGATGGCAAATGTGGGAACCGAGAACCCAGCGGTCACTGAAGGGCGTTCAGATGCTCCCGTCCAGGTGGTTGAGTTTGCCGACTACCAATGCCCCTATTGCCAAAGAGTCAATCCGGACCTGAACAAATTGATCGACGAATACGCGGGCAAAGTCTCGGTTGTTTATAGAGATTTTCCGCTGCCGATGCATCCCCATGCGGAAAAGGCAGCTGAGGCGGCCCGGTGCGCCGGGCAACAGGGCAAGTTTTGGGCGTACCACAATCTGTTATTTCAGGACAAGAAGCTCGACACTCCCGATTTGAAGCAAGAAGCGACAGCGCTTCACTTGGATTCAGCCAAGTTCGACAAATGTCTGGATTCTTCGGAAGAAGCGGCAAACGTGAAAAAAGATCAGGATGAGGGCATGAAGTTGGGGTTATCTGGCACTCCAAGCTTCTTTATTAATGGCCATTTCATTAGCGGCGCAGTGGATTACACCACGCTGCATCAGATGGTCGAGCAACAACTGACCTTGTTGTCATCCGCCAAAGGGGCCTCTCCAGCGGGGTCCTCCCAGAGGTGAAGCCTCGGCGGTGACACCAGACCGGGCGGCCGGTTGACTCATCCGGCCGCCCGTGATGACACTATCGAAGATGTACTGGCTATTCCCGTAGGCGCAATTTTCAGATGACGCACATCCCTCCCCTGCTTCGTTCCCGACTCCGGGATATTGGCCGATCGATCACGCACCGGCGAGTTTTACCCCTGACCCGAAGGCAATTCGACGATGAGAACTACTCGGCTGTTTTTTTGGCTACTTTTTCTAAGCAGTGGAACCCGACTCCTCGCAGGTCAGAGCGGGTCTTCGATTTCACCGCGACCGCCAAAGGCTGCGGTGCGTCAGGCGGCGCTACAGAACATGGCGAGCGGACTTAAGACCTCCGCAAGCTCTCTTTCGTTCGGAAATCAACAACTCAGCTCACCTTCTGCCCCACAATTCATCACCGTTACAAATGGCGGAAAATCTGACCTTACTCTTACCGAAGTCGGCAGCAGTGAGCCAGATTTCAGGCTCGTACATAACTGTGCATTGTCCCCCGACCTTATGCCGGTCCGCAGTAGTTGTAGTATTTCTATCCGCTTCGCTCCGGGCGCGGTCGGCCTCCGCAATGGCAACATAAGAATCGCAATCGGCGGCGATCCTCCGATGCAGCC
>Ga0207007_1164_pt1 | contig 18095 bp, 15 predicted proteins | sample Alteio_BWMinCont_85_FD_153487 | JGI IMG/M metagenome (GOLD analysis project Ga0207007, IMG submission 153487) | Enriched cells from forest soil in Barre Woods Harvard Forest LTER site, Petersham, Massachusetts, United States -... | ecosystem: Environmental > Terrestrial > Soil > Temperate forest >...
TCAGCGCGCAGTATACCGAAGCTCTCAATCAATACGGGCCGAGGTTTCCCAAGGTGGTTCGCCTCCAGGAACAAATGAAAGATCTGGATCAAATCGTGAGCCGCGAGAAGGCCAACATCGCGAATCAAATCGAGGCCGAATACCGCGGTTCCCGACAGCGCGAGTTGTTGCTACAACAAGCGCTCGACCAGCAGAAAGTCGAAGCATCCGCAATGGCCGACAAGATGGTGCAATACAACATCTTGCAACGCGAAGCAGAGGCGAACAAACAACTGTACGACGGCCTGTTGCAGAAACTCAAGGAAGCCGGGATCAGCGCCGGCTTGCGTTCGAGCAACATTCGCGTGGTGGACCCGGCACTGGTGCCGACGACCCCATCGAAGCCTCAGAAGACGCGGAATATTTCACTTGCCATCCTAGTAGGTCTGGTCGGGGGTATTGCCCTGGCGCTGCTGCGCGAATATCTAGACAACACGGTGAAGAACCCAGACGACGTCGAAACGCTGACGCGTCTGCCTTCACTGGCCGTGGTTCCCGCCGTCGGTAGCTTGAACGGCCACGGCCGAAGCCGTTTTCCAAAGCTAATGAAAGGCCCGGCCACAAGCGGGTCGGAAGGCCGCATCGAACTGGTATCGCATTTGCAGCCTCAATCGCAAATTTCCGAAGCCTTCCGCGCGCTTCGGACTTCTCTGTTGTTGTCGCAGGCCGATCATCCACCACAGGTCATCCTGTTGACCAGCCCACTGCCTCGCGAAGGAAAAACAACAGCGGCCGTCAACCTAGCCGTAACGCTGGCGCAGTTAGGCGACAAAACGCTGCTGATCGATGGCGACCTTCGAAAACCCGGTGTCACCCGAGCGCTGAATATGGGGGATGGCAAGTACGCCGGATTGAGTTCCTATCTGGCAGGCGTCAGCACACTCGATCTGGTCACGGTCCCCCACCCTGCGATCAGTAACCTGGCGGCGATTCCGACCGGGCCGGTACCGCCCAATCCGGCTGACCTGCTCTCTTCCTACCGCTTGGCGGAAATGATCACTGAGTTACGGAAGCGCTATAAGTTCATCGTTATCGATTCGCCGCCGATCATGGCCGCCACCGATGCGGTCATTCTTTCGGTTGTCGCGGATGGGGTTCTCCTGGTGGTGCGCAGTGGGACGACACCTAAGCAGGCCTTTACACGAACGCGCGACTTACTGGTGAGCGTCAAGTCGCACATATTGGGGGTCGTGTTAAACGCGGTAGATTCCAGTTCGCCCAACTATTACTACTCCTATCGCTATTACCCGTACTCTTATGGTTCGTACGGAAAGCCGTACGGGATGGATGGTGCGAACCAGGGTAAGGATGAGAAGGGGCTGGAATTAGGCGCGTGAACTAGCCTAAAGAACCAGCCTATCGAAGGAGTTCTTTTGCGTGCTCTGATTACAGGCGGCGCAGGGTTCATTGGCTCTCACCTCGCTGAACGGATGCTCGAGCGAGGCGACGAAGTTCTGCTGATGGACAACCTCTCGACTGGCAGCATCGGAAACATCCGGCATCTCAAGCAATACGACCGGATGCACTACTTTCTGGAACCGATCGAGAACCGACAACTGCTGGCGGAATTGGTTGACGAGGCCGACATTGTATTTCACCTGGCGGCGGCCGTAGGCGTGCGCCTGATTGTGGAAAGTCCCGTGCGGACCATTGAGACCAATGTGAACGGCACGCAGCTTGTTCTCGAAGCGGCTTACAAGAAGCGCAAGCTGGTATTTGCGGCTTCAACATCCGAGGTGTACGGGAAAAGCACGAAAGTGCCCTTCGACGAAGAGGCCGATTTAGTGCTTGGGCCGACGAGCAAGGGACGCTGGAGCTATGCGGCATCGAAAGCGCTCGACGAATTTCTGGCACTCTCCTACTGGAAGGAGCGGCACCAGCCGGTGGTGATTGCACGATTGTTTAATACGGTTGGACCACGACAGACCGGCCGATACGGCATGGTCATGCCCACTCTCGTTGGCCAAGCGCTGGCCAATGAGCCGTTAACTGTTTACGGCACCGGGAAACAAAGCAGGTGCTTCTGCGACGTGAGAGACGCCGTAGAGGCGATCCTGCGGCTTGTGGAGACCGACCGGGCGGTGGGAGAAGTCATCAACGTGGGCAGCGACCATGAGGTCACCATCGAAGATCTGGCCCGGCTGATCAAAGAGCGCACGAAAAGCTCGTCGAATCTTACCTACGTCCCGTACGATGAAGCCTATGAGCCGGGGTTTGAAGACATGCAACGGCGTGTCCCGTCTCTGGAGAAATTGGAGCGGCTAATCGGCTTCCGCCCAAAAACCAGCTTGCCGGAGATGATAGACCGAGTGGCTGATGCTCATCGAGAAAGCAAGCAGCGAGAATTTCCTAGAGCGGGACGCACCGGAACAATTGACATGGACAAAAGACCGGCGAATGGGACAGTGGTTTCCTAACTCTTCCCTTAGAACTGTTTTTTTCAGAGGGAGACAATGAGCCCCGGAACAACCCTTACAGTCGTTGTCCCGGTCTATAATGAGCAGTACTTAGTAGAGACCTGCCTCAAGCGACTTGCCCTGATAGCGGAATCACCTCTTCTTGAGCGCGTCAAAATCATTGTCGTCGACGACGGTTCGACAGATCACACACCTGACGTACTAGCGCACTTTCGGGCATTGACTCCCACCGACGAAGGGCGCGGCAAGGCCGAATGGATCTTTATCCGCCATGAAACAAATCGGGGCAAGGGCGCGGCGATCCGGACGGGCCTAAATCTTGCGGACACTGAACTTTCCGTTATCCATGACGCCGACCTCGAATACCATCCCCAGGATCTAATTAAGATGGTTCAGGTCTTTCTTGCCGAAGAGGCTGACGCTGTCTTCGGTTCCCGCTTTCTCGCCAGCGAATACCGACGTGTCCTTTTTTATCGGCACGAACTAGGGAACCGGTTGCTGACGCTTCTTTCGAACCTGGTGTCCGATCTCAACCTCACGGACATGGAGACCTGCTACAAGATGGTGCGGACGGAGCTGCTTAAGAGTATTCCTCTGGTCAGCGACCGATTCGGCATCGAGCCGGAACTGACCATTAAGCTCGGCAAGCGCGGAGCACGCATCTTTGAAGTGCCTATCCGTTACGCGGGGCGTACTTACCAGGATGGGAAAAAGATCGGCTGGAAAGATGGTTTCCGGGCGATCGCGTCCATTATTCGTTTTGCGTGCTCGGACCATATTTATGCGGAGGACCACTGGGGAAGCCAGATTCTGGGGCGCTTGAACCGAGCGCCAAGATTCAACCGTTGGATGGCCGAAGTGATTCGTCCCTATGTAGGAGAAGTCGTCCTTGAAATCGGCGCCGGGACGGGAAATCTGACCCAGCAATTGTCTCCGCGCCGATCCTACTGGGCAAGCGACATCAATCCTCATTACATAGACTATCTGGCCAAGTTGACCCCCAACCGTCCGTACCTTCACGTTACCTACACGAATGCCGAGGCAGGCGGGTCGTACCCTTGCGATCAGAAGTTCGATACCGTTATTTGCCTGAATGTCATCGAACATTTGGACGACGACGTCCAAACCTTGTTGAACATTCGCGATGCCCTAATGGATGGCGGACGAGCGATCGTTTTAGTCCCGTGCGGCCCCTGGCTGTTTGGGACCCTAGACGGAGTGCTGGGGCACCGCAGGCGCTACACTCGCGAGCAATTAAGGGGAATTGCTACGCGCGCCGGACTTGAGACGGAGGCGCTTCTTTCCTTCAATCGCATAGGCGTCATCGCATGGTGGCTAAACGGCCGCTTGCTGCGACGCAAGAGTTTCAGTCTTTCACAAATCAAACTACTCAATGTCCTGACGCCAACGCTGCGGTTTCTTGACCCTTGGTTGCCCCTTCCACCACTTTCGCTCATCGCCGTTCTTCAAAAGCCTGCCGCTATTCGCAACGAGACAACTTCGTCCAACATGGACAAGGGAATAGAAGGGACTGCAGAAGTTATGAGGCGATGATTGGAATGTCCGAGTCCGCGGCTCACGGAGCAACCCGACAATTGATTTCGCCGTATGAGTACATCGCGGGCCATCCCCTGCGCCAGCTTTTCCTTATTTTTCTCTTTTCCTTACCACTCGTTAATCCCTACGTGCACGGCGATGGTGTCGGCTACTATGCCTACGCTCGTGCTCCCCTGGTGCAGCATGACCTGAAATTCGAAGCGGACTGGCGCCATGGAAACGAGGTTTTCGCAGAGAATCACTTGCAGTCCAATGGCCAGCTTTTACCAAACCAGTACACAGAAACCGGACACGTTGGCAATATTTTTACGGTGGGTCCAGCCATATTGTGGGGTCCTTTCCTGGCGTTTGCGCATGCCGCCGTGCTTACCATCGATCACTTTGGCGGCGCGATTGCCGCTGACGGCTTCTCCCTTCCGTATCGCCTCGCCATGGCACTTGGCACCGCTTTCTACGGGTTTCTCAGCCTGTTTTTGTCTTTTTTAGTCGCTCGCAAATACACGGATGAGCACTGGGCCTTTTTGGCCACGCTGGGCATCTGGACTGCCAGCTCCCTGCCGGTTTATATGTACTTTAACCCTTCGTGGTCTCACGCGCATTCGGCTTTCGTTGTGGCCTTGTTTTTCTGGTATTGGGATCGCACGCGGCCGGAACGCACGACCCAGCAATGGATCATCATGGGCTTGATTGCGGGGTTGATGCTGGACACCTATTTCCCGAATGGGATCTTCCTTCTGATTCCCTTGATTGAAACCATTCGCCGCTATTTCCGTTTGCTGGGGCATGGAGCCGGCGTTACTGCGTTCGGTGAGTTTGGCAAGAATGCCTTATTCATTTTTGCAATCATTATCGCCGTGATACCGACACTCCTTACTCGACTGATTGTATTCGGAGGTTTGTTTCGCTTTGGTGTTTACGGCGTCCTTCCGTGGAACTGGAGCGCGCCCAACTGGAAGTCGGTCCTGGTTTCATCCGATCACGGCCTGCTCACCTGGACGCCGATTCTGGCGCTTGCCATTCTAGGCCTCGCGTTGGCTGAGCGAAGAGCACGAGAGATTGCAGCCTATGCCGGCGTCGCGGTTCTTAGCTTCTATTACCTCATTGCCAGCTATCCCTATTGGGATGGTATGTCCTCATTCGGCAATCGTTTTTTCGTTTCGTTAACCCCTATGTTCGTCCTGGGTCTAGCTCTGTTCTTGCAGCGATTGGGCCGATTGCCATTTTTAGCGCGTCGCCGAGACGTTCTGGCGTTGTGCTTGATCGCAGGATTTGCCGTGTGGAACGCCGGCTTTGTTATTCAGTGGGGAACACAGATGATTCCTGCACGCGGCCCCATATCCTGGGGCGAGATGATACACAATCAAGGAATGAAGGTGCCGCAGCAAATCGGAGGGGAGTTGCAATCCTACTTTCTGGGGCGCAAGGCCATGATGCAGCACATCGAGGAACAAGATATCAAAAAGCTTCAGTCGCAACCGGAACAAGGGGTGCGCTGAGTCTATGAACGTTCGCGGGATTGGCTTGGCAGCCCAGTGGTTGATATTTGCGGGAATAGTGATCGCCTCGGGAGTTCTGGGATTCGCCGGGGCGCAGCATGCCATAGCCCAACATTGGGAGGGATCTTCGAATCCGGACCAATGGTCGCGGGCCGCCGAACTTGAACCCTCGAACGCTGAAAACTGGTACCACCTGGGCCGCTATCGCCAGTTCGATTTTGAACACGGGGATCCTCCCTCGGCAATCTCTTATTATCGGCGGGCAACTGCGTTAAATCCGGGCTCGGCTCTTTACTGGATGGACCTAGCTGCGGCCTACGAGACGGTCGGCAACTTCAATCAAGCCGAGCAGGCATTTCGCACGGCGCAGCAGGTCTATCCGATCTCCGGCGATGTTTCCTGGAGATTCGGGAATTTCCTATTGCGGCAAAACCGCATAGAGGAAGCTTTCCAGCAGATTCGCCACGCGGTGTCAGTGGACCCGAAACTTACTGTGCTGGCGGTTTCGAGCTGCTGGCGCAGCACACAAGATATTGATCGGATCATTAAGTTTGCGTTGCCGGACCAACCCGAGGTCTATTGGGATGCAGTCGGCTTCTTTGCCAAAGCGCGAGAACCCGACCCAGCGATGTCGGTCTGGAAACGGCTTATGGCAGATGGCACAACATTTCCAATTGCGAAAGGGTTCCCACTCATTGACCTTCTGATTGGATCGGGTCGCACGGATGACGCAAGAATTGCATGGCAACAGGCAATTGCCGCTGCTGGAATGAAACCGGAGGTTAGCCCGCAAGGGTCGCTTATTTGGAATGGAGGCTTTGAAGGGGAGCTTTTGAACGGCGGGTTCGCCTGGCGGTACATGCCGGTTGATGGCGCCGACATGAATTTTGACGAGGACACCGCCCACTCCGGGAGCCGCTCGCTTCGCGTTGTATTTGACGGCAGTGCCAATGTGGATTTTGAGCACATCTGGCAGTGGGTGGTCGTCGAGCCCAATACACATTACCGATTCAGCTCGTACCTGAAGACTGAGGAATTGACCACGGACAGCGGCATCCGATTCCAAATCGAGGATGGAAGCCATCCGGGAAATTTGCCCCAGTTCAAGCTGGACCCAACACGGCTTACACCGAACATAGTTGGCACACAAAGCTGGGCATTAGACGACATGGAATTCACAACGGGACCAGACACCCATCTGCTCCGCATCGTATTGCGGCGAGTTCCCAGCAGCAGGCTCGGCAACAAGATTCGCGGAACAGTCTGGGTGGACGACGTTTCGCTCATTCCATTGGCGGCGACGAACTCGCCTAATCAATGAGGGCCATCCGCATCGGCATCTACTCCTTACTGGCCTTTAGCGTATTCGCTCATGGCGCTGTAGAACCTTGGTCAGAAGCGGTCCTCGAAATCGGCGCGGCGATCTTGTTGGTTGTGTGGGGGATGCTATTCGCATTCGGGCGCGTGGCAACTCTACGCTGGAACTGGCTCATGGGGCCAGCGGCTGGGCTGTGGGCCTTTGCTGTCGTGCAGTACTTCGCAGGGCTTTCGGCGGTTCCTTTCCTCACCAAAATCGAGATCCTAAAACTCTCGGCACTAGGGATATTGTTTTTTCTGGCGATCCAGTCCATCGAGAGCCTGGAACAGTGGCATGGATTTGTGTGGTTCCTGCTGACGCTGGGATTCTTGGTTTCGCTGCTCGCCATCCTGCAGTATTTCACTTTCAATGGAAAGCTATACTGGTTTCGGGAATTGAGTTACGGTGGTATTCCGTTCGGTCCATACGTCAACCGCGACCATTTTGCCGGGTTGATCGAGTTGATTGCGCCCATTGGCCTTTCGATCCTGGTTTTGCGGGCGTTCCCTCGCGACCGCATGCCCTTGCTGGCGGTTCTTACACTCCTTCCGATCGGTGCACTCTTCCTTGCGGCTTCGAGGGGAGGAATCGTGGGTTTCTTTCTTGAATTTGGTCTTATCATGATTCTCGTGTTCTTACGACGCCGGGAGGGCAATCAACTGCTCGCCGGCGCTATTGTTCTATTATTGGCCGGGGCGTTGGTGGCATGGTTGGGCGTGGGGCCGGCACTGGAGCGATTCGCCACGTATCGTAAACTCGAAGTGACCGAGACTCGCCGAGCGGAAATGACAAAGGATTCCTTTCGGATCTTCTTGGACCATCCGGTTGTGGGAACCGGGGTCGGTACATTACAGGAAGTTTTTCCCCGCTATGCGACTCTATACGATGGACTCGTCGTCAATCACACTCACAACGACTACGTGGAGGGCCTGGCAGAAACCGGCCTGATCGGAGGAATACTCGGCATGGCGTTCCTGGTGGTGCTATTTCGTGGCGCCTGGGTCCGATTGGCACTGGCGAAAGACCCGATGGACCTGGCATTTCATATCGGAGCATTCGCGGCTTGCTGTGGATTGCTGGCCCACAGTTTCGTTGACTTTAACCTTCACATTCCGTCTAACGCGCTCCTATTCCTCCTGCAAGCGGCGCTGGCAACATCGGCGAACCAGTCCAGCCGACTCCCAGAACGATTCGGCGCAAGCGTCAAGAGAAGCCTTTTGTTGCAACGACAGGAAAACCAACATGTATAATGGCCGTTCTGGGAGGAATCCGATTGATTTGATGGGTCCAACGCATGGCGGTCTGGTTTACCTACCTGCTGGGGCGTTCGATTGGTGGATGCTTTCGGCTTGGCAAGTAGTGTTGGCCTGCAATAAATGAGGATCCTGGTCACAGGCGGGGCAGGATTTATTGGTTCCCACGTTTCGCGCGCCTATCTCGCCGCAGGGCATGAAGTAGCCATCGTAGACGACCTTTCGCGTGGCCACAGAGAGAATCTGCCAAGCGGCGCGCGCTTCTTTCCAATTGATATTCGGGATGTCGCATCCCTGCGGCAAGCTTTCGCTGCAATGCGGCCGGAGGTTGTGAACCATCATGCCGCACAGATGGACATTCGGCGATCTTTAAGGGACCCTCTCTTCGATGCACAGGTCAACGTGGTTGGCTCGCTCGCGGTCTTCGAGCTCTCAGTGGAATATGGCGTCAAGAAAATCATTTTTGCTTCCAGCGGCGGGGCAATCTACGGAGAACCTCAAGTGGTTCCGGTGACTGAGGAGGCTCCGGAAATGCCGATTTCGCACTATGGGGTAGCTAAACTGACGGTGGAGCGCTACCTGCATGTCTACAAGCATGTATATGATTTGCCATTCACGGCATTACGCTACGCCAATGTTTTTGGCCCGCGCCAGGATCCCAATGGAGAAGGTGGAGTCGTAGCCATCTTTGCCGGGCAGATGAAGCAAGGGAAGGTCCCTACGATTTTCGGCGACGGCTCCAAAACGCGCGACTATGTTTTTGTCGACGACATCGTGGAGGCCAACCTCTTGGCGCTCGAGCGGCGAAATGACGGGATATTTAACCTGGGTTGCGGCGTTGAGGTAAGTGATTACGGGATCTTCGATGTAGTCCGGCGCGCTGTGGGATTTGAACGAGAACCGCAGTACGCTCCCAAACGCCCCGGAGAAATCGACCATATTGCGCTCAACGCACGTCGCGCGGCGCTGCAACTCGGCTGGAACCCCAAGGTGGCGCTGGCAGAGGGCATCGCGAAGACCGTCGAACATATCAGATCGTGCCGGAGCATGGCGACTAATGAGTAGTGAACATGGGCAAACACTGGCTCTAGCGCAGCGTCCCGTCCTTCGCATCACGCCACCGGACCGCTGGTGGGCAATTCCGTTTGGCGATCTGTGGAGTTACCGCGAACTGCTCTATTTTTTCGTCTGGCGCGACGTCAAGATCCGATACAAACAAACGGCCATTGGGGCGGCGTGGGCGGTTATCCAGCCGTTTTTGACGATGCTCGTTTTCAGTTTGTTTTTCGGAAGGCTGGCGCATATCCCTTCTCAGGGGCTTCCCTATCCCATCTTCTACTATGGGGCGCTGCTGCCGTGGACGTATTTCGCGACAACGTTACAGGCTGCGACGAGTAGTATAGTTGACAATCAACGTATCATAACCAAAGTCTATTTTCCGCGACTTACATTGCCCCTTTCAGCAATTTTTTCGGGTTTAGTGGACTTCGCCATCTCTTTCGCGATGTTCGTTGCCATGATGATCTACTACCGGATAGCCCCAACCGCCGCCCTGTTTTGGTTTCCGGTCTTTCTGCTGCTCGCAATGTTGACGGCCTTCGGGGTTGGGTTATGGTTGTCGGCGCTGAATGCGCTTTATCGGGACGTGCGCTACGTCCTTCCTTTCCTTGTGCAATTCTGGATGTTTGCTTCACCGGTGGCGTACCCGAGCTCGCTGGTGCCCGAAAAATGGCAGTGGCTCTACGGCTTGAATCCCATGGCTGGAGTCATTGAAGGTTTTCGATGGTCGCTCAGCGGGAAAGGCCATCCTCCCGGCTATCTCTCGTTGATTTCTGCCGGCATTGTCGTCGTGATCATAATCAGCGGCACCGCCTATTTTCAAAAAATCGAGATGACCGTGGCGGATGTGGTCTGAAGATGGCCGCACCGGTCATTTCCATTGAACAAATTAGCAAACGCTTTCGCATTGGCGAACGCGAGCGTTACCTGGCACTCCGCGACGTGTTGACACGAGCGATCGTTAGTCCCTTTCGTCGCGACCCTAAGCGCCGAAAGGTCGACTATCTATGGGCCCTGCGCGACGTCTCCTTCGAGGTTCACGAAGGAGAGGTGATCGGATTGATTGGAAGCAATGGCGCGGGGAAAAAAACTCTCCTGAAGGTTCTCTCGAGGATCACCCGCCCCACCAGCGGTTATGCTGAAATCCGCGGCCGAATCGGCAGCCTGCTTGAGGTTGGCACCGGCTTTCATCCCGAGCTGACCGGAAGGGAGAATATTTATCTGAGCGGCGCGATTCTGGGCATGACAAAACGCGATATCAACAAGAAATTCGATGAGATGGTTTCTTTCGCGGAGGTCGAACGCTTTCTGGACACTCCACTGAAGCATTACAGCACCGGAATGCAGATGCGGCTGGCGTTTGCCGTGGCCGCGCATCTCGACCCGGAAATTCTCCTCGTCGATGAGGTGCTAGCGGTCGGCGACGCCGCCTTCCAGAAAAAGTGCCTCGGTAAAATGGGTGAGGTTTCCAGGCAGGGTCGGACCATCGTCTTCGTAAGTCACAATATGACCGCGCTGCGAAGCCTCTGCTCAAGCGCTGTCTGGCTCGACGGTGGGCGCGTAACCGAAACAGGAGACGCGGGAAGCGTCATTGATCATTATTTGCAAGAAAACGTTACCACAAATCTCGAATCCATATGGCAAGACGATCAAACCGCGCCCGGCGATCACCGCGTCCGCCTGCGCAGTGTGCGGGTTATTCCTTTTGGAGATCCCAACGATCAAATCACCGTTCAGACGCCTCTACGCATTGAATTCATTTACTGGAACTATACACCCGGCGAGGTGCTGAACGTTTCCATCTTCCTTAACAACCTCGAAGGGATTTGCATTTTCAATGTCGCTTCCGATTTCGCTCCGCGGCCCACCGGATTGATCCGCCACTCAGTGGAGATACCGGGAGGACTCCTCAACACCGGCTCTTATTCCATTGACCTTCTCGTCGTAAAAGACGCCTCGGCGCCGATCTTCCGGCACAATGATGCCGTCGCATTCGAAGTGCTGGAAGGGAAAATAATTGGGAATTGGTACGGGCGCGTTCCGGGTGCGGTCCGTCCCGAACTAAAATGGGTGACCGAGACGCTTGGAGAAAAGGACCTTACCGCCTCAACGGGAGCTCGCACCTAGTTCAACGTTTCCTCAATATCTTGCCTGCGCGCAGTGGGGAGGACAATTTAGAGATCAAGACGCATCGCACTTTGTTATTCAGTTGTGTCTTCACTTACGAAATACCAGCAACTTTAGCCTCGAAAATGATGTGTCAAATCGTAGCAACTGTTTCATTGCAGGAGCTGCTGCCCGGAGATTGAAGTCGCAATCCCAGTTGAGCTCTTTATCCAGAGCGGGCCTTATGCCCCTAGTCAGCAAGAAGTATGTGCCCATTCCGTCTTGTTCCACAAGATCATAGCCCTGCTGCCGCATGAACCCGATCAACAGGTCGTCGTCGAAAAATAGGTTGTGCCATTTTATTGGGATCGGCTCAAGCCCCAAAGCTGCTCGCAACTCATTGAGCGAGTTCACTCCCTGCTTGCTGCCCTCTAGCATGAGCAATTTCCCGCCGGGTTTGAGCGCGGCCATAAGGTCGAGCAACACCTTTTGCTGAAGCGTCCACTCCTTGAGGTTGATCATAAATCTTTGCGATATGACGAGGTCATAGTCATTATCGAGGGTGTATTGTCCAAGAAAATCAACATGCCGGAGCGTAACGTTGGTTCGGCCTCGCAAGCTTTTGGCCGCTTTCTCGAGCCTCGTTTGCGAAAAATCGGCCGCATGCACTACCACGCCCGGAAGCGCCGAGTAAACAAGCGTCCCTTCGCCTTCTCCACATCCGGCATCCAGTATCTTGGAGTTCGGCGGGATGCGCTGTTTGATCAAGTCGATCTCCGCATGCAAGAGATGCTTGTCATACATGGACTCAACATCATCTCGATTCCAGTAATCCAGAACCTGCTGATCGTCGGGCGCCATCGAATCTCCCATGCGGTTATCGTTCTTTGTATTCATCGGTTGGAATCCACAGTTCCCATTTGTACGGGCACCGTATAGTATATCCTCCTGGGAATGCTACACCATACGTCGCTCGCATCCGTTCGCACTGATCGTCGCTGGAGAGACCGCGATGTCCAATATTGCCCTTAGACCTCAGTTGCGGGATCTGGCCATATTCGGGAAGCCGCCGACGTTCGCTGAGAAAATGCACGTCGGCCAGCCCAATATCGGCAATCGCGATCGCTTGCTGGAACGGATCAACGACATGCTGGACCGCTCCTGGCTGACGAACAACGGTCCTTATGTGCAGGAATTTGAAGCTCGCATCGCGCGATTCGCCGGCGTCCGCCATTGCGTGGCGATGTGCAACGGAACGATCGCGTTGGAGATAGCCATCCGAGCGCTGGGGCTGGCTGGAGAAGTTATTGTTCCTTCATTTACCTTCATCGCGACGGCACACGCACTCCAATGGCAGGGGATCACACCGGTTTTCAGCGATATCGATCCCCGTACTCATAACTTGGATCCCGTTCGCCTCGAACAAATGATCTCGCCACGTACCACGGGTATCATCGGTGTGCATACTTGGGGCCGTCCGTGCGACGTTGACCGCTTGGAAGAAATTGCGCGGCGCCGGGGTTTGCAGATTCTCTTCGATGCCGCCCATGCCCTCGGATGTTCCTATAAACGTATGCTCATTGGCGGGTTTGGGCGTTGCGAAGTCTTGAGCTTTCACGCCACTAAGTTTTTCAATAGCTTTGAGGGTGGCGCCGTCGTTACCAACGACGATTCACTTGCGGAAAAAATGCAGATGATGCGGAATTTTGGGTTCAGTGGATACGACAATGTCGTCTCCATCGGCACAAACGGCAAAATGACCGAGGTCTGCGCGGCAATGGGGCTGACTTCCCTGGAAAGCATGGAGACATTCATAGAGAGCAACCGCGGGAATTACCGGCAGTATCAAAGTGAACTCGCGGACGTGTCAGGGGTAAACCTAATAAAGTACGACGAAGGCGAGCGGGCGAATTACCAATACATTGTATGCGAAGTCGATGAATCGGTTGTCGGACTGACACGCGATGAGCTCGTACAGGTCTTAACGGCGGAAAATGTTTTGGCGCGTCGCTATTTCTTCCCGGGCTGTCACCGCATGGAACCGTATCGTTCCTATTTTCCCAATGCGTACCTTGCGCTCCCCGAAACGGAACAGTTGTGTCGCCGGGTCATGCTTCTCCCCACGGGCACGGCCGTGGATAATGATGCAATCGCGCAAATTTGCAGGATCATCGGAACTGCCGTCGCCCACGCATCAGCCGTCAAGACCCGGCTGGCCGCTGTCCCATCTTAGATGTCCGGCCTTTACCAAGATGGATCGCAACCTATAAAGGTCAGCGTAGCGATGCTGGCTTATAATCACGAGCTTTTCATCAGGCAAGCCCTCGAAAGTGTATTGGCTCAATGCGTGAACTTTAATTATGAGATCGTTGTCGGCGAAGACAAATCAACCGATGGAACCCGCGCGATTCTGATGGATTTGTATCGCCGCTACCCCGAGCGCATCGTGCCTCTGCTCCATGATCGGAATACCGGCATGATGCGGAATTTTCAGGCCACGTTATCATCCTGTCGCGGCCAATACCTGGCAATCGTCGAGGGTGACGACTATTGGACCTGCGAAAACAAACTCCAAAGGCAGGTCGATTTCCTTGACCAACACCCCGACTACGCGGTTTGTTTTCATCGCGCGCAAGTTCTTGATCAAACTGGAGCCGGCCGGGCGGATGTAATCCCGCGTCCCAGTTTCTCCGCCGGGCCATACACCATTGAAGATTTAATTGCGGAGAATTTAATCGCCACCTGCACCGTTATGTACCGTTGGGATTGCGTTGGACCTCTCCCGGATTGGTTTCTTGACCTCAAACTCGGCGATTGGCCGCTGCACATACTGGTAGCGCAATCCGGTAAAATCATGCTCATGGATGAAGTAATGTCCGTCTATCGAATGCATTCCGGCGGCATGTGGACATCTGGGCAAGGGATTGCTCAAAAACGCGAGATGATGCGAATGATGAAGTCCCTCGACCGGCATCTCAACTTTCAATATACTGACGCCATCCGACGGACATTAGCGGTTTTATACCTGGACATGGCCATCATCGAGCGGTTGAAAGGAAACCGCATGCCGACACTCAGATATCTGACCGCATCCCTTCGCGGCGGCAAATTACCATTGGCTGGCAGGTGGCGTGCCTTGGCGGCACTTCTCGCCTATTCTGTTTTTGGTATCAGACGCGTAGAGAGCGCGCCAGGACGTCATAACCATCCGCCCTTGGCGCCTCCTTTTGGTAGAAGCCCGCGCGATGAGCACAACTCTGATGTCCTGTGAAAGCAGTACGAACGCAGGCCCAGTCCCCGCATGATCGTATTTCTCTGCAACGCAGAACCATTATCGAGAGAATGGCTTGGCTACTACAGAGCCTTTGAAAGGCGCGGGACCGTGCTCTGCTGGGGACCAGGCGTAAAAGGACGGCCCGGGTGGAAACCCAACCGGTCCGTTGAAGAGCTCCTCGCCGCGTGTCCGAAACCTCCAAGACTAGTGCTTCACCCTGATGGATCGAGCTTTTTGCCGAAACAACTCGAAAAGATTGGCGTTCCAACGGCTTGCTTTCAGATCGACACACATGCGTATTTGCACCGGCGGCTGCAGTGGGCGATGCTATTCGACTATACTTTTCTTTTTCATCCGGGATTTGAGGAGCCTTTCCGCGCCGCTGGGCATCCGAATCCGATTACACTGCCGCATGCGGTGGACCAGTTTATTTTTCTGGATGAGCCTGTCGCTCCAGAGAGGAATATTGATGTCGGTTGGGTGGGGCGCATAGGCGGCCCCCTCTACGGATTGCGGAGGAAAATTCTGCCAATCCTTGCAGCCAACTTTCCAATGAATGATTGGCGACAGTCCTATCCCTATCCCGAAATGGCTAAGCTTTATCGTCGCTCGAAAGTCGGCGTCAACATAGGCAGGGATGATTATCCCCAAGACGCCAATCTGCGCGTGTATGAAATTATGGCGGCAGGGGCAATGCTTATCACAGCCTTGCCTTCAGAATTGGAAAAATTGGGCTTCCAATCGGGTACGCATTTTGCCGGGTACCGCGACGAGAGCGAGCTCTCAGATCGCATACGCTATTACCTTGAGCATGACGCCGAGCGCGCGCGCATTGCCGAAACGGGGCGCGGACTAGTCTTGGCAGAGCACACCTACGACCAACGTGCAGATGAAATACTTCGACTCCTCGACAAGGACGAAGGCCGGTTGTTTGCGCCCGCGCGCTCCTGGCCTGAAGAGCGTGTGCGGCAGACCTATCTCGATTACTATTGTGCGAACGACCTTTTGGGCTGCGCGTTCGAAGAGTTCCGGCGGCTAGCGCTGATCCGGCCTACGACCGCCTGGAAGTCGCTACCGCCAATCCTTGGAGGTTTGCGCCGCGTCGTGAAGAATCGCTACATGAATTCGGCAAGGACAGCACGCAAATAGACTATTGGGCAACGACGCAGAATTGCCGCGAACGGTCCTGATTTTGACGGGCGAACCGCCTGAGCAATTAGGCGGTTCGGAGCATTTCATTCGCATGTTGCGAATGTGTCTTGAGAACAGGGGTTATCGGGTGGAGGTAATTCATCGGGGTAACTGTGGCCTCCCATGGCAGTGCCGGTCGGAAGTGAAATATATCGCCTATGTCCAGGACCTCCTGCTAGGTTACTTTGTGGGCCGACGGGCTCGAGCACTAATTCGTGGGAGCGGAAATCATGTCGTTGCTACCATATCGAGCGGCCCAATGGGCTGGTACCCTCTACCGAAAGGGACGCTAAAAATCCACGTTTACCACGGCACAAGTGTGGGGGTAGCGGAGACCTCCCGCGAACGCATCTCGCGTCTTGGCTATCTGAAGATGAAGTATTGGGACGGGATGCTCTTCGAGCGTCTCTGCGGGCGAAACAATATCCGACTGGTAGTTTCGAATCAGGTTCAGGAAGAAGTCAAACGCGTCTTCGGATTCGACACGAATTTGATCTGGCTGCCATTGGACACAGAGATGTTCCACGCCTATGAAGACCGAGACACTTGGAGGAGACGATGGGATGTCCCTCAAGACCGGCCAATTGGGATATTCGTTGGCAATTCGATGCCCTACAAAGGTCTGCACACCCTTGCTCAACTGGCGGAGAAGATCCCTCATGTTTTCTGGATTGTGGTCCTTCGGGGCAACGTCCCGGCGAAGCTCGCCGGCCTCACTAACGTCAAGCTCCTCAACGATGTCCCGCACGTAGAGTTGCCGAGCATCTATGCGTGTGCGGATTTTGCGCTGATCCCGTACCGGATCGGTCCATTCAGCTACGCATTGGCGGAAGCGCTGGCGTGTGGTGTCCCGGTTATTGCTTCTCCCTTCCGCACGAGCCCGTTTTTCCTTAGGGAGGAACCACTTTGTAGGTTGCTCGTCTCGGATCAGAATGATATCCCTGCTTTCGAGGACGCAATAGCCGCGGTAATCTCAAACCCGGGGCTTTTTCGGCAGGCCGCTGTCAATCTTCGGCCCGCTTTGGAAGAACTCGTCGGACTTTCTTGCTGGCGCGAACGGCTTTGCCGCTTCACAGGGCTCAGTGGCTATCCGTCTATTACAGAATAGAGGCTCCGCCTTTGCGTGACGCCATTGTTTATTCGGGTTGGTCGTGGGAAACGTTCAATGTCCCTGAAAGGATCGCGCTGGCGCTGGCGCACTTAGGTTCGAAGGTCCTTTACGTTGAGAATCCAATCAGTGTGTTCCGTCATAGGTCACCAAGTACGCTGCGCCCGATCGCGGATCGAATCCTTGCCTTCCGTCCGACGTTTCTCGGTCACCGGCTTCAGACCTTCCCTTTGCTTTCGACGATCCAGGCAAAGATGTTGGCGTCTCAGATCATGAACGATCGGCGCAAGCTCGCCCTGCAGGATCCACTATTCTTTTATCCATGGATGGGCACCATGTGGAGCCTGCCGGTTGAAATGAAAAACAAAGGGCATTTCACCGTCCGGATGCTCTTGGACTACCCGGAGTTGAAAGAAGGGAATCGCCTGGCCATGGCGGACTTCACTCTTCTCTTTCCCATTTGCGGCCTTCACTATATTCAGGAGAGCTTCGCGGGACGGGCCTGCTTGGTTCCCCAGGCAGTTGACCTCGGCATAATGGAGAAGAGTGCGACTTGTCCGGAGCCAACGGCACTGGCTGGTGTTCCTCATCCGAGATTGTGCTACCTCGGCGCGGCGGTCCCGGACCGTTTGAGTCTAGCGGTCGTTCGCGAGCTACTTCAGAAGCACCCAGAGTGGCATTTCGTATTCTTTGGGCCAAACACCTTGCCGGATCTTCAGAATGCGCACGCGCTTCCGTGGACAACCTATGAGAAATTGCCGTCTTACGTGAGAGCCTGCGAAGCCGGCTTCATGCCGTACAATTGCGGCGAGAGACAGCTCCACGCAAACCCGCTGAAGCTTTGGGAATACTTCGCGTTGGGCGTCCCCGTTGTGGCAACCCCAATGATTCACCTCTGGGAGTACGAAGACGTCATCTACAGGGGTCACTCGGCTGAACAATTAGAGTTGGCAATTAGTGCCGCACTCTGCGAGCCGATGGACAGCCCCAAGCGCCAGCGCCGGATGGAAATTGCGCGGGAGCATTCCATTGAAAAGTTGGCAGAAGTGTTGCGCAATGCTTTGCCGCTGGAGACTTGATTGTCTGTTGTGGTTCCGCCAGAGCATTTAGGCTGCGGATCGCTAGGATCTTGCGCGCGCGAGCGGAAGAAATGACCGTTCCATGCATTCTCGAAAGAGCTGGTTTTGACAAACGCCTTCGTACGCTTTACGACCGGCTGCACGCACTTCCTATTCTAG
>Ga0207007_1166_pt1 | contig 17988 bp, 12 predicted proteins | sample Alteio_BWMinCont_85_FD_153487 | JGI IMG/M metagenome (GOLD analysis project Ga0207007, IMG submission 153487) | Enriched cells from forest soil in Barre Woods Harvard Forest LTER site, Petersham, Massachusetts, United States -... | ecosystem: Environmental > Terrestrial > Soil > Temperate forest >...
CCATTGACCGTCACCGGTCTTTCCGGTACCGGACGTGCCTACAATGGCAGCACTGTGGATGCATTGACCGGTACCGGCGTTTTGTCGGGTCTGATGAATAGCGAAACGCTCACACTGAGCAATGCTGCCAGTGGCACATTGGCCAGTGCGAATGCAGGTAGTGAGGCGGTGACCACCGCACTCGGTCTGGTCAGTGGCACAGGATTAGCGTCCAACTACAGTCTGACGCAACCAACACTGGCCAATGTCACCATCACCCAAGCGCCGTTGACCGTCACCGGTCTTTCCGGAACCGGACGCACCTACAACGGCAGCACCGTGGATGCACTGACCGGAACTGGCGTTTTGTCGGGACTGGTCAATAGCGAAACACTCACGTTGAGCAATGCCGCCAGCGGTACATTGGCCAGTGCGAATGCAGGTAGCGAAGCTGTCACTGCTGCACTCGGTCTGGTGAGTGGCACAGGATTGGCCGCCAATTACAGCCTGACTCAACCAACACTGGCCAATGTCACCATCACGCAAGCCCCATTGACTGTTACCGGTCTTTCCGGAACGGGACGTGCCTACAACGGCAGCACCGTGGATGCACTGACTGGCACCGGCGTTTTGTCGGGACTGGTGAATAGTGAAACGCTTACGCTGAGCAATGCCGCCAGTGGCACATTGGCCAGCGCGAATGCAGGCAGTGAAGCTGTCACCACCGCACTCGGTCTGGTCAGCGGAACAGGCTTGGCTGCCAACTACAGCCTGACTCAACCAACTCTGCCCAATGTCACCATCACGCAAGCACCGTTGACGGTCACCGGTCTTTCCGGGACAGGACGTACCTACAACGGCAGCACAGTGGATGCGCTGACCGGCACCGGCGTATTGTCAGGACTGGTGAATAGCGAAACGCTCACGCTGAGCAATGCCGCCAGTGGTACATTGGCCAGTGCGAACGCCGGTAGTGAAGCTGTCACTGCTGCACTCGGTCTGGTCAGTGGCACAGGTTTAGCCGCCAACTACAGCCTGACTCAACCAACACTGGCCAATGTCACGATCACGCAAGCGCCGTTGACCGTCACCGGTCTTTCCGGCACAGGACGTGCCTACAATGGCAGCACTGTAGATGCCCTGAGCGGCACCGGCGTGTTGTCGGGTCTGGTAAATAGCGAAACGCTCACGCTGAGCAATGCCGCCAGTGGCACATTGGCCAGTGCGAACGCCGGTAGTGAAGCTGTCACTGCTGCACTCGGTCTGGTCAGCGGAACAGGCTTGGCTGCCAACTACAGCCTGACTCAACCAACGCTGGCCAATGTCACCATCACGCAAGCCCCATTGACCGTCACCGGTCTTTCCGGCACCGGACGCACCTACAATGGCAGCACTGTGGATGCACTGACCGGTACTGGTGTTTTGTCGGGACTGGTCAATAGTGAAACGCTCACACTGAGCAATGTCGCCAGTGGCACATTGGCCAGTGCAAATGCAGGTAGTGAAGCAGTCACCACCGCACTCGGACTGGTCAGTGGAACAGGATTGGCTGCCAACTACAGCCTGACTCAACCGACACTGGCCAATGTCACCATCACGCAGGCACCGCTAACGGTTAGCACCGGCAATGTCACCAAAACCTATGATGGAGGATTGACTGCATTGGGCTCAGCCAGCGTAACCAGCGGCGCTCTGTTCAGCACCGATACGTTATCAGGCGGCAGCTTCGCGTTCACCAATCCGAATGCCGGCAATGGCAACAAAACCGTGACCGTGTCGGGTGTGACCGTCAATGACGGCAACAGCGGCGGCAACTACGATGTCACCTATGCCAATAACACCACCAGCACCATCAATCAGGCGCCGCTGACCGTCACCGGTCTTTCCGGCACCGGGCGTAGTTACAACGGCAGCACCGTAGATGCGCTGAGCGGCACAGCCGTTTTATCAGGCCTGGTAAACAGTGAAACGTTGACGACAGGGGGCAGCGGCACACTGGCCAGCGCCAACGCCGGCAGCGAAGCCGTCAGTGCCGCAGTCGTATTGGTCAATGGCACAGGACTAGCTTCCAACTACAGCCTGACTCAACCAACGCTGGCCAATGTCACTATCACGCAAGCTCCATTGACCGTCACCGGTCTTTCCGGGACAGGACGTACCTACAACGGCAGCACTGTGGATGCACTGACCGGAACCGGCGTTTTGTCGGGACTGGTCAATAGCGAAACCCTCACATTGAGCAATGCAGCCAGCGGTACATTGGCCAGTGCGAACGCAGGTAGCGAAGCTGTCACTGCTGCACTCGGTCTGGTCAGCGGAACAGGATTAGCTGCCAACTACAGCCTGACTCAACCAACGCTGGCCAATGTCACCATCACCCAAGCACCATTGACTGTTACCGGTCTTTCCGGGACCGGACGCACCTACAACGGCAGCACTGTGGATGCACTGACCGGAACCGGCGTGTTGTCGGGACTGGTCAATAGTGAAACGCTCACGCTGAGCAATGCTGCCAGTGGCACGCTGGCCAGTGCGAATGCAGGTAGCGAAGCTGTCACCACCGCACTCGGTCTGGTGAGTGGCACAGGTTTAGCTGCCAACTACAGCCTGACTCAACCAACGCTGGCCAATGTCACGATCACGCAAGCGCCGTTGACCGTCACCGGTCTTTCCGGCACAGGACGAACCTACAACGGCAGCACTGTGGATGCACTGACTGGCACCGGCGTTTTGTCGGGACTGGTGAACAGTGAAACCCTCACGCTGAGCAATGCCGCCAGTGGCACGCTGGCCGGTGCGAATGCAGGTAGCGAAGCGGTGACCAGCGCACTTGGTCTGGTCAGTGGCACAGGGTTAGCCGCCAATTACAGCCTGACTCAACCAACTCTGGCCAATGTCACCATCACGCAAGCACCGTTGACGGTCACCGGTCTTTCCGGAACAGGACGTGCCTACAATGGCAGCACCGTGGATGCCCTGAGCGGTACTGGCGTATTGTCAGGACTGGTGAATAGCGAAACGCTCACGCTGAGCAATGCCGCCAGTGGCACATTGGCCAGTGCGAACGCCGGTAGTGAAGCTGTCACTGCTGCACTCGGTCTGGTGAGTGGCACAGGGTTAGCCGCCAATTACAGCCTGACTCAACCAACGTTGGCCAATGTCACCATTGCACCAGCACCGCTGACAGTAACGCTGACCAACAGCGGCGTAAGCAAGACTTACAACGGCAATGTCAACGCCCCAACCGGCTTTACACCGACCTACAGTTTCAGCGGACTGATCGCAGGCGACACTGGCGCGACTGTTACCGATACAACGGCAAGCTACAACAGCGCGCACGTGGTTAGCGCCAATGAACTGACTGTATCCGGACTGAGCCTCAGCGGCGTCATCGGCAGCAACGGTTCACTTGCCAACGACTACACGCTGATTGCAAACAGCGCTAACGTGGCCGCGACAATTACGGCAGCACCGCTGACCGCGAGCGCCGCGATAGCTGGTACAACCACCAAGGTCTTTGACGGCACCACCGCCGCGACCGGCGCAACGGTCAGCGGCAGCATCACCAGTGCTGCAATTGCCGGCGACACGCTGGCGTTGAATACATCCGGTATCAGCCTGAATTACAACAGCAGCCAGACCAGCGCATCGACGATCTCGGCTACGGGTTCCGCATCGCTTAGCATTGCCAGCAGCGATTCCGGCAGTCTCACCAGCGACTACGCTCTGACCCAACCGATGATCGCTCCGGTGGCAGGCACCATTACTGCCGCGTCGACGCCAATACCACCGACACCGCCAACAACAACGCCTGCGCCAACCATACCGTCTGCGGTGCTCATCGTATTTCAACCAAGTACGCAACCTGTGGCTGCGCCGAGTCTGCCATCGACCGGTGAACAACAACTTACTGCCGGCGCAAATAATAATTTTGATGCAAATCCTGCTGCTGGTGTATATCCTGCAGCCGGTGCCAGCTCTGCTGTCGGTGCCAATACTGCAGATGGCACCAGTCCTGCTGTTAATGCAAATTCAACTGCACCCGCAGGCGTGGTGGTCAATACCACAATCAATATTGCACCCGGAGTGGAGCTGCATCTGGTTAAAGGTGGTGTACGATTGCCTGACAATCTGGTCTCTGTGAATTAATGAAAACTTCCGCAGTTATACATACTAAAAAGATTAATCACCCATGAATAAAAATATGCGCAGAAATACCAGCCTGATCATCCTGCCCGCCCTCACTTTGCTTGCCACGTTCGCGCAGGCCCAGCAGGTTCCCAACGCCGGCACCATACTGCAACAGACTCAAACGCCCAAGCCTCCTGCGCCTTCTCCTTCCGGCACCGGATTGACCATCCAGCAAAACAACGGCAGCAGTCTGCCGCCGAGCGCACCGTTTCCGGTCAAGACGATCCAGATAGACGGCAACACCCTGTTCGATACCGCCACTCTGCATGCATTGGTGGCCAACATGGAAGGAACCAGTCTCACCTTAACGCAATTGGGCGAGACTGCCGACCGCGTCACCGCCTACTATCACGACCATGGCTATCCGCTGTCGCGCGCCATCATTCCGGCGCAGACGATCAAGGATGGCGTGGTGCGCCTGATGGTGATTGAAGCACGCTATGGGCAGATCAAATTAGACAACCACAGCCGCACCGAAGATGCGCTGCTGCTAAGCACCCTGTCAACGCTACAAAGCGGGCAGCCGATAGCGCAGGCCGCACTCGACCACAGCCTGTTGCTGGTGTCCGACATCCCGGGTCTGGACAACAGCGCGACCTTGCAGCCCGGCGCTGAAGTCGGCACCTCTGATTTGCTGATCGCCACTACAACACCACAGACCATGAACGGCAGCGCATCGGCCGACAATTACGGCAACCGCTATACCGGCACCGCACGTCTGGGTGGAAATCTCAATGTGTTCGGTCCGCTGCAGCATGGCGATGTGTTGAGCGTTAACGTGATGACTACCGGCAGCGATATGGATTACGGACGTCTGGCCTATGACACGCTGTTGAACGGCACCGGTACACGTCTTGGTGCTTCCTACACTGCGCTGCATTACACACTTGGCGATACCTTGTCCGCACTCGGCGGTCACGGCACGGCTGACGTGGCCAGCGTATGGCTGAAACAACCGTGGATCCGGACCCGCGACAGCAACCTGTACGGCCAGATTGAATACGATCACAAGCAACTCGACGATGATATCGACAGCACTGACATCCAAACCAATCGTCATCTGGACAACTGGACCGCCAGCCTGTTCGGCGACCGGCGTGATGCAAGCGGTGTCAACAGCTGGAACGTGGCGCTGATCGAGGGACGTCTGAATTTCGACAACGCTGCCGCACAACTTGCCGATGCCGGTACTGCCAAGATTGCCGGGTCATTTGCATTATGGACGGCCAACGCCAATCGTACGCAAATCATCAACCAGGATAACTCTTTGTATCTGGCGTTCTCCGGACAGTGGACCAACGCCAATCTGGATTCGTCGCAGAAGATGGTGGCAGGCGGGCCTTACACGGTGCGTGCGTATGACATGGGGGCCGTATCCGGTGATAGCGGCTATCTCGGCAACATCGAATTGCGGCATGAACTGGGTGCACTCTGGAGCGGGCAATCGCAGGCGATACTGTTCGCCGACAGCGAGCATGTGACGATCAACAGAACCACCTGGGCACCGGGTGCGAACGACGCCAATCTGAGCGGCGCCGGTGTCGGATTCAACTGGTTCGGGCCTGATCAATGGACGGTCAAGGCGACTGTCGCCGCACCGATAGGATCGACGCCGGAATTGATTGGATCAAACAGGTCGGTGCACGCCTGGATTGAAATCGACAAGGCGATGTAGGTTGGGATGTATTTCGTAGGTTGGGCTACGCTTCACCAGCCCAACATCTTCTGAATTGAGGCTAGCGGCAATTTGGGCGCAGAACGTTGGGCTGATGAAGCGTAGCCCAACCTACGGTGCTAACCTCAAACAAAGAACGTTGGGCTGGTGAAGCGCAGCCCAACCTACGAGGTTCAATTTAAAGTAAATTCACATTCACTTGAGGAAGTTATTTTCTGGCCGGATTTTCTGACAGAGAAAATTGTGCAAACCGTCTGCGAATTTCATCTGAGGATGGTGGTGGTGTTTTTTCGGTACGGCGTTGTTGCATATAACGGCGGACTTGTTCTTTGGTTGGCATATTCGCCTCCAATTCGGTAAAGCTGGTGAGCTAATAATAAAACTCTCAATGCGATTTTCATCGTTAGAACATGCAATAAAACACCTGACAATTTGGCGTTTGGTTTTGCCTATCCCTGTCGCGTATTACTTCCGAATCTATTCGGACTCAGTACCTCTGCTCTGTACTTCGAATCTATACTTCCAATAACGTCTCAGACCGGTTATCGGCATACAGCCAAAAAACTTAATGGCTGTTTTTTAGTGCATAGGTTGGACTGCGTCTCACCAATCCGCCGTGGGTAAGCGAACAAATATGGCATTTTGTCAATTGATTCGACCCATTATTTAACGCCTTCATTTATTTTGACGCAGAGTGTTGGGCTGGTGAGACGCAGCCCAACCTACGCGCCAAAATCAGCCTAAATATAGTAGTATCGCAGCACTCCGTAGCACTGGCGGCCATTACCTGACCATGACGTATCGGCACGCCAGCCTGCGCAAACTAAATAACATCATCCTTTAGGGAGACGCCTCTTGCAGAATCAACACGTTCGTAACATCAAACCATTTGCGCTGATGCTCACCGGCCTGGGTTCCATCATCGGCTCCGGCTGGTTATTCGGGGCAGCAAGGGCGGCACACATTGCCGGACCGGCCGCCGTCATCGCCTGGATAGGCGGCATGATTATTATTCTATCGATAGCATTAAGCTACGCCGAGCTCGGTGCGATGTTTCCGGAAGCCGGCGGCATGGTCCGTTATGCCCGCTATTCGCACGGCTCGATGCTGGGATTTATCGCCGCTTGGTCGAACTGGATCGCGATCGTCTCGGTGATTCCGGTCGAGGCAGAAGCGTCGATCCAATACATGAGCACCTGGCCCTATGCCTGGTGCAACTCGCTGTACGTCAACAACGAGCTCAGTACCACGGGGTTGCTGCTGTCGGCACTGCTGGTGATTGTGTATTTCCTGATCAATTACTGGGGCGTCAAACTTTACGCAAAATCCAATACCGTGGTAACCACCTTCAAGATGGTCGTGCCGGCCCTGGCCGCCATTGCACTGTTGTACAGCGGTTTTCATCCGGATAATTTCAGCACAGCCGTGCCAGGCGGTTTCGCGCCTTACGGCTGGTCTGCGGTGATGACTGCGATTGCCACCAGCGGTATCGTCTTCAGCTATAACGGTTTTCAAAGCCCGATCAATATGGCAGGTGAAGCGGTTAATCCGGGTCGCAGCGTGCCTATCGCGGTGATAGGTTCAATTATGCTGGCGGCTGTCATTTATATCCTGCTGCAGATCGCCTTTATCGGTGCGCTGTCGCCGGCCGATTTAATCAACGGCTGGCATGGTCTCAACTTCAGTTCACCGTTCGCTCAGCTGGCTTTGGCGCTTGGTTTGAACTGGCTGGTGTTCCTGTTATACGCCGATGCGTTTATCAGCCCCAGCGGTACCGGTGCAACGTATATGGCCACCACCACGCGCATGATTTACGGTATGGAGCGCAACGGCACCATGCCTAAAATATTTGGCCGGGTTCATCCGCTGTACCACATCCCGCGTCAGGCGATGTGGTTCAATCTGGCGGTCGCTTATGTATTCCTGTTCTTTTTCCGTAGCTGGAACGGTCTGGCTGCGGTGATCTCGGTTGCTACCGTAATTTCATATCTGACCGGACCGGTATGCGTCGCATCACTGCGTCGCACCGCCGATGACCTGGAACGACCATTACGTTTGAAAGGCCTTGCGATGCTGGCACCGTTTGCATTTGTGTTTTCTTCGCTGGTACTGTATTGGGCACGCTGGCCATTGACCGGCAAGATCATTGTGCTGATTGTGGCTGCATTACCGATTTATTTTTATTACCAGGCCAAGGACGGTTGGTTCGAGTTTCGGCGCGAACTGAACGGTGCGCTGTGGATGATCGCTTACCTGTTCGTCATGGCAGTACTGTCGTACTACGGCAGCAGCGAGTTTGGCGGGACTAACCTGTTGCCGTACGGTGTAGATATGGCGGTGGTGGCGGTGGTATCGCTGGCGTTCTACTACTGGGGTGTACAAAGCGGCTGGCGTACGCGTTATCTTAACGAAGAGCACGGCACTAAAGTCTAGCAGGCAGGTCGCGTGGTTGGGCCAGGGTTCGCAGGTTGGATCAGGGTACGTAGGTTGGGCTACGCTTCATCAGCCCAACAACAATCCGCAGACTGAGCCCTGGTTCGTAGGTTGGGCTACGCTTCATCAGCCCAACATTCAGTCTTAAAATTTGGCGTCTTCCTTTATTTAAGGCAGAGTGTTGGGCTGATGAAGCGTAGCCCAACCTACACAACCGTGGTGCCCCTATTTCCCAGAGCCCTTAGAACTATCTTTAAACTCTTCATTAATCCAGTTCTTCAACGGCTCTATGCTTTGCGGCCGACCCAGAAAATCCTTGACCAGTTCAGCCGCGGGTTTGGTAGCGCCAGGCTCCAGCACCGCATGGCGATAACGCATCGCAGTTGGTCCGTCCACCAGATTCTTTTTATCGAACTGGTCGAAGAAATCAATCGCGATCACTTTATCCAGCACATAGGTATAGTAGTTCGATGCATAGCCTGTCAAATGCGTGAAGCTGGCATAAAACTCATTGCCATCGACATAAGCGGCTGGAAGGAAACGTTGATAATCAGCCTTCTGAATCGCATCCAGATCAATTTTGGCTGGATCCTGGTCATGCAGATCCAACGCAAAGGTTGAGTAAAACAATTGCGACTGCAGCCACGAACCACGTCCAAATGCCGAAGCAGCATTCATGCGGCCCACGACTTCTTCAGGTATCGCCTCGCCCGTATCGGCTTTTTTGGCAAACGTCGCCAGAAGTTGAGGGTCGTGGAAAAACTCTTCCAGCATTTGCGACGGCGCTTCAACGAAATCGCCTTCAACGTTGAATCCCCCCTGCGCCGACCACTCACCCTGACTACCCAGAATATGATGCATCAGGTGACCGAATTCGTGGAAGAAGGTGACCACTTCGTTGTATTCCATCAGACCCGGATCGCCCTTGACGCCGCCTGAGAAATTACAGATCAGCATACCTTCAGGCAGTTGCTTGCCGTGGATGCCAGGCACCAGCGGATCGGATGAGAACCATTTGTCCTTGCCCGTGCGCGGATGCATGTCCAGATACACCCGTCCAATTTTCTTCCCGGCGTTATAGACGTCGAATACGTCTACCGACGCATCCCAGGTTTTTACCTGCGGCGCGGCCTTGAACTCGACCTTGAACAAGCGCGACGCGGTTTTCAGAATACCGGCCTGCACTTCATCGTAAGGGAAATAAGGGCGTACCGATTGCGCGTCGAAATTGTAAAACGAGCGGCGATATTGTTCCATCCAGTAGCGCTGATCAGCCTGCGATATGCTGGTGAGTCCGGGCTGTTTGCTTTGCGCGAAAGCCAGCAGTTGTGCAAACTCGCGTTTGCCCGCGTCACGTGACGCATCGCCTACGCTGTCCAGCATGGATTTGACATTAGCCGCCGAACCCATCATCTGATCGGCCGTGGCCAGATCGGCATATGTGTGATAACCGAGTATGGTTGCCAGATCCTGACGTGCCTGTAACAGATCAAGCAAGACCTGTTTGTTGGCCGGATAAGCGCGCTGGCTATACGCCAAAAACATTTGCAGACGCACATTGGCATTGGAGGCGAAACTCATCACCGGCGCCATATCTGGTTGGTCCGTGGTCAGTTGATATTTGCCATCGGCATCCGGTTTGTGGCGCGCAATATAATCTTCCGGCAAACCGTCGAGTTCCGCTTTTGTTACCGTGAATTTACGCACGTCATCTTGAACATTACGACCAAACTTCAGGGACAGCTCGGTGATTTTGTCCTGCAGTGCTCTGATCTTGGTACGCGTATCCGCGTCTTTGTCGACACCGCCCAGACGGTACTCCAGCAAGGTACGATCCAGATAATGTTTGGTTGCGGCGTTGGCGTGATCTGCCTGCACCTTGGCCAATGCGGCATACACTTCATGGTTCAGCGACAGCGCGGTATTGACGCTGGCGATTTTCGCGTTCAGCGCCTGCGCCTTGTCGCGCACCGCTGCCGATGGACTGACTGCGAACATGACGTAGGCTTCGTTGCCCGCCAGCGTTAACTCGTTTACTGCGTCGTCATAGGGGCGCAAGGTATTGGCAACCGTGTGGCCATTTTTTAGCGCGACGATTTTAGCTATATCTTTTTGTGCAGACTGCAGGTGCCCATCGACCCAGGCATCCAGTTGCGCAGGATCGTCACCGCCGGCCCAGGCGTGCAGCGGGTCGGACTTGGTCGCAGATTTTGCGCCAACATCGGCTGCCGCACAGTGCATCGTCATCAGCGCGGTAATCACGCCGATGGCCATTTTGGTGGGTAAAGGAAAAGCAAGGGATTTCATCATTTGGGAGCTCCGTTAGTGTCGCGCAAATCGTTGCTTACGCAATCAGTGTCATTGCAACGCCACTGCAAGATTATTCCAATGGCGGCACCGTTCCTGCATGCGCTTGGTATGCGCAAGAGTAGTCAGCGACTATACTGCATTCCGAAGTTTGCGGCAAAGGACTGTTGGTTGAAGATCCACATATTAGAAAAATAATTTGCCTTGCGCGAAAATTACGTTTGGTCTGTCAAATGCTAGCTGTACTCCGGTTAATTTATTTAAATTAATAACCAAGTTAAATATACAATGTCACGATCAGCGAAAAATTCATTAGAATTCAATGGCTTTGTTTTCACGCTTTAATTACTCGTCACAGGATTTTCCTGGACTAAATTGACAACAAAATGACGGCTCTCCTCGATCTCACATCAATGAACAATGCATTGCAACGCTTCTCGGAAGCCCTGCAAGCGTATAACAGCGATATAAAAAACACGTTGTATCGAGATGCTTGTATTCAGCGATTTGAATTTTCCTATGAACTTTCGCACAAGATGCTAAAACGCTTTTTGGAGCTGACTTCTGCCAATCCCGCTGAGATTGATCAACTTGCGTTTCCCAACCTGATCCGTACTGGCAATGAGCAAGGCCTTCTTTTGAATGACTGGAATCGTTGGAAAGAATATCGTCACGCTCGAAATATTTCGAGTCATACTTATGAAGAATCTAAAGCGATTCAGGTGATGGAGGTACTTCCGGATTTTCTACTGGAAGCGCAAGCGCTCTTGCAAGAGCTACAAAAACGTAACAATCTTCAGGCTTAATCTAGTCTTGAAAACTCTAGCCAACATTGATATCAGTCCAGAACAATGGCATATCGTATCTGCGATTCTACAAAAACATATTCCCGATAAAACCGTATGGGCGTTTGGATCGCGTGTAACTCACACTGCAAAACCATATTCCGATCTTGACCTCGCTATCATTAGTGATTCCGAGTTATCCATCAGCCTGCTAGCCGCACTTGAGCATGATTTCACCGAATCAGATTTGCCATTCAAAGTTGATATTGTTGACTGGGCTGCGACCAGTCCCGGTTTTCAAGCGATTATTAAAAATCGTCATGCAGTCTTGAAAATCCAGCAGTAATAAGGCAATGAAGATTTAAATTCAGCGGGCAGATTGGGCTACGCCGCACCAGCCCAACATCGTCGAATATACTCCGGCACGGCGCTAGCTATCGAGATACGCCGACCTGAGCAGCAGCAGGATAATATCCCCCGGCAGCAGCGCCCTTAGGTACGGCCTGCTCTATCATTGCCAGATCGGCCTTGCTCAGCACTACGTCCAATGCACCCAGCGCCTCGGGCACGACCAACCTGACAAGAATTGCAAATCGGTGCTAGTTCCAATCTTGATATTCGTCCTAGCCCAGTGCATTTTCCTGTTTGCGTTTTCGTCGTTAAAGTTATTGAAACGTTGCAAGAGCAATCCTTCAGATACACATAATGTGAAACCAAATCTCGCGCCGCCGAAGGTCGCTTATAAACTATCGCCATCAGCCTTGTTTCTTTCTCGCGGCGATTTGGGCTAACGCCTCTTTGCGAATTGCGGCCCAATCGCCTGGGGCCATCTTAGTCTCTTCGGAATTTAAGCCTTCAAGCAACAATGCCTCAAGACGGTCTTCCGCCTTGCGTCTTTCGTCGGCACGAATTAGTTCGCGCACATACTCGCTCGCACTGCTATAACGCCCTTCAGCGATCTGTCCATCCACAAACTGCTTGAGCGGATCAGGTAGTGAAATATTCATACTTTGCATGGCGATTACCTCCTGCCAACACTCTGACACAAATGGCATTTAATGACAACAAATGCCATCACATTACATAGATAGCTAAATAGCTGATCAAAGGTCGTATTCACAAATTCGCCGCTTCGATTTTTCTTACTGGCATACGGCGAAAAAACGTCGGAATTTAGATGTCGTCTTGGTGCAACCAGGTATATAAAGCGCTACTGGCCGTCAGAAGGCATGCAGCCGACTCTACATCGTTACCTCTGACGTGTTCGACAATACCCCACCCGGTAAAACCTATGCCACACATCAGAAAAAAATGCGGCGCAATATATCTTATGACCTGCCCGCCCGTTTGCCTTAATTCATCAAGTGAAGGACACCGGGTGCGGCAGTTTCTTGCGAATTGATGCAGTTGATTCATCAGATCCGGCTGACCTTGCGTTTGTGTTGGTTGCGCAGTTGATGAGACGGATGAGCTGGTAGTTCTGGCGGGAATTTGCATGGGATTTCCTTTTAAAAAATGCGCGGTGATTGTAAATTAAAAGGACGTCATATAACCCATCGGAAGATACCTACCTTGCTCCCGCCTTCCTGTTGGGCCGGTAAAGCGTAGCCCAACCTACGTATGGGTTTCAGAATCGAGATGCTCCGCTGACTTCTGAGGATCAGGTCCGTGGCGGCTCCCACAGTTCAACCCGATTGCCCTCGAGATCCATCACCCAGCCAAACTTGCCGTATTCCGACTCATCCACCTTCGCATCAACCTCGCACCCTTCCGCGCGTAATTGCGCGAGCAATGCATGTAAATCATCGACCCGATAATTGATCATGAATGGTTGCGTGCTCGGTGCGAAATAGCTTGAGTCGGTTGAAAATAATGACCAGGCAGTTTTTTCATCGGCGCCGCTTGATTGAAATACTGCACCGCCCCATTTTGCCAGGTCAAATCCAAGATGATCCCGATACCATGCGCCGAGTGTCTCAGGATTCTTTGCTTTAAAAAACACGCCGCCTATGCCAACAACTCGTTTCATATCGCCTCCGTCATTTGTGGAAAAATGATCAATACCATCCAATTTAAAACCGAATGCAGTAAGCGATCATCCGCCGCAACTATTACCGGGTCAAGTCACGTCGTTCATTTAGCAACGTAAATCAGTGGCTTAAAAGCGCGAGCACATCTGCCGCACTTCCAGTTTCCCCCATGCGCGGAAAAATCTTTTCTACGCAATGACGATGATTGTTCGCATCCGTATCGGTCATGGCATCGACAGCGAAAGTAACGTGATAGCCGAGGTCATAAGCACTGCGCGCAGTTGGTGTCTAGTTGAGTAAGTGGCATGATGCTTCCTTTCCAGTTCGTTTTAAATTCCAAATAACGCAAGCGGGACTTTAAGCAGCGTTGGTTTCAGTAGCAGACTTACTGTGTATCAGCACCGGCAATCGACTCGCCGCAACCAATGCCAGCAAATGAAGAATCACTACCACCACAAACGCCGGCATAAACCCATGCGGATCAGCGGTTCTCGTCACAGCAGTATTCAACCCGGCAGTGGAAATGGCAATCGAAATGGCTGTAGTGGCGATAGGTCCGCCGATGCGCTGCACTATATTGATAGCGGTATTCGCCGCCGGAATTTTTTCCTTGGCCACCGACGCATATGCAGCCGATACGGAAGGAATGGTAATCGTACCCTGACCTGCACCGGCGAAGAACAGGCAGACCATTGCCACGACGGGTTCGAGATGAAAGAACACCATCCACAGAAACGGCAGTAGCGCCAACAATGCGACCAGCGCACCGCCAGCTGACACGGCACGGCAACCGAATCGCTCCGTCAGAAATCCAACTGCCGGAAATGAACACATCATGCCCACGCCCATGGCAGTCATCATCCATGCCGCCTGTGACGGTGACAGGGCGCAGCCGACGATCAGATAGATAGGCACCAGAAACTGGCGCGAGAAAAAAATGCTGTTGGCGAAAAATTGCGTAATGGCCGCGGCTGAAAAAGTTTTATTGTTGAACAAGCGCAGGTCTATCAATGCTGCACCGTTGTTGCGATTCGCGTGCCAGATAAATCCACCCACCAGCGCGATTCCGGCCAGCAAAATGCTCACGCCATTACCATGCGCGGCTTGCTGCAAACCGTACAGCAGGCAGGCAAGGCCGGGGGAAATCATTAAAAATCCGGGAAGATCAAACGAACGTGCCTGGCTTGAGGCCCCCTCGGCTGGCAGCAACCAGGTGGCCAGCGTCACGCCTACGATGCCAACCGGCAGATTAAGATAAAACAGCCACGGCCAGGATGCATTTTTCAATATCAGCGCGGCCACGACCGGACCCAGTATCGGCGCGATCAGAACCGGAACGACCGTGTAACCCAATACCCGCGCCATGTGCTTGCCCGCCACTCTGGCTATCATCATCTGCCCCATCGGCACCAGCAAGCCGCCGGTTATCCCCTGCAGCATTCTGGCGCAGATCAGCTGATTCATGCTCTGTGCCGCGCCGCACAGTAACGAGGCCAATGTAAATGCGGTGAAGCAGCCTATGTACATACGCTTGGCGCCGAAGCGATCCACGAACCAACCGTTAAGCGGCAGCATCAGCGCCAACGCGAGCAGGTAGCCGCTGACGATCCACTGCGTGCTGGCGATAGTCGCGTGCAATGCATCACCGATTGACGACAGGGAAACGTTAACCACCGTTGAATCGATTTGCGTCATAAACGGGCCGATGAATACGACTGCCGCAACCCGCCAGACCAGTGGGTCAATTTTTTCTGATGTGCTCATTGCGCATTACTCATTGCTCAACCAGGCGACGAATAATTTCGCCCGCCTTGAATAGTGTTTGTTGTTCGTCTTTATCGAGTTCGGCAATGACTTTGGTTAACCAGTTTCGTTTTGCATCACCCATGCTTTTGCGCAGTGCGCGGCCTTTGCTGGTGAGCTGAATATTCATCTGCCGGCCATCGGTAGGATGCGGCTTGCGTTCGACCAGGCCCATTTCCTCAAGGGATGCAACGGTTGCGCCCATAGATTGCGGCTTCATGCTTTCTGCACGCGCCATATCTGCCGTGGTGCTGGGCCCGTCCTTTTCCAGCCGCGCCAAAACGACTGACTCGGTCATCGTGATATCTTCACTACCCGTCGCCGCGCGCCGTCGCCGCAGCAGCAGTCCGATCGCATGGGTGAAATCGACGATCTCGGAATCAAAAGTTTTTGGTGGCATGGTGATGAAGCTCTGGTGTTGAAGAGCCGCCATTTTATATAAAGACAGTCAAACTTGCAAGGCAAGCTTGCAAGTTTGACTGTTTACTTGCTAAGATGCGGCGTTCATATCAATCAACTCGGAAAGAGAGCTCAACCATGTTGTGGTATCACTATGTATCTTATTTTTTCGGCGGTGCGTTTCTGTCCAATGCCATCCCACATTTTGTGAGTGGAACCATGGGGCGGCCATTTCAGAGCCCATTCGCTACGCCTCCCGGCGAAGGACTGTCTTCTTCGAAGTTAAATGTATTTTGGGGTATGTTCAACTTAATCGTCGCCTACTGGCTGATTACTCAGGTTGGAGATTTTGAAGTGCGCAATATCGTTCAGGCGTCAACCCTGGGGCTGGGTTTTCTGTTGATGGGATTGTTCTCGGCACATGGGTTTGGTCGTTTTTATGGTGGCAATGTGCCGGGGAACTGAGAATTGTAGGTTGGGATACGCTTCATCAGCCCAACACGCAACATCAAAATAAATGCAAACATGTATCATTTGTCGAATTAATTTATAAATACGTATCGGTTCACCAAACAACATTGGACTGATGAAGCGTAGCCCAAGCTACGCGACGTTTCAATAAAAAATACGGGCTACCAGTGCTTGAAGCACAGATAGCCCGCAAACCACAACCAACATACTCGAGACTGGTTGCAGCCCAGTCAGAACGATCGTCCGGCAATCGCTCCAAAAATGAACATCCTAATCCCGGGTCGGTAATTGCAATGGCCCCAGACTGGCGAGATAAGTATCAATCTGCGGTGAGGACTGCGCCGCTTCGAATTTGACTCGCCGGTCGCGGAAACTTTTGAGCGGCTGACCCAGCGACATCAATCCTTTGTCGCGCTCGCGACGCACCCGCTCCAGATCGATTTCAACCGGCATGATTTCGCGACCTGTCCCAGCCTGATGAATCACATCACCTGCCGGTCCGACTATGATAGAACGCCCGACTCCACATTCACCGGTGCCGTTGATATCGAAAAAATAGCATTGATTGATAGCGGCATTGGTGCGTGCAATCGACAGTTCGATTTCCCGGTCCAGCGTATCGGTCATGGTCGGATGCAGTATCACTTCGGCTCCCATCATCGCCATGGTGCGTGTCGTTTCGGGAAACCATTTGTCATAGCAGATCGATACGCCGAATCTACCGACCTCGGGCACATCAAATACACAAAACTCACTGCCGGCCTCGACTTCGGATTCATACGGCAGAAACGGAAATATTTTTCGATAACGTTGAATGATATTCCCCTCCGGATCGATCACGGGACAGGAATTAAAAATCTTGCCGTTTTCTTCGATATAAATCGATCCGGGAATCAGCCAGATTTTATGCTCTCGGGCCATGGCACAAAACGCCTGTTCTGCCGCAGCCCCTTCCGATTGCGCACTGGTTTTGGCGGGCCCCAAGGCGCACAGCTCACTGAATATCACCATATTCGTTGCCGGAAAGCGCTGCATCAGCGCAGCCAGATTTTGCGTCATGGCGTCGAGGTTGTCGGTCAGTGCAGAGACCGGCATCTGTACTGCCGTAATGGTAAAAAAGGCCATTGTTAGTCCACACCCAGTTCAGTTCTGCCGTATTGATTCATCAACTCAAGCAGCGATTCGTGCGGAAGCGCAATCGATTTATTCCCGTTGATCCCTACCATCGTTTCATTGGCGATCATCGAATCAAGAATCGCTTCTTCTACCGCTTCAACGGTCGCATTAAATAGTAGATCCATGGCGTCGTTGGATAGCGATTCAAATTGCATCACCTTGTCGATCGGGGTCGAATACGCGTCCAGGTTTGCCGTTGAAAAAGCCAAAAAAATATCGCCTGAATTATTATTGCCGACCGTACCGGTGCGCGCCATACCCATTGGTACCCGACGCGCCAGACGTTTCATCTGATGCGGCTGCAGCGGCGCGTCGGTCGCCACGATGACGATAATCGATCCCTGATCCTTGCCGCGCAATTTGTCATGGGTTACATGCCGCCCTACCGGCACGCCCAGCACCATCAACTGCTCTCTGGCGCCGAAATTCGACTGCACAAAAACTCCGACTGTGTAATTTTTCTGGTCTATGCTGACGATACGTGACGAAGAGCCGTTACCGCCCTTGAAGTCGTAGCAAATCATGCCGGTTCCGCCGCCGACGCTGCCCATCTCCACCGGACCATCGCCTGCCTGATCCAACGCCTGAAATACATGCTCATCGGTGACATGAAATCCATTGATGTCGCTCAGATCGCCATCATAGGTTTCTGCCGCCACCGGCAACGCCCATGGCGGACAGAAGCTGTCGCCGCGCCTGACCAGCCAGCGTATCGTCGCATCGCGGGTAGTACCGCAGG
>Ga0207007_1167_pt1 | contig 17738 bp, 15 predicted proteins | sample Alteio_BWMinCont_85_FD_153487 | JGI IMG/M metagenome (GOLD analysis project Ga0207007, IMG submission 153487) | Enriched cells from forest soil in Barre Woods Harvard Forest LTER site, Petersham, Massachusetts, United States -... | ecosystem: Environmental > Terrestrial > Soil > Temperate forest >...
ATGAAAACAGACAATTGGAAAGAAGAATTTATACTGGACTAAATTAGAAAAGTGATCAAAGCCCTGAATATTCTTAAGATTATTACAATTAACATATTGATTGTTATTGTTTTGATTATAGCCTCTGATTTTATTTTAACGAAATTTAACCTGATTAAGTTAAAAGCAAAATTCAGTGGGCTTTCAATTGTGGGATTCTCTAGCCCTCCTGTATATTTCCAAAAAACAGGTAAAAAAGATTCTCTGATAATCGTTGCAATTGGAGATTCCCATCTTCAAGTAACCGATGACAATCGAAAATCGCACCAATGTCAGGCTCTTTTGGATTATCTGGATTCAAATAATATTCCGACAAAGGTTATTACATTGGCAACTGGAGGTACTTCTCCAGTCCAACAAATGTTTACATATGATGAGCAGATAAAGAAGAAAGGAATAAAACCGGATATAATTTTATTTCAAATCTATTCTGGAAACGACTTTGCAGAAATTTTAAGGGACGATGACCGCCCAAGAATTGATTTTAGAGCAGATGGTACACCAGATACAGTATCTATAAATTGGATATTTTTTCGTTTATCGAATAAAAACAGTTCGGATTATACTTCCTGGCCTAGAGATTCAAGACTTCTCTATCTTGCAAATGCAGCAATCGGGCATTATAATATATTACTTAAAACATACGCATCAGAAAAAGCTAATGAGCTTCTTCATTTGAGTTTGTTTGAAGAAATTGAATACATTAGAAACCTTTCCAGGTTTGAAGACAAGCGATTTGGATACCCGGGAGCCGTTCCAGCTCAATTTCTGAATCAATATTATTTAATGACTAAATACCCCCGGCAATTTAAGAGTGAAACTGTGCCGAGAATGAAATATTTTTTAGAATATTTCAAAAAAACAAATCCGGATATTCCCTGTATGTTTTTCTATCTCCCTTCAGCTCCGGCAATAGGTGCAATGAGTGATAAAAGCCAAAAAATTTACATCGATATATTAAAAAGGAGCAATCTGACAAATATTGATATTCCGCAAATGGAACATTCATTGTATGAAATGTCGGACAGCATAAACAGATCTGTTGGTAAGCCGTTTTTAATGTACAACATGACTGATACTTTAAGCGAAGCAAATAAAATGGATGGTACCCAAACTTTTTATGACGATCCCACATTACACGTTGATACTAAAGCAAGAAAAGTTATAGGCTATTATTGGGGCAAAGAAATTATAAAATATATAAATAGCAAAAAGTAAATACTTCATATTATGAGTTTTATAACTGATATCTGGAAATTTTTAAAAGCCAGAAAAAAATTCTGGATCATGCCTGTTATTATTGTCCTTCTTTTGATCGGGATTCTTTTGGTACTCGGTGCCGGCTCAGCTATCGCCCCTTTCATCTATACACTATTTTAATATTTACTCAATCATGAAAACGATAACTGATTCCGAAAAATTCAAAAGCCTTCTGGTCATAGTTACCGGTTTAATCGTATTTCATTTTTTGTTAAAGAGTGTCTACTTTCTTTATGCTGCTGCGGTTATAGGCCTTTTATCTATTTCAATTCCATATTTGGCAAAATCAATAGCCTGGTCCTGGCTGAAGATTTCTGAGATTTTAGGCTGGGTCAATTCACGGATTCTGTTGGGCATCGTATTTTTTCTGTTTCTCGCTCCCATAGCTTTTATTTCACGGCTATTCAGAAAAGATGAAATGAAGCTAAAAGATGACAAACTTGATTCCTTATTTAAGATAAGGAACCATCAGTATTGTAAAGAAGATTTGATAAACCCCTGGTAGTAATATATTATGAATTATCAACCTTTAAATTCATTTCTTCTTCATCAAAATTATATTTCAACGGCGAAAATTTATTGTTTTGCTTACTATCTTGAACAAGCTTAGGAATATTAAACCTTACGGTATTCTGGAAAGCAGTGAAATTTTACAGTTCTCATATCATATTTATGATAACTGGGTAGAAATGCGCATAAAATTTAACGCTCCGGTAGTTTTAATTGATTTTGGATTTGAAATAGAGTTTGATTCTCCAATTGTCGAGTGGAGAAACCACGATTATACATGGGTAGACTGCTCAACTGACCGCCTTGCAAATTACTATTCTCCAAAAATTCTTAAGCTAAAGGACGGAACTAAAGTAGTAGCAGGTTCAACTGATGGAATATGGCACTATAAAAGAAATCAAACAAATGAGTTACGCTGGAGTCTGGTTGAGCCTGAAGGTGGTCCACTTTTCCAATATGGAGAAAACGATATTAGGAATTTTTTTCAAATTGGCCGTCAATTCAATGGCGAATTAATCCTTAAGATATTCTTTACCAGTAATAGCGTTATGGAATGGAGCAGGTCCATGATTCCCTTCTCAGGAATCCTTTGCTTTACAGATCATTGCGATTTTGATACTTTGTCGCTATTAAAAAGGCAAAGAGAAATTTTTAAACAAAATAACATTAAGGTTACCAAAGGTTTTTTTCAATACCATTTCTCGAAACGAAATGACAATGCTTCATTTGATAAGCCAGGTGAAAAACAGGAATATCTGAACTGGATTAATGATGGGCACGAACTTGCATATCATTCACTATCTCAATCAAAAAAGAAAAATAATGACCCTTTTCATGATTTTAACAATTTTGGAATCAGTAACATAGATGTAGTTACATGGATAGACCATGGTTACCAGCCCTATAATTTTACTCAAATACTGAATCATTCTGATCATTACGACGTGCCAGAATGGATACAGCTTGTTAAAAAAAGGGGGGTAAGGTATTTATGGAATTATCTCGATTCGGGAGAATCGTCGACCGGCGTAATCAATCAGATAATGCCAGAAAGTTTTACCTACAAAAAAGCAGCTTCTGGCAAAATACATCTTTCGTTTTTTAAGAGAATTTCTGAAACCATCCGTATATTTCTCTTCTATTATTCAGATGAAAAGACGTTATTGAAATATAGGAAACTAAGTTCATATATCAAAGCCTTCAAATCAAAAAAACAAATTAATGCCTTCTTGAATACTATTTACCTACTGATTGCACTATTGCGAAAAATAACATCAGCATTGTTTCCTGGCAAACGAAATAAAGTAGCAATGCCACATTTTGCCAAGGATGCACCTTGCATATTTAAAATTTATGAGGGTACTGAATATGAAATAACAATTTTTCAAACCTTGGCAGTAAAAGATTTCACAAACACATTTTCAAACGAAAATCTTGATTTAATTTCAAAGGAAGGAGGGTTATGTATTGCACATACCTACTTCGCATTTCTTGAAGCACATCATTACGGTAGAATGTTTATGAATACAACTGGTGAAATTAGCAATGAGATTAATAAAACATTTGGAAATATAGGCCAATACATCAGAGATGAGAAGATTTGGAACCCGACATTGAAAGAATTAGCAGAATACTTCGATAGGTTTAAACATTTAGAATATGAACTGGATGAAACAGAAACCAGTGTAAGGATAAAAAACAAAACCGAAATTTTTACAATCCCGGTAAGGATTATTTGATCTAAGACTGGAATGTTAACAGTTTTCGATTATATCTATCCATTTTCCCTTTAAAGATTCCCATGCAAAGGATTCAGCTTTTATTCTTGCATTACGTGCCAGTTCAAGAGCTTTATCAGGATTGTTTAACAAATCAATTATAGCATCTGCAAATAATGCCTCATTTTTAGGAGGAACTAGCATTCCATTAATTTCATTATCAATTAGATATGACAGGCCTCCCACATTTGTAGAAACAACCGGCATTCCAAGCGCCATTGCCTCTAAAACGCTAACAGGATGATTGTCAAAATTAGTTGTGTTGATAAAAATATCATAATTTTCAGAAATCTTTATCCAGTCCTTTTTCGAAAGCTGGCCCGTAATCTTCAGCCTGTCAGTAACTTTTAGTTTCTCAGCCAATACTAATACTCCCTTGTCAATACCATTTCTGGCCGGGCCAACCATGCATAATTTGGCATCATACCCTTTCTCCACAAGAACTTTGAGAACACGAACAGCTAAAAAAGGATTATAAATTTGATGGAAACTCCTCAACCAGAATAGTTTGACCGCGACCCGCTTTCTGTCCCGAAAAGGATATTCTTTTATATCAATGAAGTTAGGCAAATATTTGACATCGAAACCAGCATTTGAAAAAACATTCTGCAAATAAATTGAAGGCGAAATATTATTGGCAGCTTGACCAAACAGTTTCTTAGTCAAAAATGCGTTCTGTTTCAGCCGGACTGGCAAATTACCACCACGCAACAAATTTATATATGGTATGTGATAAAAATGAGCCATTTTAGCTATTATTATGGCATACCAGTATCCTTGCCTTGAATAAACGTCAATGATTACGACATCCACCTTTTTTCTAAATTTGAAAAAAAACCGGATCATGTCCATAAGCCTAAGGAACTTAGGCTCCTTTGACGAAGTGCATAAAACATCAAAATATTCACGAAGACGGGGTACGAGGTAAAAATTAAAAGTTGGATTAAAGCCGGGTTTGGTCAGGTAATTTCCAACGTATAGAATGGTTTTAGGGTTGGTCATTTTTTCAATCAGAATTACACTATTCTTTAAAATGATGATCGTACCAAAGACAAATATTCAATAGCTGGTAAATAATCCCAAAGTTGTCATCATCTCCTTTAAGGAAATTCTTAACAACTAAATTAATAATTTCTGGATCAGCAAAATTGTCAATAATCAATTTATGCCCGCTGATTTCATTAAGATAGTTTTTGAATTCAGGAATATCCCTGTAATAATGAACCCAGGGTACTGCAAACCCCATTTTCCTTGCCGTCATTATCTCTTTAGGAAGTCGTGGTCCAAAACATCGCCGCAACAGACTCTTTGATTCATTATTTGAGAACAAGTCTTTCGATGGCATTGCGGCTAGACCTTCTACTAATCGATAATCCAAAAAAGGGACCCTACATTCAATTGAAGACCGCATGGTCATAAGATCATTTCTGTCAAGTAGTGAACATAGAAAGATCTTCATATCATAATACATAACTTGTCTTAAAGGTTCACCGTGGTATAATTTCTGAGCCTCTTTTAATACTTCCTTTCGGTAATTAATCTTGCCAATTTTAATAAGTCCAAGTTTTTTTAAATCTACTGGGAAAATATCTGAACTGTTATACAAAATAAAATTATCTATTGTTTTAAGGGAAAGCATTTTAATCAATTTCTTGATTCGGCTGTTTTCGGAGGGTATAAAGTTTAAAAAAGATCTGAAAACAAATCCCAGCTTTAATAAAGCTGAATACCTAAGCGGATTATATCTTACATAACCGCCTAACGTTTCATCACCACCTTCTCCTGATAATAACACTGTAACCTTGGATTTAGCATAAGATGCAATTTCTTTTACAAAAAGATCGCTTCCATGAAAAACAGGTTCATCACTTGTAGAGATTAGCTCAATTGTCTTTTTATAAACATCTTTTTCATTGATAAATAGCTCATTGTAATCTAAATCACATTTTTCAGCAACCAATTTAGCCAATTCTCCCTCGTCGTATTTTGTCTCTGAAAAACGAACCGTAAAACTTGATAATTTAGCTGTATGACTGTTCTTCAATGATGCCGCAACACTACTAGAATCTAGTCCGCCACTAAGTAATATTCCCACAGGAACATCACTTATTTGCCGGATACTTACAGAATCGTCAAATGTTTTAGTGTACCATTCTATTGCATTTTTTTTAGGCGAATATGCTTTATTATTTGCGAAATCACCTAAATCCCACCATTTGTGAAACTCGGTTTTACCGGAACTATATATTAAAAAATGACCAGGCAACAATTTCTTAACATTGTTATAAATAGTTTCGTGGCCAGCAACATATCGAAAACTGAAAAGCTCTCCGAACTTATCAGAATTAAAAACCTTTGGAATCTTAGTCTCCCACAAAGATTTTATTTCAGATGCAACTACAAGTTGGTTGTTAAAAACTGTGTAGTACAAAGGTTTTATCCCAAGCCTGTCGCGGGCTATAAAGGCGGTTTTATCCTGCTTATCATAAATAGCAAACGCAAACATTCCGTTAAACATATTCAAACATTTTGAGCCGTATTTCAAATATGCTTTTAGAACTACCTCAGTATCTGTACCGGTATTGAATAATATTCCACTTTCTTCTAACCTGGAACTTATTTCTTTGAAATTGTAAACCTCACCATTGTAAACGATAAGGTATCTGCCATCATCACTTGACATTGGCATATGGCCTCGCATACCCAAGTCTAAAATTGCGAGTCTTCTTGAACCCATTCCGAAACCAGGACCTGCTACAACCCCTCCATCGTCAGGCCCCCGATATCTGATAACATTGCACATGGACTCAATAATTTGCCCATCTACAACATCATTCGCATCTTCATTAAAAATACAAGCAATTCCGCACATATTTCTTCTCCCCCCTCATTATATTGCGACAATAATTTCGTTATCCAGTCCTTTCTAACGAATGCTCCTGCAAATTTACATCAATTAATGCTAAACCAAAAGCAAGTCCTGGTATAGCTAGCCTCATTGCAGCGTGAAGCATTGTCAGAAAGCTAATCGATACAAAACCTATCAAAATTATCCTATTATCTTCTTTTCTTTTACGATAATAATAAACTGGACTTAGAATTAAAATAAGAAGGGCTACAACACCAAATAATCCATGATCTGCTAAAAGTCTGGTAAATTCAGTATGGGCAGCAAAATCCTCATTACCCCTGAATATAGCAGATCCTTCGGGGCCATTACCAAGAATAGGATGCGCCTCAAACGCTTCTATATCTTCAAAAGCAATATCTACTCTATTGGAATAATTACCAGACTGCCCAGCCTCACCTTTTTTACTTGTTATTGTGCTTTCATATCTGCGAGAAATTGAATTATCTGTAATATTATTTATGAAACTCCATAGAAGATAACTAACAATGCCAAAGAAAACCAACCCGGAAAACAATCTTGAGAACTGCCTTGAACCTTTACCTGATTGAATATAAATAACACAAGACAATAAAAAAGAAAATATGCCGGTTATAACCCCCCCCCTACTAAAGGTTAAAATACCGAACCCTAAAAAAGCAAAAGGGAAAACATATTGAACAATTTTTGAATTAAATATATTTTGTCTTAGTAATACTGATAAAGAAGCAATAAAAAAACCAAAACCCAAAGCACTAGATACCTGATTTGGCCCAAATCCACCACTCATAGCTTTTGTAGAATTTGTAAATCCTGATGTATCTATATTTGTCGGAACTCTCAAAATAATAAATATGCAGAGTGAAACTAATGGTAGAATCATTTGAAAAATAAGCCTTTCAAATTCGATCTTGGTAAATTTCCTGCCCGAAAAATATAGCCATGAAGCCATTAAACATAGCGGCCCGGACAGATTAAACGAAATATGCTCTCTAAAACTTATAAAACTTTCATAACTACGTACAAAAATCGCGGGAATCAATAAAAAAAAATATAATATCGCCCTTACCGGGATTTTCCTCGGGTTCCTCTCCATTAACATACCAATCAGCAAAACAAGCGTTACTGTATATTTCCCAAATTCATAAATTACTTCGTATTTGCTCATTCTTACAATTATTTCGTAACAAGCAAGATATACCGCAAAATATGCTGCCTCATTATTTTTGTTTCCAGTTTGTATAATTTTAAGAAGGCCATATAAAAAAAACAGGCTCCCGTAAATGGATGCAAACTGAGGGAATAAATAAATAGCAATTGCCAGCAAAATATGCGCGCCTACCAAGGTGTAAACTGGTATTGAACTTCTTATAGGTACTTGGTAAACCGCCGACTGCATTCTTAGCAATTATTTTATTATACTAGTGTAAATATTGACCAGATTTATCTCCAATGTTCTAATTGAATAATAACCTTCTATTTTTTGGATAGCGTTTTTAGAAACCTTCTTTAATATTCCTTTATCATCCATTAAACTTAATACAACTTCAAGGAGATTATCCACACTTCCGTCAAAAAAAAAACCATTCTCCATGTCTTTAATAAGATATGGCAAGTTACCAACTTTTGTGGTAATAACGGGCAATCCGCAAGCCATTGCTTCAAGAACAACATTTGGAGTACCCTCGAATTCCGATGTCAGGACAAAAATATCCGCATTTCTCAGATAATATTCTGGTTGAGAAGTATGAGCAATAAATTCCAATTCGTTTGCCTCGAGGCCAGAGTCTATCGCAAATTGCTTTAATTCATGCTCCAATACTCCAGAACCAATTAAAATCCCCTTTACTCTCCTACTATTACTTGTCTTCATTTTTTTTATCAGCTCGATAAATTTATCAAATCTTTTCCCCGAATCAAGCCGGCCAATCGAAATTAGGGTAAAAGGTTCATTTTGTCTAATAGAATGCTTCAGCTTGTTATTAAATTTGGTCGTATCCAAAGCATTAGGGAGATAAAATAGTCTCGATTTCGACTTCCCCATTGCCAAAGCCTGTTCAAAAGATTTCATTGAATTTACAATAAAAAAACGGGGCCATAAAACTGAAACCATTCCAAACACTCCATTACCCTTAACATCAACCTCTAAATCGCTTCTCGAAGCACCTATACTAATATTGTTCAAGAACCATGCACTGACCGCTACATAAAGATTGGTATAAAAATGTTGACTTTGAACAATTTGAGGCTTTAACCTTCTCAATAATAAAATTATTTTTAATAGCCTTTGTATTCTCGAGCCCTTCCCATTCAGGCTATAATAGCTTACACCAATCTCTTTAATAGGCAGTTCCCAGTACTCTCCACCGGTTAAAGAAATCAGACTTACTTGCGAACCTAAATGTTTTAGTGTCCTGATAATTAAATATAACTGCCGCTCGGCCCCTCCGACACCAAGTGTGCCGGCAATAAAGCATATTTTAAGCCCTTTTAAAATATCCTTTTCTATAGGTTCCACGCCTTTTGCAAATGTAGTTTAATAGAATCCCCCCATTTTTCAAGGCTAAAAGCACTTGCTGTTTCAAAAGCATAGGCTTGCATTTCGGGATATCTTTCAGGGGACAAGAACAATTCTCTTAATTCTTGCAACAATGTTTCAGGTTCATTATTTCTCAAAATCATTCCTCCACCTGGTTTTAAGAGTTCAGGAATTGCTGAAACTGCGGTTGCAAATACTGGTAGTCCACTCGCTAAGGCTTCCAGGACTACTTTTGGAAAACCTTCGAATGAAGTGGGATAACAAAACACTTGTGCGTCTTTTAGAGCGGCCAAAACGCCCTGATGATTCAATTTTCCATGAAAAACAACGTGACTCTTTAAATTCAATTTACTAACTATATCCTTGAACACCTTCAATTCTCCCCCATCCCCAACAACATCCAAACGAATGGAAGGATATTCATCTTTTATTAAATTAACTGCCGATATCACTTGCTCTACACCCTTTCCTTCTTCCATTCTACAGACAATAATTAGTCTTGGCGCATTAATATTTAACTTAGGAGGCTTTTCCCGTAATTCGTTTAGTTCTGACTCAGTAAGCGAAGATGAAAATATCCATTTAATATTTGGATTTTTCTCTGATGGTTTTTCAGATTGCAAACCAGTGGCAAGCATGACATTTTTCCCACCTGCAAACTTTTCCATTAACCATTTCCAACACTTCTCAGCTATAGTATTTTGTACCAGCCAGTTGCCGCAGTAACGAACAAGAAGGGGCTTCTTTTTTATTAATGCAAGGATCATTCCTAAAGTTCCAATGTCACTTGGTATTGGCGTATGCACCGCATCTGCTTCGTTGATGAGTGTATTAAATTTCGATACATTCTTTATGAACCAAAACAAATAATTTATTTTGCGTCTTAGGCCATGGCCACTTATATTCTCAAGCGGGACTATTTTTAGGTTTTGCCCTTGTATGTGAACTTCACCGGCTGTCATTTTTTTAAGTAGAACAGGTACAACAATAGTAGTTTGATCAAATATTTTCGAAATAGCGCCCATCTGAAAGGCAAAACCGCCATCAGTTGAATATCCGGTTGGCGAATCCTGGTTTCGCCAAACAAGTTTGTGTGAAAAAACTACCAGCTTCATAAATTCAAAAACAAGTTTTCCATTTGATTATAGATAGATTTTTTACAATAATATATCAAAAATTATTTACTATAAGCCCCATGCATTTTGCAAATATAACTTAATCGTATCCCTCCAATCCTCTAAACTAAATCCCATTGCTGTATTTAAAGCCTCCTGTTGCATCAGAATATATTTTTCCGGATGAAGGAGTAAATTCTTTAATTCCCATGCAAGGGTTTCTGGCTTTGCATCTTCAAGCACAACGCCACCACCTCCTTTCAAGAGTGCCTTAATAGCTGATACAGGCGTGCCAAAGACGGGCAAACCAGCTGCAAGGGATTCCAAAACAACCTTTGGAAAACCTTCGGAAGCAGTTGTAGGGTAGCAAAATATATGTGCCCCTTTTAATGTATTTAAGACATTTTCGTGATTTAGTTTGCCATGAAAGGTAACGTTTTTATATAAATTCAGTTCGTTAACCATATTCCTCAATTTCTCTAATTCCTGACCTTTCCCTACCACGTCCAAATGAATGGTAGGATAATTATCCTTTATCAAATTAACAGCCATTATCACTTTATCAACACCTTTCCTTTCTTCTATCCGGCAAACAATGATAAGCCGAGGATCTTTAATATCTAAGCGAGGAAGTCCTCTTTTTAGATTAATCATTTCCAATCTACTGAGGGAAGATGAAAATATCCATTTAATATTGGGGTTCTTTTTTGACGGAGCCCCGTATTGCAAACCTGTGGCAAGCATTACATTCTTTCCCCCCGCATATTTTTCCATAAACCATTTCCAGAACTTCATTGCCCTGGTTCTTTGAACAAGCCAATTGCCACAATAACGCACAAACAGGGGCTTATTTTTTAACTTCGCCAAAACCATGCCTAATGTCCCCATATCGCTAGGTATGGGAGTGTGAACGGCATCAGCCGAATTGATTAAATTATTGAAAATAAATATATTCCTTAATAGCCAAGGAATATAGTACATTTTCCGTTTTAACCCATGGCCCTTAATATTTGCAAGTGGGTACACTTTTAAGTTATGGCCTTCAATGTTGACTTCTCCATCAATAAACCTATTTTTCGAGAATGGCACTACAATAATTATTTCATCAAATATTTGAGAAATCGCGGCCATCTGAAAAGCAAACCCTCCATCCGTAGAATATCCGCTTGGCGATTCCGGATTTGCCCAAACCAATTTACTCGAAAATACAACTAATTTCATCCGCTCAATATTCAATTTCTTATTTATTCTATTCCTAGTTGATACTTATTTTCAAAACTGTTTAAATTTTCAATTGTGCTACAGTTGGTATACTTTGATTTTTCGATAAGGTTTCATCGCCACATAATCATTTATATCTATTTCATTTATGGCTTTACAATTTTACTTGCACTTTTCATTAATCGAACAATAATTTTTCTGTTTTTGACCAAAAATGGATAAAATCTGGAATAAATTGTGTGTTTCAAAGGAGAAAGTACCCAATATCTATATTGAACATACGTATAAGCAATTGGTCCAAACGAGAGCTTGAAATCCATAACACCTTTGGAACCTCCTAAAGAAATATCATATCCTTTTACCCCCTTTTGCATTAACATTTTGGTAGCCTCCCATTGCAGAAAATAACCAGCAAGAAGATCAGGTTTCTCCCTTTTGTATCCACCCATTACGTAGGTGTATTTCTCATTTACTTTAAGTAACATCATTGCACCTTTACACTCATTGTCTTTATAAGCCATTAAAAAAATTATAAATCCTTTTTTATAAGAGTCTAAAAGATATTGTTTAAATTCTTTCCAAGGCCGCACAGAAAAACCTTTGGCTTTAGCATTCAATGCAATGCAATGATACGCTTCTTCTACTTGATCATTTGTTTGTGCTTCAATCATTACCAATCCTTTCCTTTGCGAAGCTCGAATATCCCTCCTTGTCTTTATATTAAAATCTGCAAGTCTTTCTTCTTCATTTACGTAATCAAGATTTACCCAAAGAAGCCCTCCCAAACTGAATACAATTTTATATAGCATTCCCATTTTGCCTGTGAAATAAAGACTATTATTTGGTAAACTACTTCTTGATAATGCAAATGGTAAAGTCCCCTCCTCCAAAACAGGCAGACACATATGGCAATAAAAAGCCTTATCCTTCTTTGACTTATCAAGAAAGAATTGAATGGCCTCTTCCAGATAAGATTCATAACCTTCTCTTATTATCGGGCCGTTATTTATTATATAAAATTTAAATAATAAATATTTAACCTTAATTATCCCATATCCCAAACAGATTTCATTATTTTCCAATCCTACCAATAGTTCTGTTTCAAACCCAAAAATATGATAGGAAAATAGCCAATCACTCAATTGCAAATAATGACCTCTCGCAGTAGAATTGTTAAATAAGTCCCACTTATCCCACCATTCTTTCTCTTTAGTCCAAAGCCATTCCATTATTTATCTCTTTAAATTCTATAAACATTTAATTTACATGTTCAAACAAAGAATCTTTCGTTGTCGAATTCCTAAAAATAATTTTAAAACCGAGACCTGATAACGTATCTCTGTAGAGATCATTAATATAAATTATCATTGATCCATATTCTTTAAAATGCTCAATGTTATTAGTTATAAACTTTCCCATGATTACACTGTCGAATGGATTAAACATTAACACAAGGTTGGCCGCTTTCGGGAGATGGTAATCAAGTGCATCCATGCATAAAAATTCCACATTATCATATTTGAGTTTTTGGAAATTAGCTTTTGCTATATCAACCAATGGATGTGAAAACTCAATGCCAATTATTTTTTTGAAACTGAATTTTTTAGCGCTATAGAAACATATTTTCCCTTTCCCAGAACCAATATCAATCAAATTCTCAAATTGGATTCCGTTTTTTTTTGCTTTTTTTATAAGACTTATCAATTGTACACTTGAGCAGCCCATATAAGCACTCGCATGCGGAAGTGATGTGGAATACTCGGTTATTAGCTCCTCATTTGGGATATTACCTTGAAAATCCAATCCTTTAGCCCTTTCAGATACTAAGTCCATCGCCTTATTAAAGCGATTGGTTAAGGAGAATATTTTTTCATCAACAGGTTTTTTTAACCAACGGAATAGCCTTTTCTTAAGATTTTTAGAACTTTTGCCGAGTGATTTGAGGAGTATTTTGATTGTCATTCTACACAATATATGTTCTTTGTGAAAAGAATATGTTATTACTTAGTTTTCTTGATAATTTTAATAAAAGAAGAAATAGCCCTCTTATTTCTTCGCAAAAATGGATATAATGTGTTATAAATCTTATATTTGAACTGCGAAAGAACCCAATGCCTCCCTTCAATAAACTCAATTATTGTTGGATCAAATGAAAGTTTAAATTCCTGAACGCCTAGAGACCCTCCTATGGTAATATCGTATCCCGGAAGCCCTTCTTTCATTGACTTTGTTAAAATATGCCACTTAAGAAATGATCCGACTTTTATATCAGGGTACTCTTTTTTGGTGCCGCCCATAATCTCTGTATAACGTTTGTTAACCTTAATGAAGAAAAATGCCCCTTTGCATTCATTGTCTTTATAAGCCATTGCCAATTCCGCGAATCCTTTTTTATGGAGATTTACCAGGCAATTCTTAAGTTCATCCCAGTTTCTTATTGAATACCCTCTCTCATTGGCATTCAATTCGATAGCCCGATATGCTTCACGAATTTGATCAGGTGTGGCTGCTTCTACAATTGTTAATCCCCTTCTAAGTGAAATTCTGATATTCTTTCTCGTTATCGGATTTGTGAATTTTGCCAATCTTTCTTCTTCGCTAATGGGAGGAAGATCTATCCAACCAAATCCTTTGCTACTTGAGATAAAAGCGAATGGCAAACCGATTTTTCCACTAAAAAAAATACCATCATTCTTCAAAACATCATTCGGAAGGGCAAAAGGAAAAGAGCCTTCTTTTAATACCGGTAGGCTTATGTGACAATAACATGCTCCCTCTTTTCTGCTTTTTTCCAAAAAAAGGACGATCGCGTCTTCTAAATATTTCTCATATCCTTCTTTAACTATTGGCCCACAATTTATTACATAGAACTTGAAAAACAGAAATTTCGCTTTTACAATACCATATCCGATACAAATTTCTCCATTTTCAAGTCCAATAAGCAACTCTGTATCAAAACCGAAGTTATGATATGAAAAAAGCCAATCGCTAAGTTGTAAGTAATGGCCCCGTAGTGTGGAATTATTGAAAGAATCCCATTTGTCATACCACTCCCTATCTTTCGTCCAAAGCCACTCTACCATATAATATTAAGGGGTTGGGTTAACTATAAACTTACAGCATTTATTATAAAACTGCACTTCAAATATCACCTTTTTAATTTACTTGGGAACTACAAAAACCATTTAAGATGGTTTGCTTGCAATTTCAAGAAGAACTTTTGCTATTCTCTCCCCCGATTTTCCGTCCAAATATGGCCCAAAAAAATTTTCAACCAACTTTTTTCTCGCGTTTGATTTTAATTCTGGGTACTCAAGCGCACTACGTATTAGCCCCTCCATTTCTTCTTCTCTATATGCAATATCAACAGCCCCGCTATCTGTAATCGGCTTATAATGCTCCCATTGATAATAAGCCGCAAAATTTTTAGGCGATATGTCAACTCCGAAAGGGTTATATCCAATATTTATGACGGGTTTATCGAAGATGCACAGTTCCAAAGAAACAGTTGATGCTACATTAACCCCTAATTCACAATGGAATAGCATATTACTGTAAAAACCCAAATCTTTTACATCGGGGGTAAGAAAATTGTGCTCCCATATAATTTCCGGGAAAACAATATCCTTTCTTCTGCCCTTTAGAACATCAAACCTCCCTGACAAGTCTTTTGGATATACGCGGACAACCAGCTGCGGTTTTGATTCTATTTGTTGACAAATATCTCCAAGCCTCTCTACAATGATATCCTCATCAGGCATTAAATTCAACATCCCTGTAGTATATAAAATAATCGGCCTGGCAGGATCAACCCCAATTAATTCAGCATATTGTGCCCGGGATGAAAAAATACCTTTGTTAAAATGAAAATCAAATTGTGGAGTACCGGTTACATAAACCTGAGATTCTCTGATTTTTTTATAAATCTGCAATAGGTCTTTCTTAATTTGGTCATTCCAAACTAAATAAAAGTCGTGATAAGGTAAAATACGTCCTTGAGAGGTAAGATTATCCCACGAAAACAAAAAAGTTGCAGTCTTGATGCCGAGTCTTCTGGCTGCATGTATTACAGGCCTGGATATAAGGCTATGGATATGTGATCCATTAAATACAAGATCTGGCTTCAATTCCTCGAAAAGTGATATATATTCATTGTTATTATTATACGTAATACGGGACAATATAGTCTCCACACCCGTGAGTACTTCAAGGCCGTACCTATTTGCAAAAGGATACGCCAACACTTTTTTTATTCTATGCTTTATTCTTTTTGAAAAAGAATTCATCTCGCTATCCCGGATCTTCCAACGCATTTTAGCAGCTCCTGACCATAGCCATCTGCCATGTACGATATCAATCCAGATCCAGGCCAAATACAAAAAATAAGAACCCGGGGGTTCTTCAAGTTCATAAAAAGCATCAGTACTTTCTATCAAAAGGGATTCAATTTCTTTATTTGCGACTACAGAAATAATGGTAAGGTGGGCCGATTTCCTAAGATGCGCCGCCGTGCCACTATATACAAAATTGCGGATAGCTTCTCCCCGTGGTAAAACCAAAACAATTTTCTTTTTTTCGCTCATCAAAAAGAAAACATTTCACGTGTACTGGCCGGCGATAAATACATGCAGGTGTAAAGCAAACGATCACTTTCTAAAGCATGACCGCCTTTATGGTACCCATGGGTGTCTGCAAATATAATATCAAATTTTTTTGCTGTCCCTGTTACCCAATTTTCAGGGGAAATTACTTCTGCCATCTGGTCATCCCTTGTTCGCTTATAATTACTTTCTATACGATATTTGGGGTTCTTTTTTACAGTGCCTTTCAGATGTGTGTCAGGAGCATAAGAAAGAGGGCCACCACCAGGACCTACATCGTTAAAATATACAAATATTTTTAATATCTGCATGTCATCCCAATCTCTATGCCACAACTGTGAAGCACGCGGTTCACCACGAAAAGGAATATTATACCATACATTATAATACCTCATTTCAGCCTCTTTCATTTCAAAGTAGGCATTGGCTATTTGTTGGAATGCTTCTTGAATTGCAAAACGGTACCAAATACTTTGAGGATCAAATTTGGGATTAATTCCTAGCAAAAATTGCATAAATACCTTATCGCCCAAATCTGTTGTAGGGTTGTTTACATTTTGCCGTGCTTGTTCAATGGTTTCTTTGCTATCAGATTCTAACTTCTTTACTGCCTCCTTGAGTTCAATAAATAAATCTTTATCTGCAAAAAGCTCATCTATACTAGAAAAAGCAATCCCTTTTTTATTTAGGTCATTTACAATTCTCTTTATTTGCCCTTCAATCCTTTGGGGTGAAAATAAGAATCTAAATGATGGCCCTCTGTTCAGGCCATATTTCCATACATACTTATTATGACGAAGGCTTCGTTTTAATTTAGTGAACATATTCCGTTTTAATTGATATATCCTTAATATTCCATTTTACTACTGGTGCCAATGCTGTACTAAATTCTCCTGAATAAAATCCCGAATTGACTGCGTCATCATTTCCTGGAACATCAAAAAATATTTTTTCCGATTTGAACTGTCCGCCACCGGATTCCTTGTTAACAAACGCATGAATCTTAAAATGAGCAGAATAAATACCAGGTGAAAACCACAGCGTTGGGAACTCAATTTCTATAATTTTTTGTCCTTCGATATACTCAACTCCTATCTGGCTGCTATTCAAGGAAAGATTAATCATCTGCTGCCCCATGAAATCTTCAATAATCAATCTAAGACCCGGGTCTATAATTTTATGACAAGAAATTGGCATCGAAATTTTAAATGGTCGACGAGAATCTAACAAAAAATCAGTTCTATCATCAAGCATCAGACTACCAAGGGTAATAAGCTTATGGCTGTTTGCCACTATACCTGAACTGCCTTTCACAACGTCGTAGTATTTCAATATGCTGTCGTTAATCTTTCCATCAAAGATCATTTGGCCATGGTCAAGAACAATACCACGTGTGCATAATTCTTTTACCGCTCCCATATTATGACTGATGAATAAAACAGTCCTACCTTGCCCGGTAACTTCATTCATTTTATTCAGGCATTTTTTTTGAAATTCAGCATCTCCAACTGCCAAAACTTCATCAATCAACAATATTTCGGCTTCGAGATTTGCTGCTACTGAAAAAGCAAGCCTGACTCGCATGCCGCTGCTATATCTTTTAGTAGGCGTATCAATAAATTTATGTATCCCAGAAAACTCTACGATTTCATCAAATTTATTATCTATTTCATTTTTTCGCATGCCCAAAATGGTGCCATTCAAGTAAACATTCTCCCTACCCGTTAGTTCTGGGTGAAAACCTGTCCCTATTTCAAGGAGACTGGAAACACGGCCAAATATTTCTAT
>Ga0207007_1168_pt1 | contig 17731 bp, 18 predicted proteins | sample Alteio_BWMinCont_85_FD_153487 | JGI IMG/M metagenome (GOLD analysis project Ga0207007, IMG submission 153487) | Enriched cells from forest soil in Barre Woods Harvard Forest LTER site, Petersham, Massachusetts, United States -... | ecosystem: Environmental > Terrestrial > Soil > Temperate forest >...
TTGCGAAATACAAAACGCTGCCGCACTTCGTCCTGACTCTCTTCACTTGTTTCCGATGCTGCTTTGCCCGTCACGCGCTTTTTGTAGGTCACGGGCATACACAGACAGAGCCCCTTTTCGCCCTTGCGTACTTGCCGTTTGAGGGCCAGCCAGCCCTTATAGCTGTTGAGCGGTCCCGGTTCAATCTTCCGGCTGATGCATTGTTCGAGGGCGAGTAGTGCATTCCCAAACGAGTAGTTATGGAAAGCGGTATACGCTGCAAGAAGTTTCCCCGGCGTGTGAACCGCGCTGTGCAGCAATTCTCCCCAAGTTGCATGTTCTTGCGTGTTCGTCATTAGTTGTTTCTCCTTTTTTCCTTTTTTCGAGCGGTCTTGTGCTTGAAAAAAAAGAAGCAAATTCCCTTCATAGCGGGTTCATTGCGAACGGGCGCGCGCGCCGTCAAGGGCGGCGGTGTGAGCCGTTTATTGGAGCGAAGCGGAAACCCTTGACGGAACAAGCGCGGGACCGGGCGCAGCCTCTTGCGGAGAAGGGAGTTTGCAAGGGAACTGTTTTAATCGCGGAAGTGAATCAGGGTTGGCGTACTGAATGCTTTGCGTGGGTTTTGACTTGCTGCACGTATCCGTTGGTCAATCCGGCTGTGGGAGATCCGGTGTTGTAGTAGGACAGAGCGGAATCGAGGGCGGCGAAGCCCTCACCGTGAATGCGAGCTGTTTCTGCGTACGTAGTGGAAAGAAGAGCAGCCCCGGAACGGAGATTGGTGCAAGGGTCAAACAGTTGTTCGGCCGTGAGATGCAAAAGTGCGGCGTGTTCGCTGTTCACCTGGAGTAGCCCGATGCTGACGGTGATGCCTTGCGCGAAAAGCCATTCCGTCCACGCAATCGCTTCTTCGAGCGATGCGGGTTGTCTTTCAAGAGTGATGGTGCCGCGATTCCATCCCTGGCGGCGGGCGAACTGGTGGGGACGGTTAATGCTGAGGGCGTAGGGGTAAAGCGCGGACTCGGTGCGTGCGATGGCTTCGAGGGTACTGACGGGGACGTTCGCTGCGCAGGATTGCGCGAGCGTTCGGAAGGAGGTAAGCGAAATCCTGGTGTTGGGATTGGCGGTGGGTGTCTGCGCAAAACAAGTGGTTCCGGCGACGGAGAAGAGCGTTGCGAAAATGATCTTTGCAAGGCGCATTAGAAATTGGTGGCCGAAAGCACGGGAAGATGGAAAAGCCGCGCCCAGCTTGCGGTGCTGGATTGCTGAATCGCCGGAATGCGCGTGTTCTTAGACCAATAGTCGTTCGCGGTTGTTAATAGAATGGTGGGATGTTCAAGAGCGGAAGAAAGAAAGGGCCATACGAGGATCTGTTCGTAGCAGATGAGCACGGCGGCGTTTTGATTGTGGACGTGGATTGTTCCGCGAGCAAAGAGATTCAATGGCACGCCTTCATCACCAAAAGGCTTCCACATTGCGATCGGAATAGGAATGCGCTCCTCGTAGAGCGCGGTATTTTCCTCCCCGCGTGCGAGCAGCACGTTCAAGTAGCGGTTCTGGTCAAAAGGATTTCTCGAATCGCCGTGTTGGTTTATGCCAGCTCCGATCAGGACGGTGCGGTGCTGCGTTGCGACCGAGGCTAGGGTATCTCCCCAAAAAGCTTCCGTGGATTCATTCCAGTGCGTGACCAGATGTTCCGGAAAGAGCAGCACCGCTGCGCGAGACTCGAGGATAGTGGTTTGCATGGATTGGTGGGTGTTGTATTCAGTCGTGAAATCGGTGTCGCCCTGCCCTGAGCCCCCATAGTTTGTGTTGACCGCTTCCCATCCTGCAGGGAGCTGCGGTTGCGTGTACTGGAATTGAAAGACAAAGGCGCAGAGCGTCAAACAGACGAGGCTCTGTGCTGGCTTGAAGCGGAAGAGACTCAGAAACGCGATGATGAGGGCCAGGCCGAACCATTTCGAGCCGGGAAAAAGAACGCCTGCAGAAAGAAGGGGCGAAGCCCATCCGATGATTCCGAGCGGGGGGATCGCGGTGAGCAGGATGCACAGTGGCACAGACAATGCAGCTTTTCCCTCTCCGCGCGTGAAGAGCAAACCCCAGGGCAACGCCAGCAGAGCCGCGGCGGCTAGGGACAAGAACAATCCAATGAGCGGCGTCCCCTGGAGTCCAAAGAAAGCGCGCGCTCCGCGAATGAGCGGCCAACTCGCCGCCGCGTAGTAGCAGAACATCGAAGCATAGGCGTGCTTTCTGGATTTCGCGTGATAGACGAGTAGCGGAGCGACGAGGGAGAGAGGAATGGCCGCGAGGTGTCCGCTCCACGCAACCGCCGCCGTCGTGCCGGCAATGGCGGGAAGCGTGACGCTACTGCTGAGGAACTTCCGTAGCGAACGTCCACAGTGGGCGGAGATGATGCCGAATCGAAGCCTCTGGAATGGCGCCGTAATAGCGGCTGTCGAAGCTGTAGCTGTTGAACGAGGAGATGACCCACAAGGTTCCCGGTTCGACTCTGTAGGTGCCATATGGCCACGGGTCAAGGGGGCGCTGCAAGTGGTCGCGGAATCGTCCCGCGCTGTTGGGAAGCAGTTGTCCATTGACTCGAATTCCATCTGCGCTCACCTCGACATGGTCTCCGGGAAATGCGACGGCGGGTTTGAGAAGAGGCGCTCCGCCATCAGGGCAAGCCCCCCCAGTGCGATATTGACGGCTGAGGGAGATGGAGGCCGCTGCTCCTTGCGGACAGAACTCCACAAGATTTGCGCTGGGCGAATGGCCGGTGATGTAAAAACCGCGCGGAAGAGAGGGCGTGAGATTAAGGCGGATGCCGAAAACCCAGCCCGCAATGAGTCCAAGAAAGAAGGGAGACGCCAGCAGGCAGGCCCACAAAACGGCGCGGCGAACTCGTTTGCGTAGTTCATATGAGCCACGTGTCTTGAGCTTCAGGAGATTCGAGCGACGGAGCGTCATCGGTCATGACCTCGTTCGTGAGTGCTGCGTTCGGTTGGGCGGGAGCGGGCGGGTCTTGCGCCACGCCGCCAATGACAAAGAATTTGTGCACGCTGACTTCGTAAATATAGCGCTTGTATTTGTCCTGGCCGACGCAAGGCCGCTGGTCGAAACTTCCTTCTACATACACATTTGCACCTTTTTCAAGTTCGGTCGCAAGGATCGCCAAATCCCCGTAGAAGACCAAGCTGAACCAATTGGTGTGCTCTGAGGGCTTGTCCTGGCGAGTGAAACGATAGGTTTGTCCAAGCCGAGCGTTGGCCACGGGCATGGAGGAGGGCAAATAACGAAGCGTGGGTTTTGCCGCGAGATACCCAGCGAGTTGAAAACGGTTCTCTTGCATGACTTAAGGCTCCGAATTGAGATCCAAGCATTCTATTAAACCTTCTGGCGGCCGAAGCGTGGCGCTCGGCGGTGGCGGAGGTTGCTCTATCGGCGTATCAGTGCCAGGACCACTGCCGGATGAAGCAGGCAGCCGTCGGTGTTGGTGCGGTCCTGATGTTGGCTTCGGCCGTGCGGTCAGGTCGGGGAGAGGGTCCTGGGGCGAGAGACCTCCGTCGTGAATGGAAAAAAACTTTGTTGGCGGAGGAATCTCGGCTCGGGAAAGCAGGATGGGGTCAAAGAAGTAGAGCATTTGTGTGCCGTAAATGGGGTAGTGCCCGGAAACAAAGATAAGCATGTCACCGGGAGCAATGATTTTTTCCTGATGTCCAGCGCTCTCTTTTTTCGGGGGCCGCAGGCGCATGATTTCGTCCGGGGTCATGAGGGGACGCTCGATCTCGTCCATATGCGTGCTCATGTGATCGAGGACCGGAGACATGCGCGAGCCGGAAAAGTTGAACGAGGCTTTTCGAATGGTCTGCGTCCCCGTCATTTTGCTGAGGAGTTCGGCGGTGTCGTACTGGTTGGGGGCAAAGGCGACGCGAACCTGGCAATTGCTGACGATGCTTTCGTTGCGTCCATATTCGTCCACGATTTGACGAATGTCCTGGGTGATGAGGTAGGCCTTGAGGCCAAAGCCGGCCATGTAGGAAAGCGCGTCCGCGAAAATTTCCATGCGCTTGAGGGAGGGGAATTCGTCAATCAGGAAGAGCAACCTGTGCTTGTTGCGGAGTTGCTCCGAGCCCTGAAAATCGAGTTTTTCGGTGAGGCGGTTAACGATCATTGTAAAGATGAGGCGCATGAGAGGGCGAAGCCGGATCTTGTCGCTCGGGGGGACGACGAGGTAGAGCGAGACGGGGCGTTCGTGATTTACGAGGTCTTGAATCGTAAAGTCGCTCGCGGAAGTGGTGCGGCTGACCAGCGGATCGCTATAGAGGGTCAATGCTGTTTTCGCTGTGGATAGGACGCCGGAGAAATCCTTGTCCTCCTTGTCGAGCATTTCCTGGACTTTCTCTTTCACGACAGGATGCGTGCGCGTCGGTTCGCCCGTGGGAAGCCGCCAGTTATGGGCGTTATCTTTGTCGTGTGTATAGGTGAGAAGCTCGGTGAGTGTTTCGCGGAAGGTGAAGCCGGGTCGGGTAAAGACGCCAGCGAGCAGGCTGAGAGATGCCTGCCGACCTTCGAGAGCGGCGGCGTAGCACACATGCAGAATCATCCCCGCAGTGATGGACGCGGCGGCGTCCTGCCAGTAGCGTTCCTGCGGACTGTCTTCCCCAGTGCGGACGAGCATGTTCGCAATGTTTTGCGCGTCGGAAACATCGCGATCCGTGAACAGGCGAATTTCCGCCAACGGATTAAATCGGGAAGAGTGCTCGGGCTCGACCGGTGAGAACTTGAAACAGATTTGCCCAGCCTGATTCCGAAAGCCCGCGGTCTTGGCCCAATTCTCACCCTTAATGTCGTAGACCACGGTGCTTTCCGCCCATGCCAGGAGTGTAGGAATGACGATCCCTACCCCTTTGCCGCTCCGTGTGGGAGCAAACGCGAGGATGTGTTCCGGGCCGTTGTGCCGCAAGTAATGGAGGTGCTTGATGGACTGTTCGTGCCAGCCTCCGACATACACGCCCTGCTTCGCCTGAATCAGATTGGTTCCCGCGATATCGGCTTTCGTGGCCCAGCGCGCCGAACCGTGAAGGTCCTCGGTGTTTTTCGAGAGCGCCTTGGTGCGAGCGAGATTAAGGAGAAAAAAGAGTGCGCCAGATGCGAACGCGCCGCCCACAATAATGCCCGCACCGATAAGCAACGGAAGTGTGATTCGAATGTCCCCCGTGCCTCCCTGCGTCCACACCCAGACAAGCCATTTATAGGGCGCGTAAAGGTAGAAAGAGCCGATACGCACCAAGCCGGGACCCAGTGCGGGCTGATATTCGAAGCGCCAGGCAACAAACTGCGTGGCAAGGATATTGGTTAAGAAAAGCCCAATGAAACCAACGATTGTCGGAGTCCAGTAGAAGCCCCCGACATAGCCGGGGTCTCTCGGTTTCCGGTAAGCAGGTGGCTGTCTCAACGTCCCAACTCCTGCGTCTTGCTCCTTTCCTTGACGGGGAGCACACGGGCATTGTCGTTGCTGTAGGCGATGCGCACGTTTTCGCCGACAGCCGGGATCATGTCGAGAAGGTCTTTGCGGTGCATAACCGCGGTATGCGAAGTGATTTGCTGAATGAGATTCTTCTCGGTCTCGCCGATGATGCCGCCCCGGTAGGTGCCGCTATCGGTCTGCGCATTTTCAATGCGTGCATCGGGAGCCATCTGTCTCAGCGCGGACTGCAGAGCAACGGGGAGTTCGCCGCCTCCGAGCAGTTTGCGCACGTCGGTGCCTGTGGTTTTGTCGTGAAGCTCCACTGCCCCGCTTCCGGGCTGGTGCGTGGCCACAGAGGTAGTAGTTTCGCGTCGTTCGGGATCGGGCTGTGTTTTGAGAGCGGGAAGGGTCTGCCCGTTCTGTTTTTCACAGGCGCGCATATCTAATTTCTCGATGAGGTGTTTCAGGTCCTGGCTAACGACGGGATCGAAGAGTAGTTCATATTCAGCCTCATTCCCCTCGGTGCGTGCGGTTGCGATTTGCAGCGTGGAGTCTCCGAGACTCTTGGGCCCGCGTTCTCCGTTCAATTCTTCGAGGTAATCGCGGGCGAGGGTTGCATCGCGGTCAAAGGCCGCTTCGAGAATATCCTGGAGTTGCTCGGCATCGAGCGGCACGCGGCCTGTCGTATCGGAATCGAGATAGGTTTCAAGGTATTGCCGGGGCCACGCGATAAGATCGTGGTCGAGTTCGGAGGTGAGCAAGCTTTCTAGGTGCCCGGTTGAAGCGGCGGAATTTACGAGACTGGAGATTTGGTGATCCACGGAGTTTACGACTACATCCTGGCGAGAGGCTGCGTTGTTGCTATTCATCGAAAACACCTCCTGATCGGTCAGAAAACCGATTCCGAATGAGATCGGAAGTCCATGTAGATATACATATAGCACCATTGGGAGGGCGGGTGTCAATATATATTACGCGGTGGGTAAGTTTCCGTTAATGCGACTTCCATGTGAGCGTTGGCAAGTCGGGTTCAGCCAGAAGGCGACCGGGAGACGAGAGCACGCATCTCACGCAGCCGTCGCTCGAGGAAGCGGCGCTCGCTTTCGTTGTTCACGAGTGCAAGAGCGCGCTCGTAGCTGGCAGCAGCTTCCACCGACGATCCTATCCGCCGCAGTAAGTCTGCGCGAGCGGCGTGCAGCAGGTGGTAGCTATTGAGTTCGCCGGTTGCCGCGAGCCGATCGATGAGCGTGAGCGCCGGCAGCGGGCCTTCGACCATGGCGATGGCCACAGCCCGATTGAGCGACACGATCGGCGATGGCTGCAGGCGTTCGAGTACGTCGTACAGGCGCACGATTTCGGGCCAGTCCGTATCTTCTGCCCTAGTGGCCTCGCAATGGAGCGCGGAGATCGCTGCCTCCACCGCGAACGGCCCTGGCCCGCCGCGCAACGCCTCTTCCACAAGGGGGAGCGCTTCGGCAATTTGCTGCCGATTCCATCGATTGCGATCCTGCTCCTCTAGGGCGATGAGATTGCCTTTATCGTCCGATCGGGCATCCCGTCGCGAATCGTGGAGCAACATGAGGGCGACAAGCCCGACCACCTCCGAGGGCGGCTGCGGTCCTAGCAGCGTTCGCACGAGGCGGCCAAGACGGATCGCTTCGGCGCAGAGATCGGCGCGTACTAGCGGTTCACCCCGCGTGGCTGCGTACCCTTCGTTGAAGACAAGGTAGATTACAGTCAGCACGGCATCGAGGCGTTCAGGCAGATCACTCGTCTCTGGCACGACGTACGGGATGCCCGCATCGCGGATCTTGCGCTTCGCTCGCACGAGCCGCTGTGCCATCGTGGCTTCTGGGACAAGGAACGCCCGCGCGATCTCCTCGGTGTCCAAGCCGCACAACGTGCGCAGGGTCAGCGCGACCTGCGCTTCGGGGGCCAGCGCCGGGTGGCAACATGTGAAAATCAAACGAAGACGGTCGTCGGGAATCTCTTCCGTGTCGTAGTTCGGTTCCTCCGACGTCCGGCCAAAGCCGGTCGCTACGTATGATTCCTGTTTTTCCTGAAAGCGGGTTTGCCGCCGGAGACGGTCGATGGTTTTGTGGCGGGCCGTCTGGATGATCCACGCTCGTGGGAATTCAGGGACCCCGGAAACTGGCCACTGGTTCACCGCGACCGCAAAGGCTTCCTGGGCCGCCTCTTCTGCAACATCGAAATCGCCGAAGAGCCGAATCAGGGCGGCGACGATCCGGCCCCAGTCGGAGCGATAGACTGCGTCCAAAGCGGTGGTGACATCCTTGGGCATGCCCAATGATAAATAGTTTCGGGCCGGCTGTCGATTCGGGCGGTTCCCGTTCGATTCACTTATGGAGGGTTACATGAAATATATGTTGCTCATTTACGACGACGAGAAGGGTTGGGCCAAGCTCAGCGAGACCCAAAAGCAGCAGGCCATGGAGGAATACATGCAGTTCACCCAAGAACTCCAATCGGCCGGACAGTATGTAACCAGCTCTCAGTTGCACCCAACGTTGGCAGCCACCAGTGTCCGGGCACGCGGCGGCAAACGCCTCGTGACCGATGGTCCGTTCGCCGAGACACGCGAGCAACTGCTGGGCTACTACATCATTGAGGTCAAGGATCTTGACGCTGCGATCGCCATCGCCGCGCGAATTCCAGGCGGTCCCACGGGCGGCGTCGAAATCCGGCCGCTGGTGGAGCGTCCGCCGCAGGCAACAGCGTAGTGCTTCGGCAAGTGAATGCAGTAGGGGGGAGGAACCCCGGGTGTCATTTGTGCCGATATCTGGAAATGTTTTTCGGTCAACTCAAAACAAAGGAGAAAAAATCATGTTAATCGCAACACTGAAAGACCAGGCTTCGAAAGATGAAGCCGACATCCTGGCGCTCGTCCAGGCGATCGACGAGGCGCATCACAACAAGGATGCCGCTGCTATCGTCGCACCGTATGCGCAAGACTCAGTCATCTGTGATCTCGCGCCGCCGCTTTCCCATCGTGGAATGGGTCTCCAGGCAAAGAAGGCGTGGCTCGACACGTGGGAAGGGCCAATCGATCGTGAGTCGCACGATTTCAACGTTACCGTGAGTGGCGACTTCGCATTCTGCCATGGCTTCTACCGGCTTGGCGGAACTCCTAAGTCGGCTGGCCAGCCGATCAGTTTTTGGATGCGCGCCACGGTGTGTCTGCTTCGAACTGAGGGCGCCTGGCGGATCGTCCACGAGCACACGTCCGTGCCCTTTTACATGGATGGGAGCTTGCGGCCCGCGTTTGACCTGAAGCCCTAAGCTGACGCATCGAGTCGCGCGAGCGGATAGGCTCTCATCAGGTTCTTTATTGTTATTTTTTTGGCTCTCGGCGATTCCGAGCGGGAAGAAAGCCTTAAGGAGAGGGAAATATATGTTCAAAAAAAATGAGAATGATAAAACAATAAATTACACAGCAGCAGTCGTAACTGGCCTCACGGCTTTTGCACTCAGCCTTCTTTGGTATAGCCCTTTTTTGTTTGGGACTATATGGATGGCGCTTCGCAACGCGCCGGTCCATCCTCTCCCGGGTTGGACGTTTCTCTTTGCGCCAATTCGAGAGATCATCACCGCCTTCTTGCTCACGCACCTAATCGTGCGCCTAGAAGTTAACAATTGGAAAAACGCACTCGGCCTTGGATTCGTTCTATGGTTCTCCTTTTATTTCGTGCAACTGGCGGGCGCTGTCATGTGGGATAACTTGCCCTGGCAACTTGGCCTTGTCCATTCCGGTGACTGGCTCATGAAAATGCTCTTCATGTCGGTTCTGTCGAGCGCGTGGCATGGCAGAACACTATCTTCCGAAATACCAATAAACGAAGAGAGTAAGGCAACTATATGAGAAAAATAGTTGCAGGATTATTCATCTCGCTTGATGGAGTGGTAGGGGCACCCGAGGAATGGGCCTTTACGTATCTCAATGACGAGGTGAGCACGTGGATCACCGCTGGAATAGCGCAGGCGGACGCCGTGCTGCTGGGCCGGCGCACATACCAACAATTCGCCAAGATCTGGCCAAGCCAGGGCAGCAAAGTGCCGATGGCCCGCTTTCTGAACCGCTCACCCAAATATGTGATCGCGCAGAAATCGGAATCCATGGGCGCGTTTGATTGGGAGCCGGTGACCCTGCTCACAGGAACCCTTGCCGAAGAGAGCATGAAACTGAAGGCACAGCCGGGCGAGAATATTCAGGTTCCGGGTAGCCCCCGGCTCGTGCGCTCGCTCCTGCGCGAAGGGCTTCTGGACGAGCTCAGTCTTGTCATCTGTCCCGTCGTGATTGGAAAGGGCATGCTCCTTTTCGATGAGGTGGCAGATCGCATAACTCTCAAGCTTGTGGAGTCCAAGACATTCACCCATGGCGTGCTGTCTGTGACGTACCAGCCGGCGAGTTCGGCACGATCCTGATCGCTGAAGGCGAGAGGATCTGCGCCGTAAGTCTTTAAGATAAGGAATAAACACGATGAACGTTATACGAATAAATTATTGGGCCATCGTCGTGGCGGCTGTTGTAGCGTTTGTGATGTCCTCGCTGTACTAGAGCCCGCTATTGTTTGGCAACCCGCGCCAAACTTAAGAGGATGAATCGAGCAAGCTCACTCAGGCATCCAAGGATTTAAGTTAACAGATTCGCATTCACGGAAACATCCAGGGAGTCGTACGGCTCGCTGGGGAATGGCACGCCCATCAATCGTTCAGATCAATGCCAACGAAGACAGAGAGGAAAATATGATAGACCACGTTATTCTCACAGTCAGTGACTTCAAGCGTTCAGTCGCTTTCTATGCCAAGGCTCTGAAGCCACTTGGGATCACAACCCTTCCAGACTACGAAGGCAAAGACGGACACCCATACTTGAAAGGTTTTGGTATTGGCAAAAGCCATTTTTTCTGGCTCAAAGAAGGGAAGCCCGATCCTCAGGCCGTTCACGTCGGATTCGTAGCGAAAGATCATTCCGAAGTAGATGCATTCTACAAGGCCGCTTTAGAAGCTGGAGGAAAGAGTAAGGAATCACCTCGAGCCCGTCTCGAATACTACCCTGGCTATTATGCGACATGGGTGCTTGATCCTGACGGCCACGATATTGAGGTCGTCAATAAAAGCTAGCCGCCAACAGAATATTGTTCACCGAAGTGGGGAAACTTCCTGCTGGCTCAACACCTCTAGATCTCGTTCTTCTTTCACGCCCTATACAGAACATTTGAAGTAAGATGTTCCCGCGCTTCCGAGAGTGTGTCGGCGGAAATCTGGGATTACATGGATCGCCCGCCACGTCCGGACTTTTCTTGTCTGCGTCCGTCGGGGTCGCGTAGTTCATTTTGAAGCTTCGTTTGGTATTGTCCAAGCCACCCACCCCACACGGGCTGGACATCATGAATTCCGCGGCGAATTAAGATCTCTGCTTCTTTGTGGAAGTATGAAGAATTCTGGAGGAGCGCGTTCGCGTCTCCGAGATCATCCACGTGCAAAGTGGGTTTCTTTTTCGCGAATCGTTTCTCGATGCGGACGAAATTTTTTACCGAGAGCTTTCCTTGATTCCGGGCTTCCTCGATTGCGGCGGTGTGATAGATCAAATGTACTTTCCCGTCCGTGCCTTCGACCAGCATGTAGCGCTTCCCCGTTTGTTCATCTTCGGTATGGAGAAGCACGCGGCCGGCTACACTCTGGAACTGGCGGAGAGTCGTGACCTGAAGCGGAAGCCGCTTGTCGGAAACCAGGGCGCCGTGCGCCGCGAGCATCTTTTGCCGGTCCCCACTCTGTTGCAGGGTGCGGAGCACCGTTTCAAAATCCGCCTGCACGCTCCACTCGTGCGGCGCGACGAGCTGCGCGAGGCCCATTGTTTGAAGGTGCATGAGTCGCGCGGCAAGGTGTTTCTGGAGTCGATGGCTGTATTCAGATAGGGACGCGTTGTTTGGATTGGTAGTTACCGCAAAGTGGGAAGAAGAGCCGTCATTGTTCCGTTGCAGGATGCGGTCGAGCGGTGTGTAGCGGTTTTGAAGGGTTTCGCGGCGCTGCGCTTCCTGCGCATCCGCCGGGGAGCGATAGCCCAGGGCTTCGGTAGCAATTTCTTCTGCCCGCTCACGCATGCCCGCGCGAATGTATTCTTTTGGCAAGCGAAGCGGCATTCCTTTGTCGTCCAATCCTCGAATAGCGATGTGAACGTGGGGATGCTCGGTGTTGTGATGGACGGCAGCGAGCCATTCGAGTTGCGTGCCCAGGTCATGTTCCATCCGTAACAGCAACTCCCGAGTGTGCTGCTGGAGGTTCAAGCGGTCGCCAAACTCGGGAGATACTATTATCTTGAAGACTCGCTCGTCGCCGGCGCCCTGCCATTTGTCAAGCTTTGAAGCGATATCTAAGTTCTGTTCGGCGGCATTGAATCCAGCCTCCGTAGCCTTTCCACCCTGTGTCGCGCTCTCGCGGGCCAGGTATCTTCCGTGTGCCTTCCACTGGCCTGGATTCTTATTCGCGGAGTAGCTGACGCGGACGGCAACGCGCTGATTGAACGTGCAGGGCGCCCGGCCGCCTCCTGCCCTGGGTGTGCCTTGTGATTTTTGTCCACGCTTCGACATCTGTACGAGACGAAGCATCGATCTGAGAACGCCCGTGTACTTGCGTGGATTTTCGTTTGGGCCGTGTTTTGATTTTCTCGGTCGCAATCGAATTACGGGTTCGTCATTCATCGGACACCATTCCCTTGAGAGTGTCTCTGTTCTTGTTCGAGATCCCTTCCGCAGCAGCACGGACCAGTTTTTCGTAACGCAACCTAGCGCGAACGCGCGCCGCGGGAAGCGCATCCTCCGGGGGTTCGACCACACAAGTGATGACGTATTTCAGGAACACGTCGGTTAGAGCGACCTGCGCGTGCGCGAGCGTCTGAAGTCCCTGCACCTGCTTCGCCAGGCTCGTGAGCGTGGCTGCCACGCGCGCCTCAAACTGCGTCGTAGCTTCGGTGTTAGCGCCCTGCCGAATCTCGTGCTCGCAAGCGGCAATGAGGAATGCCTGCTCGGAACGAAAGCCGCGTTCTTTGACAGCGGCGCGAACCTGATCCCTTAAATCGGCGGAAGGGTATCGAAAATTGCGGGAAAAACCTTTTTTATCCACGAAACACTCCTTTCAAGAGCGGCACCGCAGCGGCACCACCGTTTGCTCGAAGTGGTACCAAACAAATCGTAAGAAATGTAAGAAGTTAAGGCGGAAATACACCACGAAGTGGCCCCAACCCTTTATGTTCCAATACCTGTTTCGTTCCCCGATAACCCGCCTGCATTTCATGCACGCTGCTCCTATGGCTGCTGAAGAATGTCGAATAGTGATGACAAGTGTGGGCCCACGTTGAGACGTGCATCCGTCTGTGGGCAAATGATGACTAATGAAGGCATCTGTAGGCCTCAGTTGACTTCGGATTTTTTCGTGCTTTACATTCGTTACCCATGGTGCTATATATACAGCAGGCTTACGAATCATGTCAACGCAAATAGACTACCGCCGCTGTCTGGAAAAACTGGCCACCGCTCCCCCGAAGCGAAAAGCCGCTCTCATTCGGTCTCTTCTTCCCGGAATAGAAGCGGCGGTGAACTCAGGGCAAAGTCTTAAAGACATTTGGGAGGCGTTAGAAACCGAAGGCTTGCAGGTGAGCTACCACACTTTCCACATGGCGGTATGGCGCGCTAAAAGAAAACGGACCGCGAACAGCGGCTGGGGAAAACAGGACAAGACTTCTGAACCGCTAGGACTGGGGGAAGCGGGAGTGCAAGCAGTTGAAGAGCGAGATCCCCTAGCCAATCTAAAACGATTGGAAGAAAACAGGCCAGGATTTCAGTGGCGGGGCACGCAGAAATTGCAAAGGCTAGTGCATGGCAAGGAGGACTCGAATGACAAGACCAAACGGTAATGGGAGTAGCGCAACGTCGATTCACATCTCACTGCAAGGCAAGGGTGGGGTCGGAAAGAGTCTGATCTCCGCGATCCTGGCGCAGTATCTACTGTCGACCGGGCACGATGTGGTTGGTATTGACGCGGACCCGGTGAATCAAACCCTGTCGGAATATCGTGGCTTGGCGGTGAGCCGCCTAAACCTTTTGAAAGATGGGAGCGTGGACCAGCGTGAATTCGATCTGCTCATGGAACGATTTTTGACAGAGAGCGGCACGTTCGTTGTGGATACGGGTGCATCTACCTTTATTCCCCTGTGGCATTACATCTTGGAGAATCAGGCGCTCGATTATTTGCGGGAGAAAGGCAAGCGCGTGTTCATCCATTCGGTGATTACAGGAGGTCAATCGCTGAACGATACGTTAAGCGGGTTTGAGCAGCTTGCGGAAACAACGCGGGAGAAAAATTTAGTTGTCTGGCTGAACGAGTATTTTGGCGCAGTGCTGCAGGATGGATCGCCATTCCGGGAAATGGCTGTGTGCAAGAAGCATGCGGGTAAAGTGCATGGCTCTGTGGCGATAGTGCGGCGCACCGCGGACACCTTTGGCCGGGATGTGGAAGAGATGATTTGCCAGAAGATGACTTTTGACGAAGCGCTGAATGGGAAAGGTTTCACGATCATGGCGAAGCAGCGGCTGCGGGTGGTACAGCGTGAGCTCTTCGAGCAGTTGGATGCAATTCCATTCGTGTAATGAAGGAGCCCGCCCGTGAGCGGGGGAATCTTCATGGTAAAGAGTCCGATGAAGACGGAAGCTGTGCTGAACTTGAAACGCATAACTGCGGAAGTTGCAGCGCGTCATGGAATGCTGGTTATGCCGGATGATCCTGCGATGCTTTTGGTGACAATGAATGAAGTGGTGTTGCAGCAGGTGATTGGGAGTATCGAGGCGCGCACGGAAGAAATGGTCGCCGGCATAGAATCAGGCCTCCGTTCGGCGCAACACGAAGCGTTAGGGAGCGTTGAAAGAGAAGCGCGGAAGGCGGGGATCGCGGTGCGTGAGGAGATTCAGAAGGATATTGACGCTGGGCGGTTACACGCGAGAGAGTTGATTGTGGAACTAAACCGTGCGTACTCGCGATCCGCAGTGCGCCGCTGGGTTGCGGTAGGCGTGATCGCCGCAAGCGGCCTTCTGGTGTTAGGTGTTAGTTTGGGAGTCCTGCTTGCCAGGGTGCTGAAATGAGATCATTCCTCGCACTGTTGTTCTATGTCGATTATAAATGCAACACCCAACCAGGATTTCGAAAAACGCTTTTGGTGTTTATTCTTATCTTCGTTTTCCTCTTGTGGTCGCCGTGGCGACCTCTGCTTTGCCCAGTATTCGGCGTTTGTCCTGGTCCTGTTGTGCGGGCTGATTCTGCACCGCAACCACGCCCTGGCCATTCCGATGCGGCGCCAACAAACGCGAGGCCTGCACGGCGGTAGGGATCGAAACTGTGAGTGAAACGTAGTTTCGAGGAGTTACAAGCAATGCCAGGGAACCTAAGGTGATGAAAAGAAAGGGAGAGAAATTTAATTGTTCCCCATTCGTATCTCTTATCCGTACGTTTCGTGCTTCAGCCTTGCGCTGAATCTCCGCCCAGCTCGCCTGGTGTGAGAGGCGAGCTGGGCGGGCTTCAAGCAGGCCTGGCAGTGCCGAGCTTGCTACTTCGCCATCAACTGGATCTTCTTCGACGCAACCACACGATCCTGCTTAAGCACTTGCACGCTTACATTCCACATCCCGGCTGACGGCAGATTCGCCTTGCCCGAATAGTCCGAGCCATTCCAGACGACGGCTGGCGAAACTTTCATGGCCGCCATGTTCATTTCGGGCATCGCGGGCATGTCCAGAGAGAGCTTCACCTTCGCGTCGGAAACCGGCTTTCCATTTGCGTCTGCCACGCCAATGTGGAACGTGTTTTCTTGCGAGCCCTTTGCGGGGTTCGGGTCGGTACGGAGCGTGATCTTGTACTCCTGCGTGGATTCCTTCGTTGCTTTCTCCATCGGAGTGCCCTGCTGCATGCCATCCTGCATCCCGCCTTGGGGAGAAGGCTGAGGTTGAGCGCCGTAAGCTGCCACGGTTGCGAAACTAACGAGTACGAGAACCAGTCCAATTTGCCGCATTGTCATACAGAGTCTCCTTGTTTGTTTTTGCCTTAGATCATTTGACCGACTGCTATTTCCAAAACGAACCAATACAACTTCCACAAAAGCGCTCAATGTGCCGAATCCGCAGACTTCTCCGGCGTGCCCAGAGTTCCGCGTCGCAGTGCACGTTCTTTCATCAAAGCGAAGAACACCGGCACGAGAATCAATACGTGAATGGTTGAAGTAATCATGCCGCCAACAAGGGGCGCGGCTATCGGCTTCATGACATCGGAGCCAACTCCGGTCTCCCACAAGATAGGGATCAGGCTGGCGAGGACGACGCTCACCGTCATGAGTTTCGGCCTGAGACGCTGGACTGCACCTTCGATTACGGCGGTCTCGATGTCTTCATGACGCAAAGGAACGCCGGTGGCTAAACGATGGTCCAGAGCCTCGTGCAGATAGACGACCATGACTACTCCGGTCTCGACCGCGATGCCAAATAGCGCGATGTAACCCACCCAAACCGCCACACTGAAGTTGTATCCAAGAATCTTTTGGAGGATGAGGCCACCCGTCAGCGCATAGATTGTGGGGAAAATCAGGACAGCCGCCTCAGCAATGGAGTGAAATACCATGTAGAGCAACAAGAAAATGACGCAGAAAACGACTGGCAAGATCAATTGCAGTCGTTCCTTCGCCCGCAACTCAAATTCGTATTCGCCTGACCACTTGTATGTGTAGCCGGGTTGCAGCGTGAGTTTTTGGCGGAACAAATTGTTTGCGCTGGTTACGAAGCCGCCGTAGTCTTTCGTGTTCAAATCGATGTACACGTAGCCTGTGAGGGCTCCATCCTCATCACGGATCATGGATGGCCCTCGCGAGAACGAAACCTTGGCCACTTCCGCGATGGGAATCTGCGCTCCGGTCGGTGTAGCGATGAGGACTTGTCTGAGCTCCTCGACGTTGTCTCTAAAATCGCGATTGTAACGGACGTTGACGGGATACCGTTCTCTCCCCTCAATGTTTTCGGTGACCGTGTCGCCGCCGATTCCCGAAGTGACGGCTTGTTGCACGTCCGCGACAGTTAGCCCATAACGAGCGGCGTCCGCGCGATTCACTTCGACATTGATGTAAAAACCCTGCGACACGCGTTCCGCGAAGATTGACCGCACGTCAGGCAGACTGGTCAGGAGTTGCTGCAATTGCCCGGCAGCTTGCTGGATGCCGTCCAAACTGGGTCCTTGAATCTTCAAACCAAGCGGCGTTTTTATTCCCGTCAATTCCATGTCCAACCGGTTCTCGACCGGCATCGTCCAACTGTTGGAAAGCCCCGGAAACTGAAGCTTCGAGTCCATTTCCTGAATAAGCTTTTCGTAGGTCATTCCTGGCCGCCACTGGGTGCGCGGCTTGAGCATGACGGTCGTGTCGTACATGTCCAGCGGTGCGTTGTCGGTGGCGCTGTCGGAGCGTCCGATAGTTCCGAACACTGTTTCGACCTCGGGGAATGTGCGAATGATCCTGTCCTGCTCCTGCAGTAACTGCGACGCTTGTCCGATGGAGATTCCCGGCAAAGCAGACGGCATATACAGAGCGGAGCCCTCATAGAGTGGCGGCATGAACTGGCTGCCAATCTTCAGAGCCAGCGGCAAAGTCAGGACCAGAAAAATTAAATTGAGAACCAAGGTGGTCTTGCGATAGCGCAGACACAGACGCAGAACGGGAAGGTAGATCGCCTGTGTGAGGCGAGAAAGCGGATTGCGGGATTCCGGGCGGAGTTTTCCTCGGATGAAAAGGACCATCAGAACTGGCACCAGTGTGATCGCCAGCACCGAGGAGAAACCTACCGCTAAAGTTTTCGTCCACGCCAGCGGCCGGAACATTCTCCCTTCCTGAGCCTCCAATAAAAAAACGGGCAGGAAGGACACCACGATGATCACCAGTGAAAAGAATATGGCGGGGCCAACTTGCTTGGCCGAATCGAGCAAAATACGCTGCCTCTGCGGCTCGGACAACGGCGTTGATTCCATCGCCTGGTGCTCCGAAAGTTGCCGATACCCGTTTTCAACCATCACGATGGCCGCGTCCACGAGCACGCCGATAGCAAGAGCCATGCCTCCGAGCGACATAATATTTGAGCTGACATTGAGGTAGTACATCGGAATAAAAGCTGCGACTACTGCGATGGGTAGCGTCAGAATCGGAATCAGCGCAGAACGGAAGTGAAACAGAAAAATGATGATCACGAT
>Ga0207007_1169_pt1 | contig 17682 bp, 17 predicted proteins | sample Alteio_BWMinCont_85_FD_153487 | JGI IMG/M metagenome (GOLD analysis project Ga0207007, IMG submission 153487) | Enriched cells from forest soil in Barre Woods Harvard Forest LTER site, Petersham, Massachusetts, United States -... | ecosystem: Environmental > Terrestrial > Soil > Temperate forest >...
GCGGGCGGTTCTACCTTTACAAGCACCTTTTGGCGGAAAGACCCAAGCCTGAGCCAAACAGCAGGAGGGTTTACGGTGCCTGGCATTATATTGGACGTGACCAGCCGCATATTGCCGAGTGACTCTGTAATAGTGGATGCCATGCTGGGCCAGGGCGAAGCGCTGGACTGCTATAACATACGCCTGCAGGAATCTGCTGCCGAAAGCGCCGCCGCCGATGTGGACAAACTACAGCTTGCCCTGAGCGTGGTAAATGACCAGACCACACCGGAAGCCATGGCCACCGCATTCCACGAAGTATATAAAACATTTTACTGGCCATACCAACAAAGCTAAACCATGAGCGACTTAAATTATTGGCAAACCCAGGGGCAGCAGGCTACGGATACAAATGCATTGGATACACCATCGTTGGATGATGATTCAACGCCAATTCCAAGCAATGACAGCATTGTTTTCGACAGCATGGATGAATATTTGCCCCCAGGAAACCACATTGTACAATCCCGATCTGATGCAATTATAGTTATCGATCAGGGGCATGGAACTTTGATAACTCTTAAAGATGAACAAGTAGGTACAGCAATTATAATTGGATATAATTTATATCAGCAAGGAGCAGATGGAAAACCAGATCGCAGTCAACCAACCATTAAATATGATGATTTAACTCTTCTTCCGAGTTACGTAACAACAGCAACAAATCCTAGAATTTGGATAAATAGTGCAATACATTCTACTGATAATGATGATGCTGAAAGACATTTAACTTTTGAAGTAGGTGTTGAACTCGAAAGGATTTTATCAGATGCCGGTTACACGGTTTTTAAAACCAGAAATTTGGAGACTGATGCGCCTACAAATACAGAAAGAGCTGAATTCGCCAACTCACATAATGCCGACTATTTTATTTCAATACATGCGGATGGTGATAAATGGTATAAAACATCCGGCTCACATTCGGAGTATAGACAAAGTACTGATTCTGATTACAATGCGACACAGATAGAATTTGCGACTGATATCTTTTCTCAATATGACGTTATAAATAAAACCACCAGTCCTGTAGAGAATTCACGAATCCATGTAGCTGTTTTGTCACCTACATTGAATAAAACCCCAAGAAAAACGCTTGTTGAAATAGGTTTTGGCTCAAATCCTACTGAATTTGCCTATATGGACAGTAATTATGCAGAAATTGCTTTGCAAATAGCCCAAGGGTTAGATATAAATGTTATGAGACATTATAAAGTTCAATCAAGCATAATACAAGGATATTACTATGGCGGTAAAATACATTCCACAAAACCTGATCCTTCATCTAACTATACTCCTAACTATCAAATCATTTATGAACTACAGGATCTACCGATTATCAATATTGGTTAATGCCATGACCTTATTTTTTTTCCAAAGCTGCGACCACATATCTGGAAAGAAAGACGATCACACTGGAAAAAAAATAACGATTGTAAAAAAAGTAGGGTTGAAGCCTGGTCTTAACAGGTCTTTGCAAGATTCAAATGGAATTATTACAGAAAGTTACGCAATTCGAAGAAAACAGTATGTAGGGTTAAAAAATACCATAGTTTTAAAAGATACGATAGATATAATTTGGAATAGAGAGATTAAGAATGATAAAATACTCAATGTTACTTATTTCGTTAATGACGGTCATCTAGAACAATCTTTCTATCCAAACGGAATGATAAAGGATTCTAAATATACAATAAATGATGTAAATGGAGGGTATCCTGACGGGCTTTGGAAGGAATTTGACTCTGTTGGCAATATTATTACCGAGAGCTTTTATGATTATTCAAGGAATTACAATAGTATAAAATTTTACACAATGGGACAAATTGATTCCTCGAAAGAATTTTATTATGCCGGAGGCGAATCAGAAGCTATACCTAATGGTGTTTGGGAATATTTCCCAAATGGATCACATCCAAGGAAAGTAGTGTACAAAATGGGTAAAATGATAGAATGGAAAAAATAAAATGATTGAATTGAACACACTATAAAAAATTTAAAACTATGATCAGATTTATTATCGTCATCGGCCTGGCATTTGCCTTTCAAAGCTGCGCCACTATTTTTAGCGGCAGCAAACAAATGGTACATATCGCTTCCAAACCAGATTCGGCCAAGATAGAAATGAATGGCATACTTGTGGGCTATACCCCGGCAGATGTATGGATGAAAAAACAGCTTGATAAACCATTGATCACATTAACCCGCAAAGGATACCAGACCAAAACATTCCAATTACAATCAAGTGTAGACCCCGTTACTTTTATTAATCTTTTATTCCTGATAGGGTTTGTGGTTGATCTGGCAACAGGTGCCATCATGAAGTATGATCCAATAACCTACACTATTGAAATGGATGCAAATAGATGATAAATTGGAAATTGAAAGATTAAAAGATTGAAGATTGAAAGGTTCAAAAAAGTAAAATGCACCAATTACCATATCAACTGCCACCACTGCCACCCGGTCCACCTAACGTAGCAAACTATATCCATACGGACCTTGGCTTCATCTTTAGCGCATTGCGCACGGGTATATCCGGTCCGCCACAACTGCCTCCCTATCCACCTAATACTATTGAGGGCCGCCACCTTCATACAGATCTGAACTATATCTACCTCGCCATCACAGCTTACGGAGAAGGGATATTGAGCTACCGTGGCGTTTGGGATGCTTCCGGTAATGTATTTCCAAGTACAGGCGGTTCTGGCAGAGATGGCTCGATCAAAAAAGGAAATATCTGGAACATATCTGTGGCTGGAGTACTTGGCGGCGTTACTGTCAATATTGGTTATTCAATCCGTGCATTGGTTGATAATCCCGGTACAAGCCTCGCCAATTGGCTCATCTTAGACCCTGCCATCGGCTTTGTCCCTGAAAACACCGCCAACAAAGGCATTGCAAACGGCTATGCGTCACTTGATAGCAGCGGCAAAGTACCTTTCGCACAATTGCCTGCGCTCACATCCTCTGAAATTACTACCGCACTTGGCTTTACGCCATATAATGCAACAAACCCAGCGGGGTATATTTCAAGCATTACCTCCAGTATGGTGACTACGGCGCTCGGTTTTACCCCTTATAATGCAACAAATCCGGCAGGGTATATTTCAGGTATTACTTCGGGCATGGTGACGGGCGCGCTTGGTTTTACCCCTTATAACGCGACTAATCCGGCGGGATATGTAACAGCAAATCAAAATACAACCGGATATGCAGCAGGAATAGCGGGTGGAGCAGCAGGGAAAATACCTTATCAATCTGCGGCTAATACAACATTATTCAGCGCAGCAGGAACCGCAGGCCAAGCAATGATAAGCGGTGGTACAGGATCTCCAACATGGTATGCGCCAACTGCAACCCAGATGATATATGCAGGAACTGGCGGTATATTGGCGTCTGATTCCAGCCTTACCTACGCGAATAGTTCCGTAGGCATGATAACAACCAACCCATATACCAATAGTTTTGCAGGAACCTCGACAGTTGGCGCAATACTTATTTCAGGCTCTCCTTATGCTTCAAGTGCATCTGCCCCACCTCAATTTTTGATGCAGAACACAACGGCATCTACTACATGGAGTTCTGCCGGTACTTATTTTGGTATTAATCATCCTTCTGCCTTTAAAGGTGATTCTCTGAATTTTAAATCAGCAGGAACCACTTATTTCAATATAAGCGCAACTGGAAATAACTCTACAAATGGTATTGTCAACATTATAACACCGACCACATTTTATTATGGTCTTTCTGTTACTGGAACAGGACCATTAGCATCATCAGGAACCAATGTTGGTTTTGGTATATATGAAAGTTTTACAATTACAGGAAGCGCAGCAGGAAGCGCAGAAATGAATCAAATTGCATTGATTGGCTACACTGGAAATGGCGGAATAAAAAATATATCTATTTACACAGATACAGCTTCCACCACTTCTAATTGGGGAATATGGTCACGTACCTATGGTACGACAATTGGAACCAATATCGCTGTATATGGTTTATCTGAAAATGGATTAACAGGGATTGGTGTCCAGGGACAAGCGATTGTCAATAAAGCGTCAGGTATAAATATTGGTGTATTAGGATTGGGTTTAAATGGTTCAGGCTCTTTGGTAGCACAAGTTGGTGGGTTATTTGCGCTTGCTGCAACCTATACAGCAACAACTTCGGCAGCATTAATAGCTGACAATGTGGCTCAATCTTCCCCTATTGCTTTGTTTATGGCAAATGGGGTTGAAAAAGTAAGGATAGATGTAAATGGAACAATTAATTTAGCATCAGGCAGCACAACAGTTCCTCCTTTATTATTTAGGGTAGGAAGTATTACTACTTCTCCTATTGCGTATGCCATGGAAACAGATGGCACACATTTATACTGGACAGATAGTGCTGGGACAAGACATATAATAGTATAAAACTATAGCTAAGATACATAAAATTTTGAATACTAAATATTTACAAACTTATTGTCCTTAAGTCAAAACTTTATGCGAAAAATAAAAAATTCTGAAATCCTTGGAATGAATAACGCAATTGCGGAATTTGAAAAGCTCAATGAAAAAATACCCTTTAAACTGAGCTATGCCCTATCCAAACATAAGGATTCGATTCAAAAACACACCATGGATTTTGATAAAGCAAGGATAGCCATTTGCGAAGAATATGCTGACAAAGATGAAGCCGGGAAACCAATTGTAAACCCTGATTCGGGTTACAAACTTAGCGAAGACAACATGAAGATCGTAAATGAAAAAGTATTTGAACTGCTTGAAGAAGAAGTAGAGGTTCCAGATTATCAGGTAAGTGTGAACGATTTGCCAAATGATTTCGGGTTTTCACCTGCTGAATTCCCAAATAATTCCATATTCATGAGATATTTGTGTCGGGATTGAATTTTTAGCTTGATATATCTATAGGTTCAGGGAAATGGGCGGACTCAAGGGTCATCTCTACCATTTAATTCCAACATCTAATTTTTCCTACCTTTGCGCTTTATTTGAAATTCTATGGGAAGAGCATTTGAATTCCGCCGGGCCAGGAAAGAAAAAAGATGGGACAAGATGTCGAAGGCATTTACACGTCTCGGCAGGGAAATAGCCATAGCCGTAAAAACGGGTGGCCCCCATCCTGAAACCAACCCACGCCTTCGCGTGGCTATGCAAAACGCCAAGGGCGTGAATATGCCCAAAGACAGGGTGGAAGGTGCCATAAAAAGAGCTTCCAGCAAAGAAGAAAAAGATTTTGAAGAAGTGGTTTACGAAGGTTATGGCCCTTATGGCGTGGCGATAGTGGTAGAAACTGCCACAGATAACCCTACAAGAACGGTGGCGAACGTGAGGATGTATTTCAATAAAGGCGGTGGCGCTTTGGGCACTTCCGGTTCCGTGAACTTTATGTTCGAACGGAAAGGGGTTATTAAAATGCCTTCGGAAGGAATAAACCTTGAAGACCTGGAACTGGACCTGATAGACTACGGGGCTGAAGACATTTATGTTGAAGATGGTGAAATAATTATATATACCGGATTTACTGAGTTTGCAGGAATGGTGAAAGCGCTGGAAGAGCGGAAATTGCCCGTTACCAGTTCAGAACTGCAGAGAATACCAACCAATTATGCTCCAGCACTTACCGAGGCACAAGAAGAAGAAATCCTTGATCTCATAGATAAACTGGAAGAGGATGATGATGTACAGGCAGTCTATCATAATATGGGGAATTAGCAGTCAGGGGACAGGAATCAGGAGTTAATAACAAGGAATAAAGCAAAATAATGCGAAGCCACATCTCACTTTTCACTTCTCACATCTCACTCTTTTAATAAAATTGTCCAAGCAGAATCTCAAGGTCCTATCGGCCGCAGGTGTATTAGTTACCCTTGGTATCATTTTCGGTGATATTGGTACTTCACCACTTTATGTACTGGGATCCATTGTTGGCACAAATCAGGTATCCGAATTACTGATCTATGGTGCATTATCCTGTATATTCTGGACACTAACCCTACAAACTACTTTCAAGTACATATTACTTACCCTCCAGGCTGATAATAAAGGCGAAGGTGGTATATTTTCCCTGTATGCACTGGTACGCAAGCGGGCAAAATGGCTGATGATGCCAGCAATCATTGGGGCAGGAACCTTGTTAGCCGATGGTATTATTACACCCCCTATCTCAGTAGCTTCTGCGGTAGAAGGCCTTCTCATTTTTTATCCGACCCTTCACATCATCCCGATTGTATTGGTCATTCTTACCCTGCTTTTTGCATTTCAACGATTTGGAACAAAGATAGTCGGAGCTTCTTTTGGGCCTATCATGCTCTTATGGTTCACGATGATCGGACTTTTCGGACTAATTCATATTGTTCAAAATCCAATTATTTTCCAGGCACTTAGTCCCTATTATGCGATCAAGTTTTTAATATTCTATCCGAAAGGATTCTGGTTATTGGGCGCTGTATTCCTTGCCACTACGGGCGCAGAAGCCTTATACTCAGACCTCGGACATTGCGGCAAAAAAAATATACGGGTAGCCTGGATCTTTGTAAAAACAGCGCTTGTCCTCAATTATTTAGGTCAGGGTGCTTATTTGCTTCACAATTTTTAATGGTGTTTCAATCGGTGACCACCAGCCATTTTTTGAAATGATGCCAGTATGGTTTATCAAGCCAGGAATAGTGATCGCAACTGCGGCAACTATCATTGCCAGCCAGGCATTGATCAGCGGTTCTTTTACCCTTGTAAGTGAGGCTGTAAACCTTAATTTCTGGCCCAGGATTAAAATCCGTAGGCCAACGGAGGAACGCGGCCAGATCTATATTCCCAGCATTAACTGGATGCTTTTTGCAGGATGTGTCGCCATTATGCTTTATTTCAAAAGTTCAGCCAATATGGTGGCCGCCTATGGGTTCTCTATTACCATTGCAATGATGATGACCACCACATTACTAACATATTATATGCTTTACATAAAAAAGTATAAATGGTACCTCGTGGTTTTTATTGTCGCCATTTTTGGCATTGTAGAATCTTCTTTTATGATCGCCAACGTATCTAAGTTGCTCAAGCGTTGGTTTATCCTGTTTTTCGAATGGGCCCTTATTTTCATGATGTGGGTATGGTTTAAAGGCCGTAAGATCAAAAACCGCTATACTGATTTTACCAATTTCGACCAATTCCTGCCCATGCTCAGGGACTTGAGTGATGATCCAACCGTGCCGAAGTACGCTTCGAACCTGGTTTATCTCACTAAGGCCAATTATATATATGATATAGAGACGAAGATCATTTATTCCATATTCAAAAAAAGACCCAAAAAAGCTGATGTATATTGGTTTGTACATATAGATTTCCAGGATACGCCTTATACCATGAAATACGTCGTAGATGAGCTTGTAAAAGGCAAAGTATTTAAAGTTGAATTTAAAATAGGGTTTCGGGTTCAGCCGCGTGTAAATGTGCTTTTGAGAAAAGTTTTGGAAGAAATGGACAAAAACGGTGAAATTGATATTACCAGCCATTATGAATCCTTACATCATTATCATTTGCAAGGCGATTTCCGATATGTGGTGCTGGAGAAATTCCTTTCACATGAAAATGAACTGAGTTTTAAAGAGAATTTTATTCTTTCCGCCTATTTCTTTATTAACCAGATAAGCATACCTGATACCAAGGCATTTGGTCTCGATTCTAGCGATACCCTTATTGAAAAAGTTCCCCTGGTTATCGCACCCGTAAAAAATATAACCATGCAAAGGGAATATCGTGATAAAAAAACCATGATGCTTCACGAAAGAGATGCCCGAAATCACGAGCATGATTAAGTATTCAATAAACTAATCCTACCCAAATTTTCTTAATTTTGCCCCTCAGAGGCAGAAAGAGAAAGAGAGCGATTACCGGTTTCACCCTCTTTCTCTTTCGACACCCTCTTTCTTCTATTTCGGGGTGTGGCGCAGTTGGTAGCGTATCAGCATGGGGTGCTGGGGGCCGCGAGTTCGAGTCTCGCCACTCCGACAGGGCAAGAAAGGGAAAGGGAAAGGGATCAAAACCTTGCTAAGGCGTTTTCCCTCTTTCCCTTTGTCTTTCTGTTTCTCTTATTCGGGGTGTAGCGCAGTTGGTAGCGTGCTGGCTTCGGGAGTCAGAGGTCGCGAGTTCGAATCCCGCCACTCCGACATAGTCTGCTATAGCCTTGGCGAAGGTAGATATTGCCCGCGCGCCTTTGCTGAAAGCTATGGCGAACAAGGCCGTAGCTTTAGCGAAGGCGGGCTGCTGATTAAGAAAGAGAAACAGGAGAAAGCGGATGGAATTGATTTCATTTTATTCGGTGAATTTCCAGGTGACTAAATTTACGAATGTTATATTCTAACTCAATGCAATTCAAAAGAAAACAAATCCTAGTCCCATTCACCATCCTGGTTTTCTTTGTTTTGTTTTTAAGCTCTAAAACGGTTTTTGACAAAAATAAAGAACATCATAAATCAATACCCTCAAAACGTGATAGTTTCCAGGAAATAAACCTGTTATTTGCGGGAGATGTTATGGCGCACTTGCCTCAGATTGAAGCCGCGAGGACAGATTCCTTTGGTCATTTTGATTTTAGCCCTGAATTTCAATATGTTTCGGATATTATCAAAAAAGCCGACATCTCCGTAGTGAATCTTGAAACAACTTTTGGCGGCAAACCTTACATGGGCTATCCTCAATTCTCAGCACCCGATACCCTGGCATGGTTCCTGAAAAAAGCTGGCTTTAATCTTATTGCAGATGCCAACAACCATGCTGCAGACAGAGGTATGAAAGGAATACTGGGAACAATTCACGGCTTGAACCGGTTTGGACTTGCACACACAGGAACCTTCAAGGACTCTGCAGAAAGAGCCAAAAACTATCCCTACATTATTGACAAAAACGGTATCAGGCTGGCATTTCTCAATTATACTTATGGCACAAATAACCTTATTGTGCATCCGCCTGTAATCGTTAATTATATTGATACTGCTCAAATAAAAAAAGATATTCAAACTGCCAGGAAGAAAAAAGCAGAAGTCATTATTGCCGTAATGCACTGGGGCATAGAATACCAGGTTTTACCGAATGAGGAACAAAAACGTATTGCCAGATTTTGCTTTACCAACGGAATTGATGTAATTATTGGCTCGCATCCTCACGTAGTTCAGCCGGCATATTGGGAAAACTATCGCAGAAAAGGCGATACCATTGATCGGAAGGGTTTGGTATTGTATTCCCTCGGGAACTTCGTTTCTAACCAACGTGATAAATATACAGATGGCGGTATCCTTTTCTCTTTTAATATCAAGAAAAACAGGTATAGCAAAACCATTTCAATTACGGATCCATCATTTTTGCCTACATGGGTATATATCAGGCCTGCTCCTAAATCTTATTTTATTTTGCCTGCAAACGATCTTAAAATGGACTCCTCATTTGTCAGGGATGCAAAAGACCGAATACAAATGATAGAGTCTTTTGAGCATAATAAACATCACATGCTGGAAGACGCCGGGCTACACTTAGATGAAATAAAATAATAAAACCCTATTGGAATATATGCATTTAAGGCGATGACATTGAATTAACAAAAACAATAAATCTGGTATCAAAATAGGCTTAATTTTGCACCAGGAATATATATTATGACAGATTCAGAAATTACACAAATAGGGATTATCGGATTAGGATATTGGGGGCCAAACCTTGTCAGGAACTTCTCTTCAGTTGCCAACACTAAAGTTGCAATGGTATGTGATCTCAGAGATGAAAGGCTCCAGTTCATTAAAAAGGGATACCCTGCCGTTGAAACAACAAAAAATGTTGATGAAGTATTTAATAATCCTGGTATTGACGCAATTGTCATAGCCACCCCGGTATTTTCACATTACGAACTTGCAAAAAGGGGGCTATCATTGGGAAAAAACATCCTTCTTGAAAAACCAATGACAGATACTGTTGACCATGCCAAAGAGTTGATCGACATTGCAAATGACAACCGAAAACTTCTCATGGTCGACCACACCTTCCTGTATAATGGTGCTGTGAAAAAGATGAAAGAAATTGTTGACAAAGGTGATTTGGGTCATCTTAAATATTTCGATTCCACCAGGATAAACCTTGGTCTCATTCAACAGGATGTAAATGTACTGTGGGACCTTGCCCCACATGATATTTCTATCCTTAATTACCTTGTATCTGAAAGACCGCATAGTGTTCAGGCTACAGGCGTTTCTCATATTCATAACGGTATTGAAAATATTGCTTATCTTACAGTTAACTACTCTAATGGATTTATCGCACACTTCAATTGTTCCTGGTCATCTCCTGTGAAAATAAGGATGATGCTGCTGGGGGGAGATAAGAAAATGATCGTGTTCAATGATATTGAACAGGCCGAAAAAATTAAGATTTACGATTCAGGGTTTAAGGTCCAGAATGAGGAAGAAAAATCCTTTGTCCGTGTAGCGTATCGCACCGGCGATATCTATGTTCCAAAACTTGATATGTCGGAAGCGCTGTTCAATATGGCGGGTGATTTTGTCAACTCAATCCGTACTGGTGAAAAACCTGTGGCAGATTGGGAATCAGGCTTATGGACAATAAAAATCCTGGAAGCTGCACAAAAATCCATCAAAAACAAAGGCGTTGAAGTAAGTCTTTAACTCTCGAATCTTATTTCAAACTTTCTTTAAAAACCTTTTGAAATTTCTCAAGTTTTGGCCTTACCACCATCTGGCAATAAGGCGCGCTGCCATGAAATTTATAATATTCCTGGTGATAATCTTCCGCAGGGTAGAAATTCGTAAAAGACGTAATTTCAGTGACAATCGGATCTTTAAAAGCCCCGGAAGCATCAAGCTCCTTTTTGAGGGCTTCTGCCGTTTCCTTTTGAGCTTCATTATGATAAAAAACAGCAGACCTGTATTGGGTACCGATATCATTTCCTTGCCTGTTGGGGGTAGTAGGATCGTGACTGCCCCAGAATGCCTGAAGTAATTCCTTAAATGAAATGATATCCGGGTCAAAACCAACCTGGATCACTTCCGCATGACCGGTATTCCCTGAACAAACCTGTTCATAAGTTGGAAATGGCACCTTGCCGCCCGAATACCCTGAAGTAACGGAAATGACACCTTTTAGATGAGAAAACATGGCTTCAGAACACCAGAAACAGCCTTCGCCAAAGGTGGCTGTTTCTGTGGTATTATTATTGTTTGATGAGTTATCCATATTGCCATACAGCTTTGCTGCGCTTTAAATTGAGGCTTGCAAGTTACAAAGCAGTTTGGAAAAACCTGCCTTTTACCTTCTCCAAACGGAGTTCCTTGAGAGAGAAAGGAATTATCAAAAAAAGGAGGCGAATAAAATAAAGACTAATTTTGCCCAATGATGAAACATTTTAAGTTCTTTTTGCTCTTAACATCCATTAGCCCTTTCTTTTTTGCTTGTGAGCCTACCTCACTTATACAAAGCAGCAAACAGGTAGGCCTATACAATATCAACCAGCCTGTTGATCTTATCGGTGATACTTCACGGAGTGTACATGGAGAGCAAAACGTGCTTTATAGTATTAATAACGACAATGCAAACCTATATGTCACCCTCATGATCGCCGACCCTAAAACCCAGAGCAAGGTACTTCATAACGGGTTTACATTGTGGGTTGATACCACAGGCGGCAAAAAACAATCTATTGGCATAGCCTATCCCCTCCCGGCCAAAGAAAACAAAGAATCTCAATCCGGCTCCAGGAAAAAAGGACAAAACCAGGACCCGGATATCGTAACTTATGAAAACCGTGAGATGCAGATAGAAAAGAAACGAAGGACCATTTTAACCATGATTGATATGGACCTGATAGGGTTCAATGGTAAAGTGCCCCTGCGCGTACCGGCCGCATCCAATTCACAGGGCATCAGTGTGGCATTGCTTGTTGACAGCAATGGTGGCCTGCAGTATCATGCCATTATATCTTTTGCAACCCTGCATTATCATCCTTCATTACATACGGGCAGTAAAGCCAAGCCATTGACCATTGCACTTACCACCAATAAACCCGAAAGCAAGCCCTACGGTGAAAAGGGCAGCCATAGCAGTGGCGGTGAAAGCCCAGTGGGCGGAGGCGGCATGGGCGGCATGGGGGGAGGTCGCGGCGGACATGGAGGCGGCGGCGGTGCCACGATGGACCCTTCAAATGACCCGGTTGATGTCTGGATGCATGTGAAGCTGGCGGGGTGGTAATAGCGTCTTGTTATCCAGAGCGGGGGCACGAAGCGATAAATCTGATTTTGCCATTTCTACATTTTCCAAAAAATCTTTACCATACAACAAAAAAATCCTTACCTTTGCGGTTCTAAAAAAGTTGAACGATGTCAAGAATTTGTCAGTTAACAGGTAAAAAGGCCATTACGGGTAACAACGTATCGCACTCCAATGCAAGGACGAAGCGGAAATTCTATCCGAACCTGCAGGAAAAGCGCTTTTTTGTGCCTGAATTAGGTATATGGGTAAAACTGAAGGTATCCACTTCCGCCATCAGGACCATCAATAAAAAAGGAATTTACAATTTTATACAGGAAGTAGAAAAGAAGCAAGGTTATAAAATAGCATAACAATGGCAAAGAAAGGCAGCAGGGTTCAGGTTATATTGGAATGTACAGAGCATAAGGAAAGCGGATTGCCTGGCACTTCAAGGTATATTACCACCAAAAACAAGAAAAACACTTCAGAACGTCTGGAACTGAAGAAGTATAACAACATCATGAAGAAACAGACACTTCACCGCGAAATAAAATAAACGATAACATACTATGGCAAAGAAAGTTGTTGCAACGTTGCGTAAGGCAAAAGACCAGGTAAAACTCATAAGGGCAATAAAATCCCCAAAAACCGGCCATTATTCATTCCGTGAGGAGATGGTATCTAAAGACCAGCTTCAGGACGCACTGAAAAGGAAATAATGTTCCTGGCATATTCAATGAAAAAGCTTTCCAGGTTTATTGGGGAGCTTTTTTTTTATTTAGGGGTCAGGAGACAGGAGTCAGGGGTTAGGAAAAGCAATGTGCAAATATGCAAATGAGAGAATAAAACATCCAAAATATCCACTTTTACTAACTTGCCCCCCAACTCAATATTCAACAAATTAACAACTTAACAACTTTCTAACTTAACAACTTTCTAACTTAACAACTCTCTAACTCAACAACTCCCCAAAGTGGCCCTTTTCGATATATTTAAAAAGAAAACAACCGAAGAAACGCCCGCCGTTACAAAGGAAACACCTCCAACTCCTGCGGAGGAAATAACTCCTGGCAAAGAAGCACCGGCGCAGCCTGAACCCGAAAAAGCATCAGAAACCACCCTCGACCAAAGCCTTGAAAAGACTAAAACGGGCTTTTTTGGCAAACTCGCCAAATCCATTGCTGGCAAAACAACCGTTGATGAGTCATTCCTCGATGATCTGGAAGAGGCACTGGTAAGTGCCGATGTTGGCGTGCAAACCACTGTAAAGATCATAGATAGACTGGAGGCACGTGTCGCCAGGGACAAATATATCAATACCGCGGAGCTTAACCGCATCATGCGAGAAGAGATAATTTCGATGCTTGCTGAAAATGGACAGGCAAAAACAATTGGCTTCGACAAGCTCAGCCACCCAGAAGGCAATGGAAAGCCTTATGTCATCATGGTAGTAGGTGTGAATGGGGTAGGTAAAACAACTACTATTGGCAAACTGGCCCATCAATTCAAAAAGCATGGCAATCAGGTATTATTGGGGGCTGCGGATACTTTCAGGGCTGCAGCGGTTGACCAGCTCACCATCTGGAGCCAGCGCGTAGATGTACCGATCGTATCGAGAGGAATGGGAGCCGACCCTGCTGCCGTAGCTTATGACACAGTGCAATCGGCTGTAGCTAAGGGTATAGATGTTGTGATTATTGATACCGCTGGTAGGCTCCACAATAAAGTAGGTCTGATGAACGAACTCACCAAAATCAAAAATGTGATGCAAAAAGTAATTCCCGATGCACCACATGAGGTTTTGTTGGTACTTGATGCCTCTACCGGACAAAATGCTGTAGAGCAGGCCAAACAGTTCATGAGTGCCACAGATGTGAATGCCATAGCCCTTACCAAACTCGATGGCACCGCGAAAGGAGGAATTGTGATCAGCATTTCTGACCAATTTCAGATCCCAATCAAATATATCGGCCTTGGCGAGAAAATGGAAGACTTAAAACCGTTTGATAAAGTAGCGTTTATAAATTCGTTGTTTAAGGATTAGTTAAGTGCTAAATCAGGTTTGTTTTTAGTCCTCTTCATTATATTTGCAATCCATTCTCTTATTACACAAGTTTAATGGATAAATACTCGCCAAATGCTTTTTAATTCCATTAACTTTTTTGTCTTTTTCATTGTTGTCACCGGCCTATACTTTACAATACCCCATAAATTCAGGTGGGGGCTACTTCTGTTGGCAAGTTGTTATTTTTACATGTCTTTTATCCCGATTTACATTCTTATACTGGCATTAACTATTGGGGTAGACTACATCGCAGCACTTCAGATTGAAAAAACTTCTGGAAAAAAAAGGAAGCTGTACCTGGTCATCAGCATTATAAGTACATGCGCCATACTTTTTGTCTTTAAATATTTCAATTTCTTCAATTCAAATTTTGAGTCTTTGGCGCACGTTCTTCATTGGAATTACCCTATTGGTGCCCTTAAACTTATTTTGCCGTTGGGATTATCATTTCATACTTTTCAAAGCCTGAGTTATGTGATAGAGGTATACCGGGGAAATCAAAAAGCCGAACGCAATTTTGGCATTTATTCACTGTATGTCATGTTTTACCCACAATTAGTAGCGGGACCTATTGAACGACCGCAAAATATGCTACATCAATTTTATGAAAAACATGATTTTGATTATGAACGTGTAAAAAGCGGGCTTTTCCTTATGCTTTGGGGTCTTTTTAAGAAGATGGTGCTTGCTGACAGGCTTGCATTGTATGTAAACGAGGTTTTTAATAATCCTGGCAAATACCATGGAATGTCAGTTATAGTAGCTATTATATTTTTTGCTTTCCAGATATATTTTGATTTTTCAGGATATTCTGATATTGCAATCGGGTGCGCGCGAGTGATGGGATTCAGATTAATGACGAATTTTAGCTTTCCATTTAGTTCTAAAAGTATTTCAGAATTCTGGAGAAGATGGCATATTTCCCTATCAAGCTGGTTGAATGATTATTTATATACTCCCATTACAATAAGCAAACGGGGTTGGGGCAAATATGCCATCATATATGCGGTACTTGTAACTTATTTTATGAGTGGGGTATGGCACGGCGCGGGTTGGACATTTATCATTTTTGGCACATTGCACGGGATCGCGGTTACTTATGAAATCTTAACCAGAAAATTGAGAAAGAAAATTTCCAAGGTGGTTCCAAAACGATTTTACGATATATTTAGTATCCTGACAACATTTGCTTTTGCCTGTTTTGCCTGGGTTTTTTTCAGGGCCAGAACAGTTCAGGAAGCATTTGGAATAATTAAAGCAATCTTTAAACTTAATTCATTTTCATCTATTTTTGGTGTCCTGTTATCTCCTTTCGAGATATTGTTGTTTATTCTACTCTCTGCCATAGTCTTTTACACTGAATATAAGGGCACTAAATATGGATCAATTGATCGTGCAGTTCTTTCACATCCAAAATTATTCAGATGGTTAACTTATATGAGTTTAATTGTCGGTATTGCTATTCTTGGCAACTTTGACAAAATTGATTTTATATATTTTCAGTTTTAATGAAGCGTTTTTTCCTAAACATATTATTACTAGGTTTTTTTGTGTTTGCAACATTATATTTATACGATGTTGTAATTCATAAGGTCAATGATTCCTATACCAAAGAAATTCAGCTTATTAGTAAGGCAAAAATTATTTCATTAGGCAGTTCTTCTGGATTGCGGCTAAAATGGGGTGCGAAAAAACCAGATGAGATATCAAATTTGTGTATGAACGGAGCAGACTTATTTTCTGAAGTTGAAGTACTGAACGCAATTGCAGATCACTTATCCCCATCACAGCTGGTCTTTTTGGAAGTCAATAGTTTTAAGATGTATCAAATCAGCACAAGAATATATGATACTTCGCGAGTTTATAAGCTGAACCTCCAGACTGCATCATTTTACAATGATCTTCCGCTATCATTTATTGATAATAAGTTACTTTGGAAATATATATGCAGCAAAGCAATCGCAGTAAACGGAGTAATAAATTTCGAAGGTGCTTTTAACGTTATGTTTAAAAAAGTCCTACCTTTTTCAATTTATGAAAAACTAGACAGGAATTCCCTTAAAAATGAAGAATGGCTTATTCACGAGCGAGGTAGTTTTGACAAAATGGCAAAAATTCAGAAAAAAGATATTATAGATGCTACTAACGATTGTAAGGGAATTCGTGAAAAAACTCTGGAGGCCATGCAAAAAGTTAAAAATATTGCTGACGAATATCACATCACTTTGATTGCTTACTCATGCCCAAGGCATCAAATATATTTAAAAACATTGGGCAAGGCAATGCTTGAGCCTACAGATTCGCTATTAAGTATGTCCCTTAAGAAGTGTAACATTCCGTATTTTGACAATTCGAGCGATAAGGATTTTGTCAATGACTATTCATCATTCTATGATTGTATACATTTAAATAAAATTGGAGCTCAAAAATTTGACGATAAACTTTTTAAAGAAGTATCATTAGCTTTCCCTCAGTATTCGGAATTTTTTAAGGGAATGATACGTTAAGGCAAAAGAATCTAATGAAACCAACAGAACTTCTCCATCATTACTTCACAAGCTTCTATATCCAGGGAGGACGATACCTTATTGCCGCCGGAATCGGTTACCTGGTATTTTATATTCTAAGAAAGAAAGCCTTCTCGTCCCGCAAAATCCAGAAATCATTTCCAACGGCTAAAAATATCAGCACTGAGCTTGTTTATTCTTTTATTACAGTTCTTATTTTTGCTTTGGTTGGGGTACTTCTTTTCATTGCCTCAAAACATGGGTATACGCTTATTTATAAGGACATATCAAAATATGGATACATTTACCTGGTATTTAGCTTTTTTGCATCGGTCATTATCCACGATGCCTATTTTTACTGGATGCATCGTGCCATACATCACAAAAGCATTTTCAAATACGCACATAAAGTCCATCATCTTTCCAAAAACCCGACACCCTGGGCAGCCTATTCTTTCCATCCGATTGAAGGGGTCGCTGAAGCAGGTATTTTTCCGCTTCTGGTTTTCATGATGCCCTTTCATCCTATTGTTCTTATTGCATTCATGGTATGGCAGATTTCTTTTAATGTAGCCGGTCACCTTGGTTATGAGATATACCCTAAGAGATTTATGAATACCCGATGGAGCTATATTTTCAATTCATCCACCCATCACAATATGCACCACTCCAAATTCAAAGGCAATTATGGCCTCTATTTCAGCTGGTGGGACAGATGGATGGGTACCGAATTCAAAGACTACAAACAAACATTCAATAAGGTGGTCGGATATAATCCTGAGGAAACAGTTGAGCCAAATTTTTCAGAAATTGAAGAATC
>Ga0207007_1170_pt1 | contig 17676 bp, 9 predicted proteins | sample Alteio_BWMinCont_85_FD_153487 | JGI IMG/M metagenome (GOLD analysis project Ga0207007, IMG submission 153487) | Enriched cells from forest soil in Barre Woods Harvard Forest LTER site, Petersham, Massachusetts, United States -... | ecosystem: Environmental > Terrestrial > Soil > Temperate forest >...
ATTAAAAACATTACTTCGCCTTTCAGGAATATTAATTGTTTCGATTCTCGGAATTGCATTAGCGGACAGAACATATCATTTTATTGTCCATCAACGTTTTGCACCGACACAATTTACGGGATACAATTTAATTATTCTCGCATTATATAGCGCTGCCCCTAATGACACAATTCTTTTTACGGATCCCGTTGACAAGGGGTTGATTGCTACAGCTGCTATAAGGGAATTAAATGAAAAACCCCAGTACGTTCTTAAATATTCAGCTGCTATTTCAGAATCAGATTATGAAATATTTAAATATGAATATTTGTATGACTTAATACAAACGAGGCTGGGTTATTATGTTTTTATCGAAAAAAAGGACTCGAAACCGAAGCTCTTTGATTTCATATCTGCAATCGACAAAAAAACAACGTCCATGGCTATAAAATTAATTATGGCACATCCATTACGTTATTTACACTTATATTTCAACCTTGTAAAATTAGCTTTTGGCGGGGCGATTTATATGATTCCGTTTCTTTTATTATTCCTTTCGAACGTGGTTGCCTTTTTTATTAAAAATAATAAAATTACGGTTTTATTGTTAACCGGGTGCATACTCATGATTTTAAACGTATTATTAGTATGTATATTAGAGCCGCCACGTTCTCGATATATAGTTTATACATCCTATTTAATTTTTGCAATAATTTTTTTAATTATTGGAAAGTCTATTGAAAAAAGCACAGGAATACGAACAATTTAATAGAGGGAGGATGCCTGAATCCTAGCTATCTTAAAGGTGAATATGTTTTCCTCATCATCGATGCAAAATTGATGTGGAATTGGTAGCATATGTTTTCCCTAATATTTCCTAATTTTGCATGCCGACTCCAAAAGAATGGCTGATGAAATAAAAAGAGGAGCCAAGGTTAAAAGAGTCCTTTCTTTTCTGTTGAAAAATATGAAAGCAGTTTATGCTACAGATATAAACAAGTGGTTCCCTTGATATAATTAACTAGTAAATTCACATGCTTTCAATAGTGATACCTGCCTATAACGAAGAAATGAGTATTTCTTACACTGTTGTAAGATGCAAGCAGTTGCTTTTAGAAATTGGCGACGAAAACTCTGAAGTAATTGTAGTTGATGATGGATCTTCCGACAACACGTATAAAATCGCGGTCGATCAAGGGGCAGTAAGCATCAGGCACCCCCACAATATCGGTTACGGTCGGTCGCTTAAAGATGGAATTGCTATCGCTAAAAACGATGTAATTGTAATAACTGATGCGGACGGCACCTATCCGTTAGATCGCATACCTGATCTTTTGAAAGACTACTCTCTTGGCTTTAATATGGTTGTTGGTGCCAGAACTGGCAAAAACTATCACGAAAGTTTTTTTAAAAAAGTAAACAGGAAAATTTTAAAGGGACTTGTAGAATTTACTGCAGGCCGAAAAATAGCAGATATAAATTCGGGGCTTAGGATATTTTCCAGAACCGAAATAATGCCCTACTTCAAATCCTTGTGCGATACTTTTAGCTTCACAACTTCAATGACGCTTGCTTATATGATGACGGGCAAATTCGTAAAATACATGCCGATTGACTATCATAAGCGAGTAGGCAAGACCAAAGTCAGGCTATTTAGGGATTCTTTACGAACTTTGCAATTTATTGTGGAAGCTATTCTATACTATAATCCATTGAAAATATTTATTTTGTTTAGCGGAAGCTTAGTTGTGCTTTCAGTAATCTTTTTCTTATTCTCAGCTTTTATTCACTTAAACAGTGCGTTCTATTTGGGTGTCGGATCTGTGCTATTATCAATAATAATGTTTGGTTTTGGATTGATAGCAGTTCAGCTAAAGCAGATTTTAAGTAATAGCGATACTAATTTTGAAAGGAGGAAATAGAGTGGGTGTTTTAAATTAGAATAATTTTAAAAAAAATCGTTGAGAGAATTAGTTTCGAACAGGCGACATGGTATTAAAGAGAAAACAATTCTCTTTTTTCTTTATTTATTTACATTCATCTGGTGGATAAAATGGGGCATAATAATATTACCCGATAGCATTGGTTATGATAGGATGTATCCAATGCGCTCTATGGGCTATCCTCTTTTTATTAAAATTACCACCCTTTTTGGTTTAATCCACAGCATTTTCCCAACTTTATTTCTGGCGCTCGTTATCGGGTTATTTTCTATCAACCAATTTGTTGACTTTCTCAAAGTTCAGCTTAATCTGTCAAAATTATCAGTTGTTTTAGCAACAGTTATTTTCCTATTGCCTAATATTATCTTTTTCAATGCAAATTGTGATGGAAGCGAATGCATAGCTTATCCATTATTTATCATAACATTACATCTGCTTTTGAAATCCGCCTTTAATAAGAGTGAAAAGTCTGCCGTTTGGTACATAATTTCATCTGTAATTCTGATCTTGGTAAGAACCCAATTTTTATTTCTTTATGTAGTTTCCTTTTTACTGGTACTTTATCTGGTTTGGCAATCTGCCTCCAAAAAACGATCGGCAATTTATCTCGGCAGTTTGCTGATCATTTCTTTTTTAAGTATTTCCCTCTTAGACAGGACATATCACCTGATTGTGAATCACCATTTTAGACAAACTGAATATACTGGAAGCCAACTGATTGTTCCAGCATTATTTAATGCGAAACCTGGTGATACAATTCTTTTCAAAGACCCAATTCAAAAGGGATTGTTTGATTCAGTAATGACTGCCCTCAAAAAAAATGAAACATATAATTTTAAGTTTACCAAAGAGTATTCCGAATATACCGTCGTCAGGTATAATCATCTGTATAATTTAATACAGCATAGGCTTGTAGAAAACTACCTCGGGAATATTTGGATTAAAAAAGGTTTAAAACTGGTCGACCCAGACTACTGGGATTTTGTTGAAAAGACAACAACCCCAATGGCAATTGTTTTAATAAAGGCCCACCCTGTTGATTATGGAAAACTATATCTATGTGTTCTAAAATCTGCAATGGGTGATTGGACTTTTTTGGTACCCTTTATCATCATATTTATATTCAGCATAATAGCTTTTATAGCTTATAGGAACAAATTAAGTATTTTTTTCCTTGTTTCAAGTATTCTCATGTTTACAAATGTTGCATTGGTCAGTGCTATTGAAGAGGCGCTTACAAGGTATTTGTTTTATACTTACTTCGCATTAATTTCTGTAGTATCAATAGCCTTATTGAAACAGTTTGAAAGCAAATCTGAATAAAACTCATTTCATAGGTTTAAAGAGGCCATAAAATTGGCTCTCATTGATTTCTTTTTTTTACAATAGGGCTCCTGAGCCATTCTCATTTTATTCCTTCCTTAATATTCCGTAATTTTGCACCTCGAATCCCAAAGGATGAGCGAAGAAATAAAACACGAGTGCGGAATAGCGCTGATCAGGCTTAAAAAAGATCTCTCTTTTTACAAGGAAAAATACGAAAGCAGTCTGTACGGACTAAATAAGTTGTACCTGCTAATGGAAAAGCAGCACAACCGCGGTCAGGACGGTGCCGGAGTGGTTTCTTTAAAACTGGATGCAGAACCGGGACTGCCCTTTATCTTCAGGGAACGCTCTGATTCGTCCAATGCGATCTCTCTTATATTCAATAGAATCCATGAACAGCTTTTAGAAGGAAAGTTTACTGATATCAACGGTGTTGAAGAAGATATACTGCCTGCTGATATGCCTTTTATGGGTGAATTGCTGCTCGGCCACCTTCGATACGCCACCCATAGCAGCAACGGAATGTCCTATTGCCACCCTTTTTTGAGGGAAAACAACCGGATGAGCAAAAACCTCGTGCTGGCAGGTAATTTCAACATGACCAATAATGATGAGCTGTTCCAAAAGCTTATTGAATTTGGTCAGCATCCCCTCAATCATACAGATACTGTGACAGTAATGGAAAAAATCGGTCATTACCTCGACGAAAATGTGGATCACTTGTATGATAAACTCGCCAAAGAAGGATATTCATTTCAAAATATCCAGAACATGATTTCGAAAGAGCTGGATGTAACCGAAATCCTTAAAAAATCAGCAAAACAATTCGATGGCGGTTATGTGATGGCAGGCCTTATCGGGCATGGGGATGCTTTTGTTCTCCGCGATCCTAATGGTATCAGGCCGGCATATTGGTATGAAGATGATGAAATGGTGGTAGTAACTTCTGAACGCCCACCCATTAAAACAGCTTTCAATGTCGATTATGATAAAATCCAGGCTGTTAAGCCTGGTCACGCCCTCATCATAAAAAAAGATGGCTCTGTTTCCCAACCAAGGATATTGGATGAAAAAGAAATCAGGCAATGTTCATTTGAACGCATCTATTTCTCAAGGGGTACTGACCGGGACATTTATAATGAACGCAAACAACTCGGCAGGCTTGTGGCACCACATGTATTGAAATCCATTGACCATGATATGGAAAATACAGTATTTTCATACATCCCTAATACGGCGGAAGTATCCTATATTGGCATGAATGAAGCCCTCGGAGATTATCTGAACCAATACAAAAAGCAGAAAATAAAAGAAGGTAATATCAACAATGGTGAACTGGATACCCTTCTGGCCATGAAGCCCAGAACCGAAAAAATAGCCGTAAAAGACGCGAAACTGCGTACATTTATAACTTCAGACAGTCAGCGTAAAGATCTTGTTTCGCATGTATATGATACCACTTATGGAATTGTAAAACCCGGAACAGATAACCTTGTTGTTATTGATGACTCTATTGTGAGAGGAACCACACTCAGAAACAGCATTTTGAGGATACTGGATAGGCTCGGGCCTAAAAAAATAGTCATAGTGTCTTCTGCGCCACAGATCAGGTATCCTGATTGCTACGGCATAGATATGAGCAAACTCGGTGATTTCATAGCATTTAAGGCTGCCATCGAACTCCTGAAGGATGAAGGAAGGGAAGGGATACTTCAGGATATATACCTGAAATGCAAAGAGCAAGGTTCTGAAAAAGGAGCCCCAAATTTTGTCAAAGAAGTTTATGAAGGATATTCCGATGAACAGATCAGCAAAAAAATAGCGTCCATGCTCAAATCTGCCAATGTGAAAGCAGAAGTTGAAGTTATTTATCAAACTGTTGACAACCTCCATAAGGCATGCCCTGAACATACCGGTGATTGGTATTTTACGGGTAATTATCCCACACCTGGGGGAAACAAAGTAGCCAACAGGTCTTTTGTTAATTTTTATGAAAACCGTGATGAGAGGGCGTACTAAGCAATGTGCTGATGTGTTAATGTGTAAATGTGCTAATGGAATGCGCATAAGACACCATAGAGACAGATTCTTACCACTTACCACTTACCATTTACCATTTACTACCAGTGTCTAAAGAAATAACAGAAATAAACGATGTCGTTATCCGCTTTGCTGGTGATTCCGGTGATGGGATACAGCTTATAGGAAATGAGTTTTCCCTGGTCACGGCATTGATGCAGAACGACCTGGCAACCTTCCCTGATTTTCCGGCTGAAATAAGGGCTCCAGCCGGTACTTTACCTGGTGTTTCAGGATACCAGATCCGTTTTGGTTCCCATGAAATACATACTCCCGGCGATAGTTGTGATGTGCTTGTGGTCATGAACGCGGCAGCATTGAAAAAGAATCTTGGCAATCTGAAAAACGGTGGTATCATCATCGCAAATGAAGATGGTTTTGATGTCAAAAACCTGAGACTTGCCGGATATCCTGATCACACGCAACCATTAGAAGATCCTGAGCTACAGGCTTTTAAATTATATAAGATACCCATTACAAAATTGATTCGCGAAGGTTTGAAAAGCCTTGGGCTTGGTACAAAAGAACAGGACCGTTCCAAAAACATGTTTGTACTCGGGCTGATATGCTGGATGTATGAACGTTCTCTCGATTCAATACATGATTTCATTGAAAAGAAATTTGCGAAAACACCTGAAATACATGATGCCAATACCAGGGCACTGCGAATAGGTTATAATTATGGCGAGACCGCTGAAATATTTACCAGCAGGTTTGAGATAAAACCTGCCCCCATGAAGCCCGGAACCTACCGGGGAATCACCGGGAACCAGGCCATTGCTTATGGTTTGGTGGCAGCATCGGTAAAGTCTGGCATCCCATTGTTTTATGGCAGCTATCCAATTACACCTGCTTCGGATATATTACATGAATTGGCAAAGCTTAAAAACTTTGATGTGATCACCTTCCAGGCTGAAGATGAAATTGCAGCTATCAGTGCTTCTATAGGCGCTTCTTATGGAGGAAGTATGGGGATTACTGCTTCATCAGGTCCCGGAATAGACCTGAAATCAGAAGCCATGGGACTGGCTATGATGCTGGAATTGCCTTTATTGGTTATAGATGTTCAGCGTGCAGGCCCATCTACGGGTATGCCTACTAAAATGGAACAGGCTGATTTATTATTGGCATTGTTTGGCAGGCACGGAGAAGCTCCACTGCCAGTTATTGCCGCCAAATCCCCATCAGATTGTTTTGATACTATATATGAAGCCGCAAGGATTGCCATAGTGTGGATGACCCCTGTTATATTTTTAAGTGACGGCTATCTTGCCAACAGTACCGAACCCTGGAGATTCCCGGTTTCTGAAAACCTTGATCCCATCCATGCAAAGTTTGCAACCCCGCTCAAGGATGCTGAGGATAAGTTTTACCCATACCAAAGGGATGAAAACCTGGTGCGTAAATGGGCATTGCCGGGCATTCCGGGCTTTGAAAACAGGATTGGTGGTATTGAAAAAGAAGACCCAACCGGAAACATATCTTATGACCCGATCAACCATGAAAAAATGGTTTATACCCGCGCGCAAAAAGTGGCCAATATCGCAAACAATATTCCGTCACAGGCAATGGATAGCGGAAGCGAGAGAGGAAAGATTCTGGTACTTGGATGGGGGTCAACTTACGGTACCATAAAAACTGCTTGTGATGAACTAAGATCTGATGGAATTGAACTCAGCCACGCACAGATCCGTTACCTGAACCCGTTCCCGGCAAATCTGGGCGAACTTCTCATGGGTTTTGATCATATATTGATACCCGAAAATAATACCGGCCAACTGGCCATGCTCATTCGCAGCAAATACCTTATCAATGCCATATCCCTCAATAAGATACAGGGATTGCCGTTCACTGTTTCCGAGATTAAAGAAAAGGTGAAAACCATTTTGAATGCTGACAAAAAATGAAACGAAACGATATACTTGAATATATAAACTCTGAATTCGGGTCTGAGCCATTTACATCCAAGGACCTGGCCACCGATCAGGATGTAAGATGGTGTCCGGGATGTGGGGATTATTCTATTCTGAAACAGGTTCAAACCGTTATGCCGGCATTGAATATCCCTAAGGAAAAGATCGTATTCGTCTCTGGGATAGGTTGTTCTTCACGTTTCCCTTATTACATGAATACCTATGGCATTCATTCCATACATGGACGTGCCACTGCTATTGCGACGGGACTCAAAACGGCCCGCCCCGACCTGAATGTATGGATCGTGACCGGTGATGGCGATGCCTTATCCATTGGGGGTAACCACTTTATACATCTTTTGAGAAGGAATGTGGATGTCAAAGTGCTTCTTTTTAATAATGAGATATATGGTCTTACCAAAGGGCAGTACTCTCCTACTTCTACCCCGGGACAGATCACAAAATCAACACCAATGGGTGCTATTGATCATCCATTTAACCCTATAGCCCTGAGCCTGGGTGCAGATGCCAGTTTTGTGGCCCGGTCTATGGATCGTGATCCCAAGCATTTGCAGAATATCCTGCTTAAAGCCATGAAGCATAAAGGGACTTCCCTTCTTGAAATATACCAGAACTGCAATGTCTATAATGATGGCGCTTTTTTCATTTATACAGATAAAGAAACCAAGCCCCTTGAAACTATTTTCGTTGAGCATGGAATGCCACTTGTTTTTGGCGAAAATAATGCAAAGGGAATTGCTTTAAAAGATGGCAAGCCTTTGATCGTAAATATGAATGAGGAGAGCTTTTCCATAAATGATCTTTGGGTACATGATGAGCATGATGCCTATAAAGCGCATGTATTAAGCAGGATGTTTGACAATCCTTATGTTGAAAATCATTTCCCAAGGCCATTCGGAGTGATTTATTCTCATGATCGACCTACTTATAACGACCAGGTTCATGAGCAGTTAGCCCATGCCAAAAGCCAATTTGGGGCTGGTGATTTGGATGCACTGATAAGAGGTAAGCAGACATGGACGGTGGGGTAAAAATGAATGAATGAGAGAATGATGGAATGAGCGGGTTTTGTCATTTCGACGATAGGAGAAATCCGCACCGTCATTTCGAGTGCAACGAGAAATCTGATTAAGACTCCATTAGACTGGTTAATCCTCATTTATCAGATTTCTCCTATCGTCGAAATGACACAGAATCACACCCCCGTATAATTAAACGGCGTCACGGCTTTTAACTCATTTTTCAGTTCGTCAGACACATCAAGGCTTTCGATAAATTCTTCGAATGCATTTTTATCGAGGCTTGCTTTGCCTCTTGAGAATTCCTTGAGTTTGCCATAAGGATCCGGATATCCTTCCCGCCTGAGAATGGTTTGTATAGCTTCTGCAACCACAGCCTGGTTTTGTGCCAGGTCGGCACTGATTTTTTCAGGGTTTACAATGAGTTTCTTTAAGCCTATTAATATGGAATGATATGCTACCAAACTGTGCGCCAATGGCATACCAATATTCCTTAACACGGTCGAATCTGTAAGGTCACGTTGCAAACGGCTCACGGGCAGCTTATTGCTTAAGAAATCAAAAATGGTATTTGCCAATCCCAGGTTGCCTTCCGCATTTTCAAAATCAATCGGGTTTACTTTGTGCGGCATGGCTGATGATCCCACTTCTTCTGCCTTTACCTCCTGACGAAAATAATCCATCGAAATATAGGTCCAGATATCGCGGCACAGATCAATAAAAATGACGTTTAACCGCCGCAAATTATCAAAAAGTTCAGCAAGGTCATCATAATGATCAATTTGCGTGGTGTATTGGTTTCTGCTCAACTCCAGGTCGTTCAGTAAAAAATCATCCGCAAAAGCAACCCAGTTTATATCAGGGTAGGCAACATGGTGTGCATTAAAATTTCCGGTCGCACCTCCGAATTTGCCGTAATATTTTTTGGTTTTCAACTGGTAAAGCTGCTTTTGGATTCGTTCCTGGTACACCATAAACTCCTTACCGAGCCTCGTCGGTGAGGCAGGTTGACCATGTGTGCGCGCCAGCATCGGGATATCCATCCATTTGGCGCTGTATCCTTTTATGGTTTCAAAAATATTCTCAAGCTCGGGGATCAAAAGGTCGCGGATACCGTCTTTTAAAGACATCGGTACCGCTGTATTATTGATGTCCTGTGAGGTAAGCCCGAAATGAATAAACTCTTTGAAATTGCTGACTCCAAGTTCATCAAATTTATCACGAAGAAAATATTCTACGGCTTTTACATCGTGGTTGGTGGTTTTTTCAATGGTTTTTACCTTCGTCGCATCCTCTTCGGTGAAACTCAGGTAAATTTTATCAAGCTTGGGGATGCATTCTATCGGGAAATCAACCAGTTGAGGCAGGGGTATCCGGCACAGTGCCAGGAAATATCTTATTTCTACCTGCACTCTGTACCGGATAAGCCCATATTCCGAAAAATAAGATGACAATGGTTCTGTTTTCGACCAGTACCTCCCATCAAGGGGCGAAATCGCATTTATATTTGAACAGTCCATGGTGCAAAGGTCTTGAAATTATTCGGGAATTGTAGGGGCGGGGCTTGCCCCCGCCCTTTTCGAAAAGACCACACGGAATAAAATTAATGTCTGAATGAATATTCCTAATATAGGGCTGGGGCAAGCCCCGCCCCTACATTATCATGCTCATCAATCAAAAAAACAAATTCAGATATTTCTTGAATCTTATTATTTTTTATATTTGGTGATTAAATCAACTAACCTATGAAACATTTTAACCTAAGTATTTCATTTTTCTTTATTGCCTTATTCATAATTTCCGGTAATTTTAATACCTCAAATGCACAGGTAAAAGCTATCAATGTCAGGAAGTTAATCAATAACAATGACTGGAATTTTGTTGAAAATATCGGACAGCTTGCGGATGCGCAGGGGCAGTTACATTCTGATATCAAATATTATAGCCACAATGGAGGGCCTGATATCTATTGCAGGCCGGGAATGATCAGCTTTGTTTTTTCGAAGCTCATTAATAACGCTGACGGAACAGATGCCGACCTTTTCCAGGCACCGAAAGCCAACGAAAACAAACTTGATCTGCGCCGCCATTGGGAGGATGAAATAACCAACAAAAAAATAAGCACCGTCACCAGCCGTGCAGATATGGTTCTGTTAAATGCAAATCCCGCCGCCCAAATCATTGGCCAGGACAAGCAGGCTTATTATGAAAACTATTACACGTCATACACACCTGAATCCGGGGTAAATAAAGCCCTTACTTATAAAACGATCGTTTACAAAAATGTGTACCCAAATATTGACATGCTTATTCATGCCAAAACCAGCGGGATGGAATATGAATTTGTAATATACCCCGGTGGAAATGTAAGTGATATACAAATCCAATGGAATGGCCTGCAAAACATGGAAATGATGCAAAACGGTGGACTCCACTATGTAAGCAACATGATTGACATGCAGGACAGCAAACCTGTTTCTTTTATACCAGGTGGCACCCAGGTACCCAGTAGTTTTGAAAAAAATGAAAATGAAATTTCATTTAATGTAGCAGAATATGATCATTCACAAAAGCTTACAATAGATCCAACTATCGACTGGGGTACCTATCTTGGAGGGGGTGCAAGAGATTATTGCCAGGCAGTATGGACAGATGCTTTAGGCAACGTAATGATATGCGGCCCATGCACTGGGACAAATAGTATTGGGACGTCAGGCGCATTCCAATCAACATATTCAGGTTCAGCACAAAGTGATGCATTTCTTGCTAAATTTTCTGCGGTTGGCGCTTTACTTTGGTGTACATATTATGGGGGAGGCGTAGGATATGGCGGAAGTAGTACCCCATATAATGATGGATGGGGCTTAAGCACGGATAATTTTGACAATATTTATATGGGCGGAGCTACCTCCGCTACTGTAGGTATTGCAACCTCAGGATCTTACCAATCATTTTATGCCGGTGTTGGTACTGGAAGCTATGGTGGGTATATTGTTAAATTTAGGCCGAATGGAGCGCGGGTTTGGGCAACTTATTACGGTTCAACTGTAAATGATCAGGTATTGTTTGTTGCTACAGATTTATCTGCAAACGTATTTATAACCGCTTGGGCAAATAGCAGTTCTGGCCTCGCTAGTTCAGGGGCATACCAAACTTCATACGGTGGCGGACAGGATGTCGGACTTGCCAAATACGATTCTACTGGAAAGCAACTTTGGAGCACATATTATGGTGGCAGTGGATATGAAGCCGGGAATGTCGTTGCTACTGACTTAAATGGGAATGTTTTGGTTTGTGGTGAAACCGGAAGTTCTTCAGGTATATCCAGTCCCGGCGCTTATCAAACTAAATATGGAGGAGGTGATGATGCTTTTGTTGCCAGTTTTTCTCCATCGGGAAACCTGAATTGGAGTACTTATCTTGGCAGCAGTGCCTTTGATGAGGCATGGGGAGTAGTTGCGGACCAATTTGGTTATGTTTACGTCAATGGACAAACAGCCAGTAAAACCAGTATTACTTACAATATTCCGTACCAACCATCTCTTGCTGGTACGACCAATTCTTTCCTTTCCAAGTTCTCTTCAACCGGAACTATGATTTGGAGTACCTATTATGGTGGGAATGGTTCGGATATCGGCAATAATCTATGTACTGACCCAACAGGAAGTATATTCGTGACAGGTCAAACAACCAGTAAGTCGGGCATCGCAACACCGGGTGGGTATTTAACTTCTTTGCCTGGGGGCACAAATGCTTTCTTCTCAAAATTTTCCCCCGCTGGCAACCTTATGTATGGAACATATTATGGCGGATCAGGCCCCGATGCGGGTTATGATGTTCATTCTGATGCATTTGGCAACACATATATGGCTGGCTCTACAGAAAGCACAAGCGGGATTGCAACATCTGGTGGTTACAATTCAGGTTATGTTGCAGGCTCCCAGGATGAGTTCGTTAATGGATTGTTTTTTCATACCTACCTGAACGACGCTGGAATCATTTTCACTCCTCCAGGCTATTGCTCAGGCCCGCAAACTATAAAGGTGACGCTTGAGAATTTCGGTTCAAACAGTTTAACATCCGCAACTCTTGGTTGGTCTTTAAATGGTAAAGCTCAGACACCCATAAGCTGGACAGGCAGCTTAGCCACGGACAGTGTTGTAACAGTCTCTTTAGGCACTTATACATTTTCGGCAGGGACGGACACCATTAAAGCATGGACCTCAAAACCAAACGGCATTCTGGATTCAATGCCTCAAAATGATACCTTAAAAAGCAAGGTTTTATTTGTTGCATATCCTACCGTAAATGCCGGGGGAAATAAAAAACTTTGTGCGGGCAGCAGCACTTTTGTTGGGCCGAATAGCGGATCGGGTGTAACTTATAGCTGGACCTCCAAGCCGTCCGGTTTTGTATCGAATTCAATGCAGCCAAAGGTTACCCCGTCTGTTACCACCACGTATTATCTCACCGAAACCACTACCATCGGGGGGTGTGCGGCGTCAGATTCTGCAACGGTAACCGTAGGACAAATACCAACCCCCAATGCGGGCAATGCCAGCACCATTTGCTATGGCGGAAGTGCAGCTATCGGGCAATCTCCGATCAAAGGACATAGCTATGCCTGGTCTTCTGTTCCCATTGGTTTTTCTTCGAGTATCAGCAATCCTACTGCAAGCCCAACTACGACCTCTACCTTTTACATGACAGAAATAGATACTGTCGCTAACTGTGTCGCCTATAGCAGTGTTGTCATCACCGTGAATCCGGAGGCCAAGGCAAACGCAGGTGGCAACCAGAGTATATGCCCCAAAGCATCCGCAACCATTGGGACAAGTGCCGCTTCAGGCCATTCTTATAAATGGACATCAAACCCGGCGGGATTTACCAGCACAGTTAGTAATCCGAGGGTAAGTCCTGATACGATAACCACTTATTACTTATCTGACATTATCAATGCAACAGGATGTACGGCAGGCGATTCGGCTATTGTCAGTTTTAATCCCTTACCTGTTGCAAATTCTGGAGGCAACCAAACTATCTGCTCAGGGAGCAATGTGCAACTTGGCAATACAGCAGTAAATGGAGATACGTATTCCTGGACATCTAAACCCACAGGATTCACCAGCACATCAAGCAATCCAACCGTAAATCCAACTGTCACAACAGATTATTATATTACTGAAATCATTACAGCTACAGGATGTTCCAAAACAGATACTGCGATTGTAACAACCAACCCTCTGCCAACCCCGAATACTGGCGGCAACCAGGTGATCTGCATCGGAGGCAGTATTCAGCTTGGCTCAGGCTCAAATCCGGGGCATAGCTATTTGTGGACATCAAAGCCGGCGGGTTTCAAGTCCACTTCAGCATTCCCTACGGTAAGCCCGACTGTAACCACCACCTATTACCTTACTGAAATTATTACAGCAACAGGATGTTATAAAAAGGATTCTGCGACTGTAAAGGTTAATTCTGAAACCGCTAATGCCGGCACGAGCCGTGCTATTTGCATAGGGCAGGCAGACACCTTGGGAATCCCTGCCGTCAACGTAACTACCTACACATGGACCTCAAATCCCGTAGGTTTTTCGGATGCAACTGCAAATCCCGTGGTAAAACCGACTGTTTCTACCACTTATTATCTCAAAGAAACCAGCAATATCACCAGTTGTTCCGGAATTGATTCGGTAATGATAACTGTTAATCCCCTGCCTCGGGCAGATGCCGGGCAGAACCAGACGATATGCGCCGGTATAAGCACATCTATAGGTGATACATCAACAGCCCTTGATTCATTTTCGTGGACTTCATCACCTACTGGTTTTACCTCCGATGTTTCAAACCCTCCTGTTAGTCCTACTGCAACAACCGTTTATCATCTTACTGAAACCAATCCAAATACCGGATGCAGCAAGACCAATCTGGTTGCGGTTGTAGTCAATCCGCTTCCGGATGCAGAATGGTTTGTTACATATTCAGGCAATACCGCCTATATCCATGCTGATGACAGCAGTTTGAGCCGTCATAATTATTTATGGAACCTTGGCGATGGCGATACGGCCTCAGGATATCTCGCAAAACATTTATACCTTAAAGACAAGTCCTATTATATCAAGTTAACCATCACTGGAGCCGATGGTTGCACAAATTCGCTTGACTCATCTGCCAAGATACTTTATTCCGGAATTGAGGAAAATCATGCGACTGATTTCGATCTTAATGTATTCCCAAATCCGTTCCAGAATTCGGCTTCCATTGAGTATAACCTCAATACCAGTGGGAAAATCAAAATCGTTTTACTTGATGTAACCGGCAGACAGATAGGAGTTGTCGCAAATGAAAACCAGGTACCGGGCTCCTATCATTTTGATCTGAGCGCTGAAAAATATCATTTAAGTCCGGGGATGTACCTGCTGCAGTTTATGAATCAGTCACCAGTCAACAGTCTTCAGTCAACAGTAAAGATTGTTCGATATTGAGTCAGGAGTCAGTCAACAGTAATGAGTGATTGATTGTGATTTAAGAAACAGTCTTGTAAAGGAGAATAGCTATTCAATAGAAATAACAAAAAACAGTTTTGTCAAACTAACAATACTGATGACTGTTGACTGGCTACTGTTGACTTCTAATTATTAACTGTTTACCGTAAAATTCACCAGTTTTACGAATTGCTGCACGCGACGTGTTATTTCCTCTTTGGCAAGATCTTCCAGTCTCCTGGTCCCAAATTTCTCTACGCAAAATGATGCGATGACACTGCCAAATATTATTGCCCTTTTCATGTTGTCAAAGCTTATATCATTGGTACTTGCGAGATAACCCATAAAACCTCCTGCAAAAGTATCTCCTGCACCTGTTGGATCAAATACTTCTTCTAATGGCAACGCCGGGGCAGAGAAAATATTATCTCCATGAAAAAGCAGGGCACCATGTTCACCTTTTTTAATAATAAGGTATTTCGGCCCCATTTCCCTGATGATGCGTGCCGCCTTTACAAGGGCATAAGTGCCTGAAAGCTGACGGGCTTCTTCATCATTGATAATAAGAAGATCAATTGATTTTAAAGTGGTTTTTAAAGAATCCAGTGCTATATCCATCCAGAAATTCATGGTGTCCATCGCCACCAGCTTAGGCCTGGGCGCAGTCTGGTTTATCACAGACAGCTGTACATCCGGACTCAGGTTTCCCAGGAATAAAAAATCGGTATCCCTGAAACTTTCAGGCAATATGGGCTTAAAATCAGCCAGAACATTGAGTTCGGTAACCAATGTATCCCTTGAATTGAGATCGTTATGGTAACGTCCATGCCAGAAAAAGCTTTTCTGGTCTTTTTTTATGTCAACTCCTTCAAGGTTAATGCCTTTTGCTTTAAGCATTTCCATCGCATTATCAGGGAAATCATTTCCCACAACTGATACTACTTTGATATCCGGGGAAAAATAGGAAGCTGAAAGACTGCTATAGGTAGCTGAACCACCGATAACCCTGCCTGAACTCCCAAATGGCGAATCAATTTCATCAAACGCCATAGAACCAACGATTACTAAACTCATTATTTAATTAAGAATTAGGAATTACGAATTAAGGGTGCAAAAGTAGCGATTCGAAATTTGAAATTTGAAATTTGTCGTAAACGAAGCTCTTATATCCAGCCAAATAACTGATTTATTGATCATTGATAATTGATCATTGATCATTGATCATTGATCATTCTTTTAAGATATTCAAAAGATATTGCCCGTAACCACTTTTTAGTAAAGGCTGCGCGATTTTTTGCAACTGGTCCTTATCAATAAATCCCTGGCGATATGCAATTTCTTCAATACATCCAATTTTAAGTCCCTGCCTGCTTTCGATGACCTGTACATACTGGCCAGCCTGCATTAATGATTCAAAAGTACCGGTATCCAGCCATGCAGTTCCCCTTGACAATACTTTTACACCGAGTTTTCCCTTTTCGAGATATACCTTATTCACATCGGTTATTTCATATTCCCCCCTCGCTGAAGGTGCGAGATTTTCAGCGATTTCAACTACTTCATTATCATAAAAATAAAGACCGGGTACCGCATAGTTGGATTTTGGATTCTGCGGTTTTTCTTCTATGCTTATCGCATGCATTTTATCATCAAAACTTACCACGCCATAGCGTTCCGGATCGCCTACCCTGTAAGCAAAAATATAGCCGCCATCCGGGTCTACACATTGTTCAAGGGCCGATCCAAGACCTGGCCCGAAAAAGATATTGTCGCCTAGTACCAGCGCAACTTTATCTTTACCAATAAATTCCTTCCCAATAACAAAAGCCTGTGCAAGACCGTTTGGGACAGATTGTTCCGCGTAGGTAAAACGGCAACCTATCTGCGCCCCATCCCCTAATAAACGCCTGAAATTCGGAAGGTCAACCGGTGTCGAAATTATCAGGATTTCTTTGATCCCCGCCATCAATAAAACCGATAAAGGGTAATAGATCATGGGCTTGTCATAAACAGGCATCATTTGCTTGCTCATGGCTAATGTAAGCGGATGTAACCGGGTACCTGCGCCACCGGCCAATATGATTCCTTTCATATATTTTTCAATCTTTTAATCTTTAATCTTTTAATTATATCTTAATAAAATCGTTGAAAATAATCCTGATCCCTACGATCCCAATGGCAATGGCTGCGCCGCGTATGATAAAACTGCCATGAACTTTCTTTGAAAGGCGCGCGCCGATCTTGGCACCGACATATACCCCTGCACTGATAAATACAGTCTGCCATATCACTGTATCAAGTGTCCCTTCAATAATATGCTCAACGGTTCCCGTAAGGGCAGATACGGCCAATGTAAAATGAGAAGTAGCTGTGGCAATATGAACAGGAAAATTGAGCAGGCCTACCAGGACCGGAACATGGATAATACCCCCGCCGATCCCGAAAAAACTTGATATATAACCTATAAAAAGGCTTGAAGCAACGCCAATTCCCATACGAAAACGATATTTGTGTTCCGTACCATCGCTTTCTATAATATGCCTGCTTACTCCTTTTTGAGATTCCACAACCTGTTGACCTATACGCGACGATCTCAGGAAAAGAAATACCGAAACAAAGATCATCAGACATCCAAAAATAAGGTCAAAGGTTTGTTTTGGGACATATTGGGTGGTATGCGCGCCAATAATAGCTCCAGGAATGGTTGCCGCCGCGAAAATTAACCCGGATTTTATATCCACGCGTTTCATTTTCAAATAGGCTGTAGTCCCGGAAAAGGCATTCACAAAAACGACAGCCAGTGATACACTGGTTATAATTTCACGGTTTTTATCCGGCCATAATAAAATCAGGATAGGCATTAGGATAAACCCCCCTCCTGCTCCGATCAAAGTGCCGAATGTACCGGCGA
>Ga0207007_1171_pt1 | contig 17606 bp, 12 predicted proteins | sample Alteio_BWMinCont_85_FD_153487 | JGI IMG/M metagenome (GOLD analysis project Ga0207007, IMG submission 153487) | Enriched cells from forest soil in Barre Woods Harvard Forest LTER site, Petersham, Massachusetts, United States -... | ecosystem: Environmental > Terrestrial > Soil > Temperate forest >...
CCGATGGTGAGATCGGAGCCGATCCACCAGGAGTTGTAGGCGTGGCCCATCAGCAGCGCGCCGAGGATGTCGGCTCCGCCGGTGATTTCGTCGTTCATGATCCGCTGGTTGGCGTTCAACTTGTAGTTGTAGCCCCGCATTTCGTTGAGCGAGGCGATGGCCTCGTCGCAGCAACAGTAGGCGTAGTGCATGGTCGGGCGGTAAACGGCCTTCTTGCCCTCCCAAACCGTGAGCTTGTCGGAGATCGTGAAGGCTTCGCCGTGACGCACCACCATGCCGAGGATGTTGTAGTCGGGGACCCAGGAGCGCACCCAGGTGTTGATGCCCATCCTGGCCATGCAGATCTGATTTTTCGGCCCGTCTTTGTGGCGGAAGGCGTGCTTGGGCAGGGTCTTTTCGTGCGTGCCCCAACCCATCTCGGAGGTCGTGGTGCCTTCCTCGCGGAAGCCTTCGATACTCCACGTGTTGACAAACTCGTCCACCTGCTTGGGCCGATCGGTGATTTGCGTGTCGCGTTCGGAGCAATGGATGACCTTGACGCCGACCGCGCGGGCCAGATGGTTGAACTGCTGGGTCTTGATCAGGTCGGCAACTTTCTCGGCGGCTTTGGACTTCAGTTTCTTGTCGGCGATCAGGTTCGTGCCGATGTCGATCAGGCCTTGTTTGACGAAATGCGAGATCAGGCCGGGGTTGGCGCCGTGCTCGATCACAGCGGTCGGGCCCTTGGTCTTCCATTTCGCCGTCATGCGGCGCAGGTTCATGTGCCGCCAGTAGAGAGTCTTTTCCGTGGGGTGTTGGTTGGGACCGACGGCATACGGATCCCAGAGCTCGGTCGAGGTGTTGATGTAGAGGACGCCGCGATCATGGCACCACTGGAGGATCTCGCAGGCATCGATGTTCCAGGCGAGGTCGATCAGGAGGTCGCCCGCGCCGACATACTTGGCCAGCAGCTTGCCCATGTTGTCCTCGGTGACGCGGTCGCGGACGAAATTCACGCCCAGTTCGGTCCAGGGTTTCAGCTTCGCGGAGCGGTCTTCGAAGTCCATCACGGTGACGTTCTTGGCGGGCACCTTGATGTGGTTGAAGAGGATGGGGAGGGTACACTCGGCGACGGCGCCATAGCCGACGAACAGGATCTTGTGGTTGAATTCAGTCATGGATTGCAGGGCGGTTGGAATGGTGAAACGGGCACTTTGCGCGGCCCGCGCGCCGCGTGACAAGAGCTAAAACGGATTGGCCGCAAAAAGTCACAAGTGTCACAAAAACGGAAGAAGACTGGTCACGGAGTTTAACCCCTTCGACAAGCTCAGGGCAGGCGCACCGAAAATTCACGCAGATTTACGCAGATTTCGGATACCGAGGATTGGCCGCGAAGAGGCGCACATGACGCGAAAAGCGGACAAGGAAAAGTTCCGGGCCTAGGAGGCGAGGGGGCTAGAGTTGCTCGGCGAGGGCGACGGCTTTGAAGAGGGCGGAGGCTTTGTTGATCGTCTCCTGGTATTCTTCGGCTGGGACGCTGTCGGCGACCCAGCCGCCGCCGGCTTGGATGTGGATCTGGCCGTCCTTGAGCAGGGCCGTGCGGAGCATGATGCAGGTGTCCATGTTGCCGTCGTAGCCGAAATACCCCAGCGCGCCAGCGTAGAATCCGCGCTGCCGGTCCTCGATCTTGGCGATGATCTGCATCGCCCGGATTTTGGGCGCGCCGCTCACCGTGCCAGCGGGAAAGGTGGCCCGCATCAGGTCGAAGGCCGTTTTGTCGGGAGCGATGCGGCCCTCCACTTGCGAGACGATGTGCATGACGTGCGAATAGCGCTCCACGGTCATGAAATCGGGCACGGTCACACTGCCGAACTGGCACACGCGGCCGATGTCGTTGCGGGCAAGATCGACCAACATCAGGTGCTCGGCCTTTTCCTTCGCGTCGGCCAGCAACTCCTTTTCGAGGGCGAGATCCTCCTCGTGGTTGGCGCCGCGGCGGCGCGTGCCGGCAATGGGGCGGATTTCCACCAACCCATCGGTGAGCCGGACGTGCACCTCGGGCGAAGCGCCGACGATGGCGAAATCGCCCGCCTCCAGGATGAACATGTATGGGGAGGGATTTACCGTGCGCAGGGCACGATAGAGATCCAGCGGCGATTTTGCGAAGGGTCGGGAAAAACGCTGCGAGCCCACCACCTGGATGATGTCGCCGGCGCGGATGAATTCTTTCGAGTCTTCGACGCAGCGCTCGAATCGCTCGCGGGTGAAATTGCCCGGCGGCACCTCGATCCGCGCGGTCTCCGCCAGCGGCGCGGGGGCGAGGGTCCCGGGGCGGCGCAGCAGGTCGAACAAGTGCGCCAATTCGGCCTGCGCCGCCTCGTAAGCGGCGCCGGGATCGCCGTGGATCTGGGCATTGACGCACAGGCGCAGCGTTTGTTTTGCCCGGTCGAAGATGAGCAACGAGTCCGACAACATGAAGTAGAGCAGGGGAATGCCGAGGGGATCGGAAGCCGCGACCGGCACGGTGGGCTCGATGCGCGAGATGTATTCGTAGCCGAGAAAGCCGACGGCGCCGCCGGTGAACCGCGGCAAACCGGGTATTTTCACGGGGCGGTGTTCGCGGAGATCGGCCTCGAGAAGGGTCAGCGGGTCGGGTGGGGTGGGGATGGTTTGCGTCGGCTGCCCAGGCACGCGGATTTCGGTGGTGACGGGACCGCAGACGAGGATTTTCCGCGGGCGGCAGCCGACAAAACTGTAACGCGAGAGGGTTTCGCCACCCTCCACGGATTCGAGGAGGTAGGAAGGGCCGTCGGACTTGAGCTTGGCGTAGGCCGAGACGGGGGTCTCGAAGTCGGCCAGCAGGTCGGTGTAAACGGGGATGACGTTGCCCTGTTGGGCGAGACGCAGGAAAGTGGAACGATCAGGATGGATTTGCATGGGAGGAGCGCGAAGGGCGCGGGATCGCGCGCGCTAAGTGACAAGCTGGCACCCGCGCCCTGGGGCGCGCAGTCTGACAGCAAAAGCATAGCGTTTTGGAATTGGCCGGCGCATGAACAACTAGTTTATCACCAAAAAACCAATTCTCAGGTTCGCTGAGAAAGGTGTAAATTTGACCGGGATGAAACGGCGGAAGCCAGCGGCTTCCGCTGGAAAGAGCGGAGCGCGGAAGGCTGTCACCATCGGGGGCAGCGGCAGAGGTCAGGTCCAAGGGTCATGCGGGCGAAAGATTGAGCCGAAGTCCGGGAGTTTGTCCATCCCGCAATTCAAGGGACGCATCCCAGCCAGGAGGGATTCATTTTCGGGCAGCCAGAACCGCCGATCAGGAAAGAAATTGAGAGAGAATTGTTCCGAGCCGACCGAAGAAGACCCGAACCACGGATTTGAACCGCGAATGGACGTGAATATCGGAACAGGCGGCACAAGGCCGCCATTTGAATCAGAGACCACGGAGTTTAACCGCAGATTAACGCAGATTTGCGCAGATTCGGAAAATGCGGAAGAAAATCCTGGAGAATGCCGAAGGAAAACAGGAATGGCGGTTGCGTTCGACTCTTGGAGCTGGCACAAACCTTGATCCCATTATGGGAATAAAATGCCCTCAATCACGCAAAAGGCCGGTCACGAGCGCGTTCTCTTCATGGTCGGCGTTAGGACACCAAAGGAGATTATTGCTTGGGCTGATCGGACTATTTGTGAAGAAGAGAGGCCCGACGAGCTATTGATCGATCTCTCGACCACTTCACCGGATCGATTTGATGATCTTCTGGCGTCGCTAACTCGTCTCGCGGCGGGCTGCGATTTTTGGCGCTCGGCCCGAAGTGCTCTCGGCGAGGTGCATGACTATCTTGTCGCCCATCCTGAAGAAGCCGAACGCATCGCGCAGGCGCTTGAGAGCTCAATTTCAGGCAACCTCAGGCGCATTCCAGATGATTGCAATTGGTTCGCTGGCGTTGAGGATGCTTTCGTCTGCGCGAAGCTTGGGATTTACGGCGACCTTGAATCGGCACGCGATGATTTCATTCGCAAGTTGGGGCGCTTCAAGAAGGAGCCGGGTAGCATCCATGTTGCTTGAGAACCATCCTCCTGCCTATCTCACCAATCGGGGAGCGGCCCATTGCGGCGACTCGCTCGAGTTGCTGGCGGCCTTGCCGGACGAGAGCGTGAATCTGGTGCTGACCAGCCCGCCTTTCGCCCTCTTGCGGAAGAAGGAATACGGAAACCGGGCTCAGGCTGAATATGTGGCTTGGCTGGCGCAATTCGCCCGGCAGGTGCAGCGCGTGCTCAAGGCGGACGGCAGTTTCGTCCTGGACCTAGGCGGGGCCTACGAGACGGGCGTTCCCACGCGAAGCTTCTACAATTTTAGGGTGGCCATTCATTTTTGCGATGTGCTGGGGTTTCACCTCGCCGAGGATTTTTACTGGTTCAACCCCTCGAAGCTGCCCAGCCCGATCGAATGGGTGAACAAGCGCAAATTGCGGGCCAAGGATGCCGTGAACACGGTTTGGTGGTTTGGGAAAACGCCCTGGCCCAAGGCGGATGTGGGCAAGGTGCTCGCGCCCTACAGCGAGCGGATGAAAAAACTGCTCAGCGATCCCGACGCCTATTACCAACCGAAAATTCGACCATCGGGCCACGACATCGGCAAAACCTTCGCGAAGGACAACGGGGGATCCATTCCATCCAACCTGCTCCAAATCCCGAATTCCGAGTCGAACGGCAGCTATTTGCGGGGTTGCCAAATGGTCGGCGTCAAGGGCCACCCGGCCCGCTTTCCGGCAAAATTGCCCGAGTTTTTCATCCGATTCTTGACGGCTCCGGGCGATTTGGTCGTGGATATTTTTGCGGGCTCGAACACGACTGGATTTGTGGCCGAGGTTGAGGGACGCCAATGGCTATCGTTCGACGAGCGGCTGGACTATTTGGCGGCATCGTCGTTTCGCTTTTTCAGCGACGCGGCCGACGAGGGCGACCTTCGTGCGGCCCATGCAGCGATCTTGCGGGGCGAAACCGCGGATTTGCGTGCGGATGTTTTTCAAGCTCCGGCGGCGGCTGTGCCCAACGGGCTGCACCGACCCGCAGTTACGACGCAAGGGGTGCTGATGCTGGCGGAAGCGGGGGCACCTTATGTAGCCCAGATGCGCCGGACCGCACATCGGGCCAGGCGCCGTTTAACCAAAGCCTGAAAGCGAAGTGGCTCGGGCTCGTGCCGCGCCAAGCGCCAAGGATCAAGTGTCCAAAACCCCTTGAAATCACGCTCTCAACCGCGCTTCTCAGGCTTAAACACGCTCCAAAGTCGCCCAACTATCGGTCGGATCTTTTTACCTCCAGGCGCATCATCCCGAAAAACGAGCGAGAATGGCGAGATCCAGAATCCTATGTCCCCGTATCGGTCTGGCGACTTTCCAGTTTCAAACATCCGAAGCTCGTCGATTCCATACTCATTCTTGGCATCTCGGAATTCGTAAGTGATGAAGCGCGACATGCCTCGGTGCGTGATCTCGATGCGATTGGAGCCGATGGACCTCCATCGAAATGTTGGCTCGCTTACATACTCAGGCTGATATTGCCAATCGAAGCCATGCTCTTCCATCGTTCCGGTACCGTCAGAATAGAATGTTAGACTAATGCCGATCATCATGTCATGGCCTCCCCCAAGATACGACGCCCATGTCCCACCCAGGTTTTTCTCGAACCTCTTTTGCGCACCTCTTGCGTCCAGCTTCATTTTAGTCATCCCAAGAAACAGTGACTGACGTTGGCGCGTTTTACCGGCAGCAAGCGAATACCTGGTAGAGCGCGCTCACTCCACGGTGACTGATTTCGCGAGGTTGCGGGGTTTGTCCACGTCGCAGCCGCGGGCGCAGGCGATGTAGTAGCTGAGCAATTGCACGGGGATGGTCGCAACGATGGGGAGGACAGCTTCGTGGCAGGCCGGGATCGTGATCAGCTCGTCGGCGAGGCCGGGGGGCAACTCTGCGCCTTCGGTCGTGATCACGATGGTCTTGCCATTGCGGGCCTTGATTTCCTGGATCGAGGACACGAGCTTGTTGAAGATTTCGCCCGTGGGCGCGAAGAAGACCGTGGGGCATTTTTCGCTGATCAGCGCAATGGGGCCGTGTTTCATCTCGGCGGCCGGGTAGCCTTCGGCGTGGATGTAGGAAATCTCCTTCAACTTGAGGGCGCCTTCCAGCGCGATCGGAAAGAGCGATAGCCGGCCAAGAAAGAGGAAATCGGTATGATGGGCGTAGCGCAGCGCGATTTCCTTGATCTTGGGGGCTTGGGCCAGCGCGCGCCGCACGAGGTCGGGCGCGCCTTTGAGCGCATTCACATACTCGACTCCATCGGCGAAGCTCATGTCGCGCATGCGCGCAATGTGCAGCGCCAGCATCGCCCCGATCAACAATTGCGACGTGAACGCCTTGGTGGACGCCACGCCAATCTCAGGGCCCACGTGCTGGTAGATGCCGCCATCGGCCTCGCGCGCGATCGTCGAGCCCACCGTGTTGTTGATTGCAAGCACCTGGTAGCCTTTCCGTTTGGCTTCGCGGAGAGCGCCGAGGGTGTCGATGGTCTCGCCCGACTGGCTGAAGACAAAAAACAGCGGGTTGCCGGAAATCGGGGGGTTGCGGTAGCGAAACTCGGAGGCGTAGTCCACCTCGACGGGCATCCGCGCGAAGCGCTCGATCAAGTGCTCCGCCACCAGGCACGAATGCCAGGCGGTGCCGCAGCCCAGGAAGACAAACCGGTCGATCTGCCGGAATTCGACCGGGCCGAGGTTGAGCCCGCCAAATTTGGCGGTGCTGCCATCCTCGGCGAAACGGCCGCGCATGGAATTCTCGAGCGCGGCCGGCTGCTCGAAGATTTCCTTCTCCATGAAGTGCGGGTGGTCGCCCAACTCGGCCTGGTCGATGTTCCAGGTGACCCGGTCCACCACCGGTGAGACATCCTCCTCGTCCAGCGTGGAGATGGAGAATTCCTTGGCGCTCACGTGCACGCACTCGCCGTCCTTGAGATACACCACGTTTTGGGTGCGGCTCACGAGCGCGGAGACATCGGAGGCGAGGATGAATTCCTGATCGCCGACCCCGAGGATGAGCGGCGACCCCTTGCGGGCGGCGACGATCTCGCCGGGCGACGCGACGCAGATCACCGCGATCCCATAGGTGCCCTCGACCAGCCGGAGCGCCTTGCGGACGCTTTCCATGAACCGGCTCTGCCCGTCGGAAACCGGTTCCTTGGCGAAATGGTAGGCGATGAGATTGCACAGCACCTCGGTGTCCGTCTCCGACGCGAACGTGTAGCCCTTGCTCAGGAGGTTTTTCTTGAGCGCGACGTAATTCTCGATTACGCCGTTGTGAACGAGGGCGATCTGACCGTCGCTGCTGACGTGCGGATGGGCGTTGGCGTCGGTCACCCCGCCGTGGGTGGCCCAGCGCGTGTGGCTGATGCCAGTGGTGCCGGTGAACCGGTGTTTGGCGGCTTCCTTTACCAGGGCCTCGACGCGGCCGGTCTTCTTGGCGACCTCGATCCGGTTGTCTTGGAGCACGGCCACGCCGGCGGAGTCATAGCCCCGGTATTCGAGGCGTTTGAGGCCCTCGATGAGAATGGCTGAAGCTTTTTGACGGCCGACATAGCCCACGATTCCACACATATTTTTTGAAGTTGTTGCTTTTGACTCGCCGAATCATGCGGTCTCCGCAAACTGGCGCAAGGCAATTGACCTATTCATCTTATGAGCATGCAAAAAAAGGTGGTGGCGGTGGTGATGGGCGGCGGGCGCGGCACGCGCTTGTTTCCGCTCACGCTTGAGCGTTGCAAGCCGGCGGTCCCGCTGGCGGGCAAATACCGGCTGCTCGACATCCCGATCAGCAACTGCATCAACTCCGAGGTCAACCGGATCTTCGTCCTGTCGCAGTTCCACACTGCGTCGCTCCACCGGCACATCCAGAATGCCTACCATTTCGACCAGTTTGGCGGCGGGTTCGTCGAGATCCTCTCGGCGGAGCAAACCGAGAAAACCTCCGATTGGTATCAGGGGACGGCCGATGCGGTGCGGCGCAACCTGCAGCATCTCCGCAACGTCCCGCACGAATACGTGCTCATCCTTTCGGGCGACCAGCTCTACAAGATGGATTTCCGCAAGATCGTCGCGCAACATGCCGCCAGCGGGGCCGACGTGACGATCGCCGCGACGCCGTTCCCCGTCTCCAAGGTCGAGGGTCTTGGGCTCATGCGGGTCGATGACCACCTGGCCATCCAGCAATTTGCCGAGAAACCGAAGGATCCGGCGGTGATCAAGAGTCTCGAAGTGAGCCCGACGCTCGAAGCCAGCCTGCAAGGCTCGCACGAGGAGCCGCACTGCCTGGCCTCGATGGGCATCTACGTTTTCAACCGGGCCGTGCTGGCGGATGCGCTCGCCGGCCAGGAGCCGGATTTCGGCAAGGAGATCATCCCCGGCCTGCTCGGAAAGAAGAAGCTGCACGCCTACATTTTCGAAGGCTACTGGGAGGACATCGGCACGGTGCGGGCGTTTTTCGAGGCCAATCTGGCGCTGGCCAATCCCCTGCCTCCCTTCAATTTCTTCGATCCCGAGGCCCCGGTTTACACCCAGGATCGTTATCTGCCGGCGGCGAAGCTGAACAAGTGCGACATCGACCACGTGGTCATCGGGGATGGCGCGATCCTCACCAACTCGTCCCTCAAGCACTGCGTGCTCGGGGTGCGTTCGCACATCGGGGAAGGTTCCCGTCTGGAAGACGTGGTGATGATGGGGGCCGACTACTACGAAACGGAGGAGCAGCAAAAGGCCGACGCCGCCATGGGCATGCCCAGCATCGGCGTGGGCCGGGGCTGCCACATTCATCACACGATCATCGACAAGAATGCCCGGGTGGGCGACTTCGTGCGCCTTTCGCCGGCCGGCCGGCCAGATGGCAATCACGCCCATGGCATCATCATCCGCGACGGGGTGCTGGTCGTGCCGAAGGGCGCGGTCGTGCCGGGTGGGACGGTGATTTAGGCGCGCGGGCTCGCGCGCCAAGTAACAAGTACCAAGTTGCAAGTGACAAGCGGGCACACGCGCCCTGGGGCGCGACCGATGCGGAATCGGAAAGCTGGCCGAGAAAAGGCGGGCGGGCTCGCGCCAAGTAACAAATAACAAGTTGCAAGTGACAAGCGGGCACACGCGCCCTGGGGCGCGACCGATGCGGAATCGGAAAGCTGGCCGCGAGAAGACCGAGGAATGGCCGCAAAAAGTCGCAAAAGTCGCAAAAAAAATGAGAAGGCAGACGGTCCGGCGGCAAAGGATTTTTTACCACTGATTTCACGGATGAACACGGATCAATCCGTCGTAGAGGACTGACACCAGAATCTAAGTTTTAACCGTAGATTGACGCAGATTCTCGCAGATGAAGACAGGGGGATGGGACGGAGTTTTCGGAGATGGGAGCAGCCCCGACCGAATCGGGGTGAGACAATTTCCTGCAGATTGAAGGCGTTCCGGACCAAGGCGGATGAGCCGGAGATCAGATCAAGGACTCACAACGTGGGAAATGGGATCCTGATTGACGATTTTGATGATGTTGCCGTCTTCGACGAAGGTGTAGCCGATGGGATCGAGGACGGCTTTTAGAATCTGTTGCCAAGTGACGTCGTGCAGCTTGAGCGTGGACTTGCCCGGAAGTTTGTCGGGGATGATCAGGTTGAGGGCGAAGATCGCGGCGACATTTTGGAGAACGGCGCGATTGTCCTTATTTTGAAAGTCGATGTCGGTCCTGTCGTTCTTCGGTGCTGCGAGGGGCTGGGCCAAGCTTGGCGGCGATCCGCCGCTGCGCAGTTCAAACCCACTGACCACATAAGCTCCGGTCTGCTGGTTAAACTCAAACCGAGGAAAAGGAAAATCGCCGCCAACCGCGTCAGGCTTTCCATGCAAAACTTGCTCTGTCGATTGACGACCAGTGTTCTGTTGGACGATCTTGATGATGTTGCCGTCTTCGACGAAGGTGTAGCCGATGGGATCGAGGATGGCTTTTAGAATCTGTTGCCAAGTGACGTCGTGCAGCTTGAGGGTGGACTTACCCGGAAGATTGTCGGGGATGATCAGGTTGAGGGCGAAGATCGCGGCGACCTGCTGGAGAATGGCGCGATTGTCCTTATCTTGGAAGTCGAAGTCGTTTTGGCCGTTCTTCGGGGCGGCGACGGGCTGGGGCAAGCTTGGCGGCGATCCGCCGCTGCGCAGTTCGAAACTGCCGCCGGTGGTCAGGGTGCCCGGACCGGTGATCACGCCACCGTTAAGTGTCACCGCGCTTACCGTTTGGTTTGCCTCCAGGTCCACAGTGCCGCCGTTGACGGTCAACGTGTTCGTGGTGGCGCCGAGGGTGCCGTTGCCGGCCAGCATGAGCGTGCCGCTATTAACCACAGTGCCGCCCGTGTAAGTGTTTTTGCCGCTGAGAAACACTGTCCCCGGGCCGGACACGATCACGCCGCCGGTCCCGAGCACGAGCGTGCCGCTGTCGATCACCGTACCGCCCGTGCGGGCATTGTCACCCGTGAGGACCAGCGTGCCGGGGCCAGATTTGACGAGAGTACCGCTGCCGGTGAGGGGTTGGCTGATGGTGCGGGTGTCGCCAGCGGCGACAAAGACATTGCCGGGGGAATTGGCTGGGTTGGCCACCGGGACGACGGATGAGGCGGCGGGGGCGGCGGCCGCTTGCTTCACGATCTTGATGAAGTAGCCATCTTCGACGAAACCGTAGCCGATGGGTGCCAGGGCCGCCGTGAGAATCTGTCGCGAGGTGACGTCGTGCAGTTTGAGCGTGGATTTTCCCGGTAGATTGTCGGGGTAGATCAGGTCGAGGCCGAAGAGTTCGGCGATCTGCTGGAGAATGGTGCGGTTGTCCTGATCGAGGATGTCGACATCGCCTTTGTGGTTTCTCTGGAGTCCGGTGGGCCGGGTTTGACGGGGCGGGGTGGGTGCAGTTGCAGAGAAAGGATTCCGATGGGTGCTTGCGGTCGTCCGATCACCGGAAACATTGACCGTGTCGGCGGTGAGCCGGGAGCCGCCTCGCGCCATGGCGTTGTCGAATATGAGGGTACCGTCGGCCACGACCACCCTGCCCGTGAAGGAATTGTTTCCGGTGAGCACCAAGGTTCCAGGACCCGATTTGACGAGGCCGCGGCTGCCGGTGAGCGATTGACTGATGGTCACGGTGTCGCCGATGGCCACATAGACGTTGTCGGCGTCATCTAATGGTTTGGATGCCGGGATGCCGAAGGCGGTGGCGGTATGGGTGACCGCAGGGTTCGCGTCGGGGGACGCACTTTTCGGCGGCGTCGCTGGGCTCGTTTGCACGCCTGCCCCTGCTGGCGGCTGGGAGGACAGTTCCACTAGTTGCATTGAGTGGTCGGCCAGCGTGACGATGCCAATCCCGCTTGTCTTCAGGGCCGCAGTGAGACCTGCGACGGCTTCGTCCCAGCCGAGCGGATGGTTCACGAAATAGATGACGCTGACCTTTGGTAAGTTGGTGGGAACGGCAACCGCTCGGCCACTCCACGCCCGCAGCAGGTCCGCCACCAAATCAAGCGGTGTGTGGTTAAGTTGAATCGACGAGGGCCCGGGCCTTCCTTCGTCGGCGGCGGCGGAGTCGGATGGATTTGTCGCCGGGATGCCGGGAGGGGTGCGGCCAACAATCGTTTCGTCCTGTACCCAAAATCGCGGTGCGACCGCCAATTGCATCGGGACGCCAGATGCTGCGGCGGGAACTGTAGGGGCGGCGGTAGCCGCTTCCTTGACGACACGGATGACCTTGCCGTCCACGATATAGGTGTAACCCAAGGGTATGAGCACCGCTTTGAAGACTTGTTCCCAGGTGGCATGTTGCAGCTTCAGGGTGGATTTGCCATGGAGCGCGGGGTCGATCTCGACGTTGAGATCGAAGAAGACCGCAAGGCCTTGGAGGATGCTGCGGGTGTCTTGCTCGGCATAGTCCACATCGATTTGATTCTCCCGGTTGCCGATGACGGCGGTTGGTGGGGGCGGAATTACCGGGTCCGTGGATGCGGCGGAGGCATGGAGCATCGCCAGCGGCGCGACGATTGCCGCTCCGAGCAAGAACATGGCGAAAATGGCTGCTCGCGTGATGCCCTGGCGGCGGCGGGTGCGGTCAAGGACTGCGCGCAGCCGAACTTCCAGCAATGAGCGGTGGGCCATCGGGACGGTGGCAAGCGTCAGCCAACCTGGGCCGCGCATTCCTGCGGCGATTTGCAACAATTCATCCGCATAGACGCCGGGTGCGGTGCCGCTGGCGAGGACGAGATCGTCGCACGCCTGTTCCCGCTCCAGGCGCATTTGCCGAGCGGCCATCCAGGCAAGCGGATTGAACCAATAGATCGCGCAGGCGACCCGGCCGGCGATCTGCCCAAGCCAGTCCCAGCGTTGCACGTGGGCCAGCTCGTGCAACAACACCAGACGCTGCCGTTCCGGCGTCCACTCGGCGAAGGATGCGGGGAGCAACAACACCGGCCGCCATGCGCCCCAGGTGAGGGGTATGGCGATTTGCGAGGAGAGGCGCAAATCGACCGACCGGCGCAAGCGCAATTGTGCGCAGAGTTCTCCAAGTTGGGTCGTTTCCAACGGGTCGGCGCAGCGAGCCGCCCGCCGGGTCACGCGGGAGATTTGCCAGCAACCAGCCAGTAATGGCGCCAGCGTCAGCATCGTGCCCGCGAGCCAAGCCATGGCCAGCCAGGTTGACAAGTTGAGGGGAGCGGTCGTCCTCAATTGAAAAACCACTGGCTTTGGCGAAGGGGACTTGATGCTCGGGGTAGCGGGCGCCGATAGCGCCGTGGGGTTCCGTGGGTTGGGCACGGCACTCGCGGTCGGGTTCCCTGCCAGAGTAGTCAACGATGGGGGGAGGGATATCTCCGACGGGCTGCGATCAGCGGGCGATTTGATCGGCGCGGACGGTGGCGTGGAGGCGGCCTCCCCGAGGGCGGCCATCCAGCGAGGAACGAGCAAAATGCTCCAATGCGGCAACGTCACGGACAACACCGGAAGCGCCAAGGCGCCGCCGAGCGCGGCGAACCACACCAGATGTCGCGCGGCTGCCGAGCGCCGCTTGAGCACCATTGCGACAAGGCCGGCGATCATAAACAGCGCCAGCGATTTGAACGCCGCATCGACCAGCGCGGACGGCAGGGAGTCGAAATGGAGTGGACTCATGGCGTTTTTCCTCCCGGCCGGTTTTGTTTGATCAGCTCCTGAAGGCGAGCGACCTCTGCGTCCGACAGGCGGGCGTCGCCGCCCTCGAGCAGCGCGGCGACGGCGTTTTCGACCGAGCCGGCAAAGAAAGTTTGCACCACTTTTTGGATGGCAGAGCGTCCCGCCTGCTGGCGCGGCTGGGTGGGATGGTAGAGGTAGCGGGGGCCCGCCTCTTCGATCTTCAGCAATTTTTTGCCGACGAGGATGGCGAGCATGGCGCGCACGGCCGAGTAGCCGGGCGGCTCGGGCAAGGCCGCCTGCACCTCGGCGGCGGTGGCCTGGCCCCGTTCGTACACGATGTCCATGATCTGGCGTTCACGGCGGCTGAGCTTGTGGGGATGGAGGATCGACATCGGGAATTTGGGTTGCGGTGCTATTATTTTCGCACGCGAATCCGGGCGTCAAGCGAAATATGCTAAAATAATAGCAGAAAGGGGGCGCGGGCGCGGGCTCGCGCCAAGTGACAAGTACCAAGTTGCAAGTGCCAAGCCCGTTCGACGGGCTCAGGGCAGGCGGGGGGGCCCGCGCCTTGGGGCGCGATCTATCACTTCGCGTCCAAAACCTGATCGGCCGCGAGTTGGTAGATACTGACGAGATAACCGCTTTGATACATCCCGCGCACGTGCAACGTGCCGAGGCAGGTGATCGGCGTGCCTTCGACCGATTTAATGCCGGCTGACAACTGCACCAGCACTTGCTCGTTCATCCTGGGAGGGTCAGGCAAATAGGGCATCGGCTCGAATCCCGAATACGGGGAGACTTTGCGCGACAACTTGAATTCCACCACGCGGCCCAATTCGAGGCGGGGCGACTGCATGTAGCCGGTCAACCGGACTTTCTGGCCGTCGAGCTTTTTGATTTCGGCGGGAATCTGATCGGCGACTGAGTAGGGACGCGCGCCGGGTGGGGGCGGGGCGGAATCGCTCGGCGGCATGACAAACGGAAACGACGACAAAAGGTCGAAATCGAGTGCGACATATCCGTCGACGGCCGGCGCAGTCGTCAGATGGGAGGGTTCAATCGTGATTTCGGAGATGGAAGCACAGCCGGCCAGCAGTGCCAGGATTGGGCCCGCCAGGAGAAAACGGAGTAGGGGGAGAGGGATCGCGGCCATGGCCAAAGGATGGTCGGCCGCCTCGACGATGCAACGCTGGAGGCGGGGGGCCAGTTGTAGGCGACCGGCGAAGCCTAACGCAGCGACCGCACAAACCGTTCAAGATTCGCGATCGTCCGCTCCACTTCCAAGGCCATCACCACCGGGTCGATCTGGATCGAAAGCACCGAGTGACAGCTGGGGCAAAGATAAGACACGCCCTTGAGGTTTTTCCCATGATAGTGAATCTCGATAAAATCCAGGACGACATCGCTGCCGACCGGTTTCTCGCATTTGGGGCATTTTCCTAGGCTCATGACAGGTGGGGTTTGAGGGTTGAAAAACGGGCGGACGGTAGGGGTCGCGCCCAGGGCGCACAAGGGCAAAAGGCGCGGACCCGCGCTGCTCCAAGTAACAAGGAGCAAGTTCCAAGTGACAAGCGGGCACCCGCGCCCGGGGGCGCGACCCTTCAGGAAGCGAACATGGTGATCGGTCTTTGGCAGTTGCATAACCGGTTCACGGAATTGGCGGTGGCGCGTTTTTTCTTGCGGGCTGATTTGGGTTGAAGTTCGATGCGGGACTCACTTGGCAGCGTAGTCCGTCGCCCGCCTTGGCGGCAGCGTTCTGAACCTTTCTACCCCATCGTTCCCCAGCGGAACTCCGGCGGCGTCTCGCCACATCCGTTCACCCTTACCTTCGCATGAAAACCACTTCGACTGTATCTCGTCTCGCATTCCTTTTGGCCGGTCTCAGCCTGGCCTTCCTCGTTCCTGCCGCGCCTGGCGCGCAACAAGTTCCGACCCGCCTCCCCACCGACCCGGGCACGCCGCCGCTCATCCCGGCCGGGCCCGACGCCGAGGCGATGGCCAAGGCCGCCGCAGCACAGAAGGCGCCGGCGGTCGTGCCGGCGGCAGGCGCGACGGCGACAAACTCGGGCACCGCGTCCACGGCGGTAACCGCCCCGCCCATGCAGGGTGCGCTGGGCGCGAATCCGCCTTTGCATGCCGAGGGGAATTTTCTGATCGGCCCGGACTATCAGAAGGCACCGGAGCTTTCCGAGGTCAGTGGCGTGCCAGCGGGAAAGATCGTCACTTTCACCATGGACTCCGCGGACAGCAAAATCTATCCGGGCATCACCAAAGTGCCGCCAGGCGGTCCCCGGGGATTTACTCCACCAGATTTGACAAAGGTGCAGGTCTATCCCCAGCCCTATCAGCGGGCGGTTACCGTTTATGTTCCCCCCAACTATGTTGCCGGAACTCCGGCTCCGTTGATCGTGTCGCTGGATGGCACCGGCTATCTGATGAACCACTACATCCTGGACAACCTCATCGCACAGCACCGCATTCCTCCCGTGGTGGCGGTGATGATCGCCAACGGGGGAGGCGATGCCCAAGGCAGCCAGCGCGGGCTCGAATACGACACGATGTCGGGCTTGTTTTCGGAATTCGTCGAATCGGAGGTGCTGCCGCTGGTCGAGAAAAACGCCGGGGTGAAAATCACCAAGGACCCGGAAGGTCGGATGGCCATGGGGGGAAGCTCGGGCGCCTCCGCCGCGTTCACGATGGCGTGGTTCCATCCCGAGCTTTACCACCGGATCGTTTCATACTCCGGCACGTTTGTGAACCAGCAGTATCCGTTGATCGCGGCCTACCCGCATGGCGCCTGGGAATACCACGAACACTTGATCCCGCAGAGCGAGCCCAAGCCCATCCGCATTTGGATGGAAGTCGGCGATGCCGATTTGCTGAACCCGAATTCGTTGCGCGACGGGATGCACGATTGGGTCGCGGCCAACAACGCCATGGCCACCGTGCTGAAGGCCAAGGGTTACCATTATCAATACGTGTTCGCGCTCCACGCGGGGCACGTCGATGGCAACGTCAGGAACCAAACGCTGCCCGAGGCGCTGGAGTGGGTGTGGCAGGGGTATGGGGCGGAGAAAGCGCCGGCTGGCGCCAAGTGACAAGGATCAAGTTGCAAGTGACAAGCGGACACCCGCGCCTGGGGGCGCGACAAATAAGGAAACGAAGGCGGAATTTACGATATTCGATTTACGATTTACGATTGTCGGAATTCGGAGGCGGTGAAGGGCCGCAGTTCGCCGTTCGCCGAGCCTTGGGCTGACCCCTGACTCCTGACTCCTGACCCCTGCCCGCTTTACGGGGCGGAGGCGGCGGCGGCGGCGGTGACGAGCTCGACGAAGCCGCGGGCTTCGAGGCTCGCGCCGCCAATCAGGCCGCCGTCGATATCGTTCTGCGCGAGCAGATCGGGAGCGTTGGAGGGTTTCATCGAACCGCCATAGAGGATCCGCACTTTTTGCGCGACCGGCTCGCCGTAGAGTTTGGTGAGCAGGCCCCGGATGAACGCGTGGACTTCTTGCGCCTGCGCGGTCGTGGCCACTTTGCCCGTGCCGATCGCCCACACCGGCTCGTAGGCGATGATGAGGCTGGCCGCCAATTCCTTGCTTACCCCCTCCAACCCGGCCTCCAGCTGGGTTTGCACGACCTTGAGGGTGGTCCCGGCTTCGCGTTCCGCCAGAGTCTCTCCCACGCAGACGATCGGCTTGAGCTGATTCTTCAGGGCGGCCAGGACCTTGCGGTTGACCAGTGCATCGGTCTCCCCGAAATAGGCCCGGCGTTCGCTGTGGCCCAGGATAACATGGGTCGTGAAAAAAGCCCGCAACATCGGGGCGGAAACTTCGCCCGTGAAAGCGCCGGAGGCCTCCGGGTGCATGTTTTGCGCACCGAGCTTCACGGCCGAGCCGTCGAGCGCCCGGCTGACGCTCTCCAGCGAGGTGAAGGGCGGACAAACGACGACATCGACCACCGTCTGGCGGCCAACCTCGGCGACGATTTCATTGACGAGCAGGACCGCGTCGGCCGAGGTCTTGTTCATCTTCCAATTGCCGGCGATCAGTTTTTTGCGGGAATTCATGGGAGATTCAGCTTTCGAGGAACGCCACGCCCGGGAGGACCTTGCCTTCGAGGAATTCGAGGCTGGCGCCGCCGCCGGTGGAGCAGTGGGTGACCTTGTCGGCCACTTTGGCTTTTTTCGCCGCCGTGGCCGTGTCGCCGCCGCCGACGACGGTGGTGGCGCCTTTGGCCGTGGCCTCGGCGATGGCGGCGGCCATCGCTTTGGTGGCGCCGGCGAATTTCTCGAACTCGAAGACGCCGGGCGGGCCGTTCCAGATGATGGTCTTGGCCCCGAGAATCGCCTCGCGATATAGCGCGATCGAGGCCGGGCCGGCATCGAGACCTTGCCAGCCGGCGGGAATGC
>Ga0207007_1172_pt1 | contig 17595 bp, 11 predicted proteins | sample Alteio_BWMinCont_85_FD_153487 | JGI IMG/M metagenome (GOLD analysis project Ga0207007, IMG submission 153487) | Enriched cells from forest soil in Barre Woods Harvard Forest LTER site, Petersham, Massachusetts, United States -... | ecosystem: Environmental > Terrestrial > Soil > Temperate forest >...
TTGAAGGGGAAGAGGAAGTAGGATCTGCAAACCTGGGGACATTTGTCAAAAACCATCATCAAAAACTGAAATGTGATGTGGTTTTAATTTCTGACACCAGTATGATCGCCAATGATGTACCATCGATAACCGTTGGACTCAGAGGGCTCGCATACCTGGAAGTGGAAGTGACGGGGCCTAACCGGGACCTGCATTCAGGTACCTATGGCGGTGCGGTTCCCAACCCGATAAATGCTTTGTGCGAAATGATAGACAGTTTGATTGATGATAAAACCCGGAAAATAACAATCCCGGGGTTTTATGATGATGTACAGGCTATATCTGAAGAAGAAAAACAAGCCATAAAAGATATTCCATTCAGCCTGGAAGGATATGAAAAAGACCTTGGTATCAGCTCAGTAAGGGGTGAAGAAGGGTTTAGTACCATTGAGCGGACAAGTGTTCGTCCTACCCTTGATGTGAATGGCATAAAAGGGGGCTACCAGGGCGAAGGGGCGAAAACAGTTATTGCCTCTGTTGCTTCTGCCAAGATATCTATGCGATTGGTGCCAAACCAGAAATCTGAAAAAATTGCAGAATTGTTCACTGAATATTTCAAAAGCATTGCACCGGCCGGAATTAAGGTTAAGGTGACGAATATGCATGGTGGCGACCCTGTTGTTGTTCCTATTGATTCCGTGGAATATAGGGCTGCTTCAATGGCCTACGAAGAGACTTTTGGAAAGAAACCATTGCCAAGCAGAGCAGGCGGCAGCATCCCGATCGTGAAACTGTTTGAAGATGAACTTGGTGTAAAATCTGTCATGATGGGCTTTGGGCTTGATACTGATCAGATCCACTCACCCAATGAAAACTTCGGTATTTTCAACTTTCTCAAAGGAATAGAAACGATCCCTTATTTTTTCCAGTACTATGCTGAGATGAAGAAATAGATATTTCTCGCTGAGGATTAAAACGTTATTCCGATACGCTCTATGATTGGCGATCCGTTTGGATTAATATTCTGAAACTGGTCGTAGTTGATATTGAATAAAATAGATGCATTCAGGAATACTCCCCTGCCAAGAGCTGATCTATAACCTAATCCCACATATTCGCTATAATACCATGTACGTTCCGGAAGACCAGTAATTGCCGATGGATTCGACACGTTCATTTCTTCATATTCTGCGTGAGCAAAAAATCTGCTGTTCCTTCCCAATGCATGTTTCCCAAAATCATATTCCGCATATACACGGGCGCCATACATATTGCCTTCGATATGGGAACTTCCCAGATAATTGCCAAGCGCATCAAAATAGGGCTCAAATCCATTAAAATAGATATACGTACCACCAATACCAGCCTGCAGATTGGTTGTCAATCTATAACCAAGTATCGGAGAAATATCGATATAGCCAGGTTGGAAACCCACCCAGAAATTAGCACCTTTAACCAGTCTTTGTGAAAATGACATATTTTCGAGACTGTCAGGATTGTCATAAGCCGGTTGTTCTTGACTTTGATTATCTCCACGATCGCGGTACCTCTGTGCATACGTATTGTTAAAAGCAAAAACGAACACTGCTAAGGCGCAGATAACCAGAAATTTATATTTTTTGATTTTCATCTTCTATGAATATATTGATAAACCTGTTAACTGTTCTGCAAAATGGAAGCCAAACTATAAACCGACTTTGGTTTCCATAACAAATTTAAGACAATATTGTATGACATGTTGACTATTATGGAAAGATTAACACTGTCAGAACACCCTGATCGTGCGCTCCAAAAAGGTGACTTATGTGAAACAATAACAAATCCATATCTTTGTTTTACCAAAAGCATCTACTTTCTCTATCATAAGCGGAGTATTAACGTAAATGAAACAAATTAATAGTAAGGGCGCCAATAATCCAAATACAGTTCAAGGCAAAGTAAGCGAACCTGAAAGTAATTATAGAAAGCCAACTATCCGCTTTTTTACCTCTTTTGAAGAGATGAATGAGGCGGATATTATCGAAATGGCCGGATTTACACCGGTTCAAAATTTTGAGCAAGTCACACAGATGATTTTAAGCTTTTATAAAGAAGAGCTCCAAAAGCCATTGGATAAAAAAATACATTTCAGAAAGTGATAATTTTTTTGCCCGAGTTCAAAGAAATGCTCTCACTTTAATCAAGCGGGAAGTAAGTTTTATTCTCATTGGCGGATATGCGGTTATTCACTACGGGTATGCACGCACTACAGCAGACATGGATATATGGTTGGAGCCTGACAATGAAAACAAAATCAGGTTTATCAGCGCTTTGCGGGATTTTGGAATTGGGGAGCAGGATCCGGATAAAATTGCTGAACATGATTTTAGCTTGCCGCAAATGTTCTTTTTTGGTCAAAAACCGAAGAGAATGGATTTTCTTACAAAAATAAGTGGTGTTAAATATCATGACGCTATTTCTCAGGTCAATCATTTCCCGTTGGAAAATCTGCAAATTCCTGTCATTCAATTTGAACATCTCATCCTTTCAAAAATATCAAACGACAGACCCCAGGACAAAGCAGATGTTGAAAAACTTCAGGAGATAGCGCGGCACCGGCGAAAATCCTGATTAAGTCAAATAAGTACCATTCCTTACATCCTTTAGTCCTGCCATCCTGACCATCTTTGTCAATTCAAACCCTGTCAGAATAGCAGAAAACCATTATGGATAGCTTTTTGTTGAAATTGGGTTGACAAAAAGAATTAAAAAATGAGTTTCAATTTTAACAACCTAACCATCAAAGCACAGGAAGCCGTTCAGGAAGCCACTGAAATTGCTTCTGCAAATCAAAATCAGGCTATAGATACGGCTCATCTGCTCAAAGGCATGTTGATAGTAGATGAAAATGTTGTGGGGTTTCTGCTCAAAAAGCTGAGCGTGAATGTTGTCCGCCTCAATGAGGTACTGGATGCCGTTATTGAAAAATATCCAAAAGTGAGCGGTGGCAATCCTTATTTGTCAAACGAAACAAATACGGCCTTGCAAAAAGCGGCTTCCTATAGCAAAGAGCTTAAGGATGAATATGTAAGCGTAGAACATCTATTGCTTGGAGTATTGGCAGTAAATGATGATACATCAAGAATATTAAAGGATTCCGGCGTCAGCGAAAAAGAACTGAAACAGGCTATTATCCAGCTCAGGGGCGGATCAAGGGTTACCGATCAAAATGCAGAAGCCAAATACAACGCACTGGATAAATATGCCAAAAACCTTAATGAAATGGCACGTTCCGGCAAACTTGACCCTGTCATTGGCAGGGATGAAGAAATCAGGCGGGTGATCCATATTCTTTCCCGCAGAACCAAAAACAATCCCATTCTAATAGGAGAACCAGGTGTTGGTAAAACAGCTATCGCCGAAGGTATTGCATTCCGTATCATAAATGGCGATGTCCCTGAAAACCTGAAAACAAAAACCGTTTTCAGTCTGGATATGGGCGCACTGATAGCAGGGGCCAAGTACAAAGGGGAATTTGAAGAACGTTTAAAGGCTGTGGTAAAAGAAGTTACTTCATCTGATGGCAACCTCATCTTGTTTATTGATGAAATTCATACCCTCGTAGGAGCCGGTGGTGGCGAGGGTGCCATGGATGCTGCCAATATCCTGAAGCCTGCTTTGGCAAGAGGGGAGTTAAGGGCCATCGGGGCAACAACATTGAATGAATACCAGAAATACTTTGAAAAAGATAAAGCCCTTGAAAGACGTTTTCAAAAGGTATTGATCGATGAACCTACCATAGATGATGCCATCTCGATCCTTCGTGGACTAAAGGAGCGTTATGAGACCTATCATAAGATCAAAATAAAAGATGAGGCGATCATTGCGGCGGTAGAATTGTCGAACCGTTATATATCAGACCGTTTTTTGCCGGACAAGGCTATTGACCTTATTGATGAGGCATCAGCAAAGGCAAGAATTGAAGTAGATTCTTCCCCGGAAGAACTCGATGAACTGGAACGCAGGATCATGCAGCTTGAAATAGAGCGGGAGGCCATTAAAAGGGAAAAAGACCAGAAAAAGCTCGACAAATTGAGCCATGAGCTTTCCGAACTCAGCGAAAAAAGAAATGACCTGAAAGCGAGATGGCAGGAAGAGCGTGGCATCATTGACGAGATACAAAGGAACCGGGAAGACATAGAAAACTACAAAATGGCCGCAGAGCAAGCTGAAAGGGCAGGGGATTATGGAAAAGTGGCTGAAATAAGATATGGCAAAATAAAAGAGCGTGAAGACCTTTTGCAAAAGGCAGAGCAAAAGCTCAAGGACATGCAAAGCAAAAGCTCTTTGATCAAAGAAGAAGTGGATGCGGAAGATATTGCTTCCATTGTAGCCAAGTGGACAGGAATTCCCGTGTTTAAAATGCTCCAAAGCGAGCGTGAAAAGCTTTTGAATATGGAAGAAGAACTCCATAAACGGGTTATTGGTCAAGATGAAGCTATCCAGGCTATTGCAGATGCCGTTCGGCGCAACAGGTCTGGTCTTTCTGACCCTAAAAAACCAATAGGATCCTTCATCTTCCTCGGCACAACGGGGGTGGGCAAAACAGAACTCGCCAGGGCATTGGCAGAATTCCTGTTCAATGATGAAAACATGATGACGCGTATAGATATGTCTGAGTACCAGGAAAGACATTCTGTATCCAGGCTTATTGGTGCACCCCCGGGCTATATTGGTTATGAAGAAGGCGGTCAGCTTACGGAAGCTGTACGAAGGAAACCATATTCAGTTGTTTTGCTGGATGAAATAGAAAAAGCGCACCCGGATGTATTTAATATTCTGTTGCAAGTACTTGAAGATGGACGGCTTACAGACAATAAAGGACGAGTGGTCAATTTCAAGAACACTATTATTGTTATGACTTCCAATATTGGATCACATATTATACGTGAAAATTTTGCGTCGGCAACTGATGAAAACATGTATGGTGTAATCGAATCCACAAGGGTAGAAGTAATGGAACTTTTGAAGCAAACCATCAGGCCTGAAATATTGAACAGGATTGATGAAATCATCATGTTTAAACCTCTCAACCGCAGCGAAATAGTTGACATCGTTAGGATTCAGTTCGAAGGCTTGATAAAAATGCTTGCCAAAAATGATATCCGACTTGAAGCTACTGAAAAAGCCATCGGTTACCTGGCCCGCGAAGGCTACGAACCTGAGTTTGGGGCGAGGCCTTTGAAACGCGTGTTACAGAAGGAAATTGTAAACACGCTTTCGAAGTACATTTTGGCAGGTAAAATTGACAAAAATGAAAAGATCATCATAGATGCTGACAGTGGTGGCATTATCTTCAAAAATGAACAGGTTCCATCTTTGAATTAATAAAGTGTGCCTTTTGATATAATGAGAGATATTTTTAAACATACATTCAATGACAGCGATAAATAATTTCCCTACATTTGAATAAGGGGTTTTATCAAACCACGGTTGGCATGGCTATTGTAAAAGCCCTTTGACTATTTATAAAACAGATGAGCAATAAAAAAACGACTTTTGAAAATATAGGCATGTCAGATGCGATAGAAGATGACGGCCCTGAATTTATATCCCTTCTTTCTACCGAGGAAGAGGAGGAGATGGATAAAGAACAGATACCTGACGAACTATCTATTCTTCCTTTAAAAAATACCGTCCTGTTTCCCGGAGTGGTAATACCTATTACTGTAGGCAGGGATAAAAGCATTAAGTTGATCAATGATTCCTACAAAAAAGAAAGGATCATTGGCGTGGTGGCACAGAAATCAGAACTGGTGGAAGACCCTGATATTAATGATCTTAACCAGGTCGGTACCATAGCATATATATTGAAAGTATTGCGGATGCCTGATGGCAATACCACGGTGATCATCCAGGGGAAAAGGCGTTTTAATATTATTGAGATCACCAAACATGAGCCATACCTGCGAGCCAAAGTAGAAGCGGTAATTGAAAAGCGCCTGGAGCCTGATGATGAATTGAATGCAACTGTTGACGCATTGAAAGACCTGTCAACCCAGATCATTCAGATGTCTCCGAATATACCCTCTGAAGCATCTACGGCCATTAAGAACATTGAAAGCCCACGTTTCCTGGTCAATTTTATCTCTTCCAATCTAAGCATACCGGTTCCGGACAAGCAAAAGATATTGGAGACTTTTGACTTTAAGGCGCGCGCAAAACTTGTGCTTACCCATTTATCGAAGGAACAGCAAATGCTTGAGCTTAAAAACCAGATCCATTCCAAGGTCAGGGTTGATATTGATAAACAACAGCGTGATTACTTCCTTCACCAGCAAATGAAAGCCATCCAGGAAGAACTTGGAAGTGATTCACCTGACAAGGAAATACAGAACATAAAAGAACGGGCCGCCAAAAAAAAATGGGGAAAAGAAACGGCAGAAGCTTTTGCAAAAGAACTTTTGAAACTGGAACGCATGAACCCGATGGCGGCAGAGTATTCGGTGGTACTTAATTACCTGGAACTTATGCTTGATCTGCCCTGGAACGAATATACCAAAGACAATCTTGACCTTGCGCGGGCCAAAGCGGTTCTTGAAAAAGACCATTATGGCCTTGATAAAATAAAAGACCGCATCCTGGAATATCTCGCTGTTTTGAAATTGAAGGGAGATATGAAAAGCCCGATCTTATGCCTGTCGGGCCCTCCGGGAGTTGGAAAAACATCTCTAGGGAAGTCTATTGCCAAGGCCATGGGAAGGAAATACACACGTATGTCCCTTGGTGGCCTTCATGACGAAGCAGAGATCCGTGGACATCGTAAAACCTATATTGGCGCTATGCCGGGCCGTATCGTTCAGGCAATCAAAAAAGCAAAATCATCCAACCCTGTTTTCATCCTTGATGAAGTAGATAAAATAGGAAATGATTTCCGGGGAGATCCATCTTCAGCATTGCTTGAGGTGCTTGATCCGGAGCAGAATAATTCATTCTATGACAATTACCTGGAACTTGAATATGATCTGAGCCATGTAATGTTTATTGCTACCGCCAATTCATTGGATAGCATTCATCCGGCATTGAGAGATAGAATGGAGATTATTGACGTTAGCGGCTATCTGATAGAAGAAAAAGTGGCCATTGCAAAGAACTATCTGCTTCCAAAACAAAAGGAAATGCATGGTCTCAAAGCCAAAGACCTGAAAATGTCTCCTGCAATCATCGAAAAGATCATTGATGAATATACCCGCGAATCAGGGGTACGTACTTTAGAGAAAAAGATCGCCTCATTCGCAAGGGCACGCGCCAAACACATGGTTCTCGGAGAAGACAAGGCTGCCAATATTGATGAAGCTGACGTTCGCGAGATCCTTGGGCCCCAAATATTTGATAAGGACATATTCATGAACAATGACATTGCAGGTGTTGTTACGGGCCTTGCCTGGACTTCCGTTGGTGGCGATGTCCTATATATCGAAGCAATATTATCACCTGGAAATGGAAAAATAACCTTGACAGGCAAACTGGGCGAAGTGATGAAAGAATCCGCACTTACAGCGCTGTCTTATTTAAAATCGCAATATGCCGAGTTTGGCATCCATCCCAAGGCATTCGACAAATGGGACCTGCATGTACACGTTCCGGAAGGTGCTGTGCCCAAAGAAGGCCCATCAGCCGGTATCACCATGTTGACGGCTCTGGCTTCTGCTTATACCCAGCGAAAGATAAAACCCGGTATCGCGATGACCGGGGAAATAACCTTGAGGGGTTCGGTCTTGCCGGTTGGTGGTATCAAAGAAAAAATACTGGCGGCGAAACGTATTGGCATTAAGGAAATTATCCTCAGCGAACAGAACCGCAAAGACGTAGAAGACGTAAAAGAAATTTATATTCACGGACTTTCATTCCATTATGTGAAAACAATGAAAGAAGTAATAGAAATTGCTTTGCTCAAAGATAAAATTTCTCACGCGGTGAATATTAATGAGCCTGATTTCGCAAAAGATGATCAGGTGAACGGAGACGGGAAGACGAAGAAGATGGTGATATAAAAAAAGCATCAGGGGTTAGGAATTGGGCGTTAGTAAAAATATGGATAGTAATAACAAAGAAGGAAACAAGCCTTACAAATTTCCAAAACCAACAATACGCATTTTTAAACATCCTGATGAGCAGAGGGAAGAGATGTATTTGTATTGGGCTTCTATTAGTCCAGAACAGCGGATGATGCATTTGAAGGAAATGATTATCATCAGTTTCGGATTAACCCCTGAAAAACTGGCCAATCCCGGGCTTATCAATAAAATCACAATAGTAAGTTATCATAAATGAATTTCTTTGTTGAAGAGCATAAAAATTTGCTTATTAAGCTAATTGATGCGGGTGTAGAATTCATTTTGATTGGAGGATATGCTGTTAATTTTCATGGCTACAACCGTACCACCGGCGACATGGATATCTGGTTAAGGCCAGACAACTCGAACAAGAGCAAGTTGTTTAAAGTCCTGGTAGATATTGGATTCACTATTGAAGAAATTGATGAACTCGACAAAGCTGATTTTAGCGATTATCTTGTTTTTAGTATCTGGGAGAAGCCTTACAAGACTGATTTTTTGACCCGTATTTCTGGGGTAAAGTTTGATGAAGCATGGGAACAAAAGGTTTTGTTGCCTTTAGGGGACAAAAACATCCCTGTTTTGCATTTACATCATTTAGTCCTTTCAAAAATAAGTAACGGGAGGTCCCAAGATAAAACGGATATCGAAGAGCTTCAAAAGATACAGGCCCTTAAGAAAAATAAGTCATAATTTAAATTCAAATCATGGACCTATCAAACAACACAGTCCTCATAACAGGTGGCTCTACGGGAATAGGACTGGCGATGGCCAAACAGTACCTGGGTGCGGGAAGCAAAGTGATTATATGCGCGCGCAAACAGGAAAAACTGGAAGAAGCAAAACAAAAATTCCCGGCCTTGGTTACTTATCTGTGTGATGTACAGGACCAAGCTCAAAGAGAATCTTTGGCTGCAAAGGTTATCGCTGATTTTCCTGAGCTTAATATCGTGGTAAACAATGCTGGAATCCAGAGACATAATAACTTTTTGAAAGGAGCTGATATGGTTTCTGCCATAGAAGAAATAACAACGAATTTAGTTGCCCCCATACATTTCACATCGCTGTTTATTCCACACTTGCTCACCAAACCAAACAGCGCTATTATTAACGTGAGTTCCGGTCTCGGATTTGTACCTATCGCAAGAATGCCTGTCTATTGTGCCACCAAAGCGGCCATGCATTCTTTTTCGTGGTCATTGCGTCATCAATTAAAAGATACTTCCATTAAGGTATTTGAAGTCATTCCACCCATTGTGGATACAGATCTTGACCATGGCGTCCGTCCGGCATCGTTCAGAGGCATGCATGTAGATGATTTTGTAAAACAAACAATGCCTGGTATCGAAAGCGATACTTATGAAATTGCTGTTGGCATGTCCAAAGGAATGGTTGAAAGCACAAAGGCTGGTTCGGAGGAAGCTTTTAAACGTATGAACGGTTAGGTTTAAGATCAATCCAAAGCCCTGAGTTTAGATTTGAAGGTGTTTTCATCCATCTGCGAAAGTGTCACCGTTTGTAGCATATTCGACGTTATGGTAACGGGCACAAATGCAGCGTAATTTGCATAATTCTTTTGAGCGAAAACAACAATTGTCGCTTTAAGACCTACAGGACTACCGGTTATCATAAAGTTATATTTTCCGGTATCGGGGTTCATCATCGTTTCTGAATTAACCTGGTAAACCAACGCGCATGTCATACCCGAAAATAAAGATGAATTGGCTACACTTACTTTTACAGTTGTGGTTGGCGTTTGTGTATTGAAATGGTCGCAGTTTAACCAATTTAAACCCGATGAATACATATTGTAATAGTATCCTGCCTTCCCGGTAGAATCCTTTTTCAATACGATGTAATTATTAACAGTATCCGCATTTAATTTCCATGAAGTAAAGCCATTAGAAGAGCTGGCTCCATTAAATACCTGCATGTTCAGAGGTGTTCCGTTTACGGGAAAGGAAGCTAAAATATGAACCCCGGATTTTAGCGAAACTGTTGTATTGTTTTGAGTGGCAGATAGATAAAGCATACCGCCTGATTGCAACAGGCTTGTGTCTGAAACGGTACTGATCGCCGATAAAAACATGTCGCTCTTTTTATATATTTCATTTATTGTCAGATAAATATGCCCATCTATTACCTGGCCGTTATTATTTACAAAAGCATTGGCAGGGATATTTAGATATGTTCCCTGGTTCAAATGCCCTGAAAAACCATTTGAATTTCGAAATTCTATTGTTTGTTGTGTATTGGAATTGTTATTACCATTATTTGGATAGGGATTATAGGGTTGATAAGGATAGGAGGGCGGACCCACCGGATAATCATTGATACAACCATACGCAATGAATCCCAACAGGATAGGAAGTATTATTCCAATTCTGATATTTGATTTTCTCATATCATTAAGCCTTGAATTTATCAATAAAAAACGTATAGGGATACTAATGCAAGACTTATGCCATTGCGAAAATTAGTAATCGTTAAAATCAAAGCTTAATTCAATGTGTGAGGCTCAAAATAGGCTTTCCGGTGCATCCACTGGGCGGTTGAATTTGGAGAAAAGCAGCAATAGTTGGCGCTATATCCGTCACAGAAACAGGAGCATATGTGCATCCTGGTCTGATGTCCCAACCATAAAAAATAAGAGGGATATGTGTATCATAAGCATAGCCGCTGCCATGTGTAGTTCCTCGGGTTTTTGAACCATCTATCCATCCCGGCTTCAATATTATGGCAAGATCACCGCACCTGGGTTCATAAAATCCGCGTTGTACGAGGCTTAACTGCCCCTCAGAATATTGGTTTTCTTCAAGGTCGAAAGAAGGGATTGCATTTGCAACACCCGGGAAAGTCTTTACAAAATCGGATATTTTTTGCGAAATTTCTTTGAGTTGTATATTTTTCAATTTCAACAAATCATAATTCAAATAAACCTGCTGGTTCTCATAATCTTTTATCAGGCTGTCACACTGGTAAGTCTTTTTTAGAAAATCATTGAGGGTATCACTGATGTAAGTATCCTTAAAAAATCCGCCTGGAATTCCTTTTGATTTAAGATATCCCGGATTTTGAACTACCCCATGATCTGCGGTAATAAAAACAAGCACATTGTCTTTGCCGATATTGCTATCAAGAAAATCAAGGAAGTCTTCAATGTCTTTGTCAAGCCTGATGTAAGTATCTTCTATTTCAACAGAATTAGGTCCAAAGCGATGCCCGACATAATCGGTTGACGCGAGGTTTATGGTGAGAAAGTCTGTGAAATCACCTTTGCCCATTTTTTCTTGCTTAATAACTTCCTCCGCAAAATTTTTGGTGTAGGTATCTCCAAAGGGGGTTTCTCTTATCAGGTCATAGGAGTTAGCGCTGATGCGCCATAGGTTATAAGGGAAAACCGGCACGGTTTCGCCAGGATAGGGTTCTTCAAATTCTGAATTATCCTTGGTGCTTTCGGTATAGGTTTTTATCGGCAGTAATGTTTCCCATTTCTGGCTGAGGAACTTTACGGGGTGTCTTTCAGCATTGAATTTATTAACCCATCCAGGCAGGCTATCCATATAATAGGTACTTGTGATCCAGTTTCCTGATTTACCGTCATACCAATAAGCTGCATTGGCACTGTGCCCTGCCGGCAAAATAGCGGCTCTGTCTTTCAATGATACTCCTATTACTTTCGAGTTAAAATTATCCGACAGTTTCAGCTCATCGGTAATAGTGGTTGTAAGCAGATTGTTTGGAGACATCTGGCCTTCTTTTTTACTTAAACTGCCGACAGTATTGTATTTATCATCCGAAACACAATACATGGATTCTCCTTTTTTCCGGTCAAACCACTCATTGGCGACAATTCCATTTATACTTGGGGTCGTTCCCGTAAAAATAGCAGTATGCCCCGGGCCTGTGTAGGTAGGTATATAATTGATATTCGTATTGGCGCACAGATAGCCTTCACGCAGCAATCTTTTAAAGCCTCCATTGCCATATTTATCCCAATAGCGGTACAAAAAATCATATCGCATCTGGTCAATGACGATACCAACAACGAGGCGGGGATGCTTTGATCTTTCCCCGGTATGTACACCATCTTTCCTGGTACATTGAACTAATGAAATGATAACAGCCAGGAAAATAATTGAAGTCGTAAATTTTTTAATGAATCGCACCCTGTTAGTTAATTTATTTATTCAAATGTAATGAGTCTCTTGCATCCTGACATTAATAATTTCAACCGGAATGATTAAGGATTTGTTAACATGAAGGATAAAAAACAAAATGGGCATATTTATTATCTAAATATACCCATTTGATATTCTTTATAAAGATTAGGTCTATGGCCTTAAAAGCATTACATTACCACTGATAATCTTTTGTGGCGGTATGCCTTCAGACGTATTCAATCGGTAAACAAGTGTCCAGTTGTACACTCCTTCAGGCGCAGGAGTGCTTTCGTAAGTCCCATCCCAGGCTTTGTTGGGATCATTGCTAAAAAATACCCTCTCGCCCCATCTGTTATACACCGACAATTGATAATAAACGGAATTAAGATTATAGACCTTGAATGAATCATTAACATCGTCCCCGTTAGGTGTAAAAGCATTAGGGATATATACATCGCTTGGTGGGCATGCATATACCTGCACACTATCTGTAAACGGACAACCACCTGAATTTGCAACTTTTACAGTGTATTTGCCCGGGTCTGTCACAAATATCGAACTGGTACTGTCTCCTGTAGGTTCCCAATTGTATGACGTAAAACCTGCTCCTGCATTCAGCGTTACACCATTACTGAAACTGTCGCATAAATACACGGATGCAGGAAGTGAGGTGATAAGGACAGGGCTGTAAAAATAAATCTTGAAAATACTTGTGCCACTGCAAAGCCCGTTCGTAATATTAGCCTCATATAAGTCATAGGGATAAGGGCTTATCGTGCGGCGGACCGTTATTTTCTGAGTGGTTGGGTATGGTGGTTTGTTCCATGTTATTTTATAACCAGGGTTGCCGGCATCCAATACCACTGAATCTGAATAGCAAACAGTAGTATCAAATTGCACCAAATTCGGAGAAGGTATAAAGGTAACATTGATCTTTCCGCTATCAGTACATTGTTTTTGAAATACCTGTGCTTCATAAGTGCCGGACTGTTCCGGATTAAATTGTTCTTCAGTCGCGCCTTGAATCGCGATTCCGTTTAAATACCATTGGTAGGTTGCGCCATTGATATTATTTCCTGCGTCAAGTGTTAAGAAGCTGCCAGTACATAAACTGGTATCCTTGCCAAGCTGAACGTTTATGTTTATTAATTTTACCTGGATATTAGTATCTTTTGAACAACTGCCTTTGTTCACAGTTATCTTGTAATTAAAGTCTGTATCTGCAACAATCTGCTCAGTATATAACTTCCCTTTTGGGGTGGTCCAGACATAGGTGGCTCCAGGATTACCTGCATCCAAAACTATCGATGTTCCTCTACATATCAGGGTGTCGTTATTGCCAAATTTTGGAGTGCTGATCTGTGTATATTTTGCAACCGTAGAATCAGTCGCGGTACAATTGCCTACTGTAACTATAACTTTATATTGTCCGTCAGTATCAATAGTAATGGTGGCATTATTGCCTGCGGCCACACCGTTTTTGTACCATTGGTAATACGGTTTGTCATTAATGGTACTTGAATATGTAGCTGTAAGTGGATAATTAGTTCCCTGACAACCCGGGAAAGTAGGCCCGACATTGCCATAATTTAAGTTAACAGTGAGAATGTTATAAGTAACAGTTGCCACGTCTGATGCCTGGCATTTGGCCCTTGTCCTGTTTTCTACAAGAACTTTATAAGCCCCATCAGTAGTTACGGTATATTGTGTTGTGGTATCAGCCAGATTCATAAGCTGTCCATCCTGGTACCATAAATGTTTAAAAGCTGGGTTCCCGGCATTCAAAAGCCTGGTAATTCCACCGCATAATGTGTCAAAATCAGGAGCAAGGCTTACGACAGGCATTGGCAGGAAGGTGATATTTGCCGTATCTGTCCCTCCACATGATCCCCTTTGAATAGTTGCATAGTATTTGCCTGTAACCGAAACCGTATCAGTTTGGGCGGTATCCAATTGTTTAATACCATTTTTATACCATGAATAAGTTGATCCCGGATTTTGTGCATTCAAAACATAAGTTTGCCCCTGGCATAAAACGGTATCGGGCCCAAGGTTGGGAATTACATTATTGAAAGTAATATTTATGGAGCCGGTATCGCGGCACGTAGTTTTCTTTAGGGAATATGTTACTACTGCAAAATATGAAGCATTTTTATTATTGCTGATAATGTACTGCTCACTGGTATCAAGAGACAAAAAGGGGCTGCTGGTGAGGTACCAGTTATGTTTGGCATCGGGATAGCCGGCGCTGAGGGTATCATTCACGCCTGCACAGACAACCTGGGCGGGCCCAAGGTTAACTACTGCATTTTTAACATAAATTACCTGTATGGAATCCGAAATTGAACACTGTCCAATCGTAGCTGTGCCAAGGTATTTGCCGGGGCCCAATTTATAAGGCACACTGTATTTTTCTGCTATAGCACCTAATATAGGACTTCCATCCTTAAACCAGGAATATACAGAACCTGCGTTCAAGAGATCCAGGGTTAATGGCGTGTACGGGCATATATACGTGGTGTCCGGACCGAAATTTGGCTTGGTAAAGAGGGGCAAAACATAAACAGTCCTTTTTGCAGTGTCATCAAAAGGGTTAAAATCCCCGGGATAAAGCGGGAAGGCTTTCACGGTATTGGTTCCGGATTTATTTGTAGGGAAGGGCTGCTTAAAAAACAAAGTGTCTTTAACCCCTTGATTTGCCGTTCCATAAAAAGTGTCCTGTAAAGTTGCCGTTATGGCTCCGGATACATTAACCTGGAATGGAATGCTGTCAATAGGGCCTGGGGTAAGGTTCTGAAATACAACGCCCACTTTTGGTGCAGAATTACCGCAAACCGTATCAGCCGGATATAGTATTGTATCCACTTTGACATCGGGTTTTTTGAAATTTATCTCATAAAAAGACCCTTGTCCTGTTGAATTAAGGAAACCGGAATCATAAGGCGCTCCAATAAACAAACTTTGAATGGTATTATTATTCGATGTCCCATAGTCAAGTATTGATAAACCAAAGTGATCCAATGCAACAAAATGGTTATTGGCCTTTTTTATGACCGGGTTGATGCCACTTATTTTTTGCGTAAACAAAACAGTATCATCCGTTTTGTTAAGAAAAACAATGAATACAGCTCCGGAACCTGTCCGGAAATCATTGTCACCTGTGCTTGAGGCAAGGGTTGTACCGCTGCCGCCTGCCCCAACTGCATACACATGGAAAGCAGGATATCCAAAATCAGGCAAATAGGTAAGGCCATTTCCAAAATTCTCGTTTTTCGGGAGTATTCCACCCATGCCGGTAGTACTGTTAGATATTGTGCCTACACCATTGGTTATTGCTTTACCACTTGCTGCCAGGTAAACAACATAATATGCTCCTGAAGATGCGTTAATGCTGGTAGTATTGGGTGCGCCAACGGCAACATCAGGTACTCCGTCACCATTTACATCACCAATACCAGCTACAGAAGACCCAAATTGGTCGCTTGCGCCAAGCAATGAGGGAAAATTGCCAACGCCCGGGCTTAGTTTCTGTGAATTTTTAATGCCACCGGCACTGGTCAGAAATACAATAAATGCGGAGCCCTGGGGGCCTGTTGAGGTACCATTTTTGTCAGCACTTGCGCCAACAATAATATCTTTTACGCCATCATTGTCAATATCCCCGGCCGAGGCTACGCTGCAACCAAATTGAGGCCCTGATCCTGTTTGAGTTGACCAATTGTTCATACTTGTTCCAGCAATGGTGGCAGTGCTTTTAAACGTGCCATTTGCTTTCATAAAGCAGATAAAGACATCTCCTGAGTTTGCAAGGCCAGTGCCATCAGGGTCCGCACTTGATCCGACAGCAATATCAGGAATACCATCACCATCTATATCTTTTATACCTGCCACAGAAACCCCGAAATTTTTTGCACCGGCAGGCGCTGCGTTTTTTACATAAGCCTTTACCGTACCATTGGCATTCATAAAAAATATATAAACACAGCCAACCCCACTTGTTGAAGAAGCCCCTACCGCAAGATCGGGAACCCCATCACCGTTCAAGTCACCAACTACCGTAAGCCCGGATGCAAAATGATCCTGGCCAAGGCTGGTAGCAGGGTTAAAACCGCCAAAACCTCCGGTTACATAAAGAAAACTCTGTATGGATACCTGCCCCTGGGCATTAGCTTTCTGCAGACCTGAGGTCAAAGAAAGCGCAATAAAGACCAGTAAAAATTGTATATACCTTTTGCTCATAATTTCTTACCCGAATTGCGAATTTACACATTCCTGTCAAAATAAACAGAGATTTTGAAATATTTTTACCTTCGATACGAATCGAACAATACCTTTAGCTAAAGAACCATAATTTTTCATTAATAGTTTTCAATGAGAGCGGAAAGTTATTCGTGTAAAGGTTTCCGGTTCCGAGTCCCTGGGGCAAAACAGGATTTTTTTCGGCGGCCCATTGCGCAATTGCATTTAGGCCAATATTTGATTCGAGGGCAGAAGTGGCCCACCAATCTGTTGATGTATTTTGAATAAGGCTTATCCATCCATCGGCCTCTTTTAACCCGCCAAGTAAGGATGGCTTGAGGATAATATATTGAGGTTTAATTTTTTGAAGCAGTTCTTTTTTTTGGTCTGTGTCCGTTATCCCGATCAATTCTTCATCCAACGCTATCGGGACCGGACTGTCGGCGCATAGTTTTTGCATATCCGGCCAGTTTCCGGGCTTAATAGGCTGTTCAATGGAATGGATTTGAAATCGGGATAGCTTATCCAATTTTGAGAGTGCATCATCAGTGCCGAAAGCGCCATTTGCATCCAGCCTGATTTTTAGTTCTGATCCAAATTCGTTGCTGACTTTCCGGATCAAATTCAGTTCTGATTCGAAATCCATGGCACCGACTTTAAACTTTATGGTCGTAAAACCATTGCTGATCTTTTCTTTTGCTTGCTGAAACATCTCATCAACACCTGCCATCCATACCAGGCCATTTATGATAATCCCTTCTTCCCCTCTGGAAAATTTATTGTCAAACAAAACCTTTTTGCCGCCGCCTTTCAGGTCAAGAATAGCCGTTTCAAGGGCAAATTTTATGGCGGGAAATCTGGCAAGTTCGGGACCGGCGATCTCAAGGTTTTGAGTTTGATTTATTCCGGCACATAGTTGGGCAAGCGCAGTTTCTATAAACGCCTCATCATCAATGCTCAGTCCCGGAATGATGCTGCACTCGCCAATACCTTCATTGTTTTTTTCATTGTCCCTGACCTTCAAAAACCAGGATGGCTTTTCCAGCAGAAATCCTCTTGAAGTCCCAGCAGGTTTTTTGAACTTTAAAGGGAATTGTTCGAATGAAGCAACGTATTTC
>Ga0207007_1176_pt1 | contig 17417 bp, 20 predicted proteins | sample Alteio_BWMinCont_85_FD_153487 | JGI IMG/M metagenome (GOLD analysis project Ga0207007, IMG submission 153487) | Enriched cells from forest soil in Barre Woods Harvard Forest LTER site, Petersham, Massachusetts, United States -... | ecosystem: Environmental > Terrestrial > Soil > Temperate forest >...
GGCATTTGATTTTTTAAGAAGGTCAGGCTTAACAAGCTCACTATCTTCCAATTTTGTACTGATAATAAAGTCCTTGTGTTTCAGCCATTCAGCAGCAGGATGATCTTTTGGATAGTCCTTTGGGACATTTGCCAGGGCATCGCCTTTTAGGACCGGGAAATTCTTTTTAAAGGCTTTATTGTTCATGATCGCGGAAAACTCATCAAGGTTATAGTCAATTTCCTGCCTCACGGCTTTTATTTGAGGTGATTCGAGGCCATAAAGTCCGCCACCAGCAAATGTTGAACCTGGCTCCAGATGAAAATAATAACCTGCCGCGGCACCTGATGGCCTGATAAAAAAACTTAAGGTGCTTTTATATGGGCTTTTATCTTTAGAAAATCTTATATCCCTATTGATTCGCATCGTGCATTTCTTTGGTTCAATGCCCTTTATCCGCTCCTCCCACTTTGACATTTCTGCAAGGATATCTGAGATGAAAGCCAACTGGTCAGCCCGGGCAGCATCATAGGCTTTCCGGTTTTTCTCAAACCAATCTTTATTGTTATTTGCTTTAAGGGCTTTGAGAAAATCGAGAGTGGATTGTTTGATCATTTTGATTGCGCCATTAAGAGGTCAAAAATAAGTATTTTTCAAGCTAAAGTAAAGTACGGGTGGCAAGGCCAGCGTTTCTAATCAATTTGCAAATCCGTATATTGACGCATTATCACATTATCTCCTAATTTCGTACCAATATGGAACACGCAACTGAACCTTCCCCGCAAATGATTTTCAACAGGAAGAATTACCCCGATGAACAACTTAAAGCACTCTATACGGGAATGCTTAAGCCAAGATTGATCGAAGAGAAAATGCTTCTTCTTCTTCGCAAGGGGCAGGTAAGCAAATGGTTTTCAGGCATTGGGCAGGAGGCCATATCTGTTGGTGCGACCATGGCATTGCATGAAGATGAATATATTATGCCCCTACACCGTAACCTGGGTGTTTTTACCTCAAGAGGCATTGACTTGCAAAAACTTTTTGCACAGTTGCAAGGCAAATCGAGCGGGTATTCCCAGGCGCGCGAAAGGTCATTCCATTTTGGTGTCAATCAATATCATATCGTTGGTATGATCTCGCACCTCGGGCCGCAGTTAAGCGTGGCAGCAGGTGTAGCCCTGGCCCACAAACTCAGCAAAGAAAAGAAAGTTTCAATGGCTTTTACCGGCGAAGGCGGTACTTCAGAAGGGGAGTTTCATGAAGCGCTCAATACGGCAGCTGTCTGGAAACTACCAGTTATTTTTATTATTGAGAATAACGGTTATGGACTCTCTACCACCACATCAGAACAATATGCCTGCAAAGACCTGGTTGACAGGGCTATTGGTTATGGAATGCAGGGTTATAAAATAGACGGAAACAATATCCTTGAAGTATTTGATACCATCAATACCCTTGCTGATAAAATGCGGGAACACCCTGAACCGGTTTTGATAGAATGTATGACGTTCAGGATGCGTGGCCATGAAGAAGCTTCAGGTACCAAATATGTACCCAAAGAACTGTTTGAATACTGGGAAAAAAAGGATCCTTTAATCAATTATGAAAAATGGCTTCTGGATGAAAAAATAATTGACCCTGCTTTTATACAAAACCATCGCAAATCTTTTGATAATGAAATTACTACAGCACTTGAAAATGTGTTGAACGAAGCAGCTCCGATGCCTGATACAGAAAAAGAAATCAGGGATGTGTACGCTCCTTTTACCCCACAAAAAACCTTTTCACCCAATAGCATAGAAAACGATTATAATTTTAACGTATTTCCAGCCACGTCCTCCAAAACCAAAAAGAGACTGGTAGATGCCGTATCAGACGGCTTGAGGCAAAGCATGAAAAAATACCCGAACCTGGTTTTGATGGGACAGGATATTGCCGAATATGGCGGCGTTTTCAAAGTGACGGAAGGATTTCTGGAACAGTTTGGACACGAACGGGTGCGCAATACCACCCTTTGTGAGTCTGCTATTGTTGGTATCGGACTGGGTTTATCTATCAAGAAATATAAGGCAATGGTGGAGATGCAGTTTGCTGATTTTGTCACCTGTGGTTTTAACCAGATTGTAAATAATCTTGCTAAGATCTATTATCGCTGGGGACAAAATGCTGATGTAGTGGTACGGATGCCAACCGGAGCAGGCGTTGGGGCAGGGCCATTTCATTCCCAGAGCACAGAAGCATGGTTTACACGGGTTCCCGGACTGAAAGTCGTATATCCATCATCCTCAATGGATGCAAAAGGATTGCTTAACGCTGCCATTGAAGACCCAAACCCTGTTATGTTTTTTGAGCATAAAGCCCTATACCGCAGTGTGAGTGAAGAAATATTTGATGATTATTATACGATAGAAATCGGGAAAGGACGAAGGGTATTGAGTGGTGAAGATTTAAGCATCATAACCTACGGAGCTGGAGTACATTGGGCGGTGGAATATGCAGAGCAAAACCCTGAGGCATTTATTGATATCATTGACCTGAGAACACTTTTACCATGGGACAAAGAACTCGTTTTGGAATCTGTGAAAAAAACCGGGAAAGTTCTTGTTCTTCATGAAGATACGCAAACCGGTGGTTTTGGCGGAGAAATAGCTGCATGGATCTCTGAAAATGCTTTTGAATACCTTGATGCGCCTGTACGCAGGCTTGGTGCTTTGGATACACCCGTTCCATTTGCTCCGGAACTCGAGCAGAATTTCTTGCCAGTTGGGAGGTTGGGAGCAATGATTGAAGAGCTGCTGGGGTATTAGCAATCCTTATTTACTGTCCGCCACCACCGTCCAAGTTGGATCCAAAACGGCTTTGTATTTTATATTGTTGAATAGGACGATGTTCGCTACAATAATGAAGTCGCCTGGTTTCACTCTTTGAAGAAAATATGAAGCCGCTTGAGGTATCGTATTCCCGAAGCCGGGCATAAAATGAGCAGAGCCCTCTTTTGGCGAGATGGCGAAAGTAAAGGATTTTGCACCATAAGCCTTACCTCCACTGTTAATAATCAACTTCCTGATAGAAGCAGCTTGTTTCTGTGTTATGGTACCGGGATTGATGGAATCAAGAGAAATGGAAACCATCAATTCATTGGCCTGATAATGAGCATTTTTATCAGCAGATTTATACCCTGAAAATACTGCGATTGATAAAAATAGTACTCCTAAAATGCTACCCTTGATCATAATACATTCCCAATTTCACAATTGAATATAAACGACAAATGAATTAAAATATTTCACTTGGCATCTGCTATCACAGTCCATTTGAGATCCAAAATGGTTTTATATTTTGCGTTACCAAAAAGCACGAGGTTTGAAACTAAGACCAGGTCGCCGGGTTTGCAATCCTTAAAGAATTGAATGGTAGCATTAACCAGTTTATTCCCGGTGCATTTTAAAAGATGTGAGGGCCCCTTTTTAGGTATCACCAGAAATTCATAGCTCTTCGCGAAAAAGGGAGCCCCTTCAGACCTGATAACCAATTCTTTAACTGAGCCAAGTTGTTTTTGAGTGATCTGTCCGGGTTTTATAGAATCGAGTGAGACTGAAATTAAGAGTTCTTTTCCCTGGTAAGGCATTATTCTCTTATCGGATATATAACCTGAAAAAACAAGAATAGTTAAAACCGATAGAAATGAAGCAGTAATGACAGTTTTGATTATTGACATCGTTTGAATTTTAAGAATCTGATTGGCGAATATACATAAATCATTTGCTGCCAGCAACAATTGTCCACATTGGTTGCGTATCAGGCATATACCTGGGTACATTCTCGATCACAAAATTGGATACCAGAACATGATCGCCTGCTGACGTATGCGCAAAAAAACCAGGATCAAGCCCTTTAAATCTATTACCTAAAAAGTCCTTAGCTTCTGTAGAACCACCTTTATGAGGCAACAATAACAAGGTAAAAGATTTGACTTTATAATTTTGGCCTTCAGGGGAAGTAACCCTGACTATTTTGGCCGATAAGAGTTGCTTAACGGTTATCGACCCCGGCGGCATGGAATCAATCCAGATTTGAACCTTAGTCTCGCCTGATCTTCTATAATTTGAGTCTGGAGTAAACCCAAATTGGGCAAAGAAAGAAGTCATCAAAATAAATAAAAAGACACTATTTTTATTAATAATCATGTCCAACGAAACTTAATATTAACAAAGCAAAAATAAGCGCCAAAATACTATTTTTGTCATCATTAATTATAAAACCTATGTACGATCTCAAAACAAAGCCCACTGACTCCAGTGTTACTGCGTTCCTTGATAGCATTGCCGATGAAACCAAACGCAACGATTGCTACAAGATGGCTGAAATTATACAGGAAGTTACCGGATACGAAGCCAAAATGTGGGGCACAGCCATCATTGGTTTCGGCCAATATCATTACAAATATGATAGCGGACATGAGGGCGATATGTGTATGGTTGGTTTTTCACCAAGGAAAGCAAATATTACTGTTTATCTGTTCGCTTATGTGGTTCAAAATGAATCGCTAACCAAAGATCTCGGCAAATTCAAAACCGGGAAGGGTTGTCTTTATATCAATAAATTATCTGATATCAATCTCGATGTTTTTAAAACTATGGTTGTAAAATCAATAGAGAAAACTAAGGAGCATTATCAGGTCGCTTAGCAGTTTTGTCAGGAGCGATGAATACAATACTTAAAGCAAGATATAAAAGCCTTTCAGTCTACATTTTAAAGACGATGTCAGCAGTCTTGTTAAGCTACATTGCCTCTATTTTGGTTCATTGGCTTGATTTTGCATGGTGTCTTATTTCTTCTGTCCTCGTATTATCACCTGAAGGAACAGATGCCATGCCATTGGCACTTACGCGTATTAAAGCCAATCTGGTAGGTGCTTTTTCCGGATTGTTAATTCTTCTCATTGACCTGCCTGTGCCCTACAATATGGGGGCCGGAGCCATCGTCTCCTTGTTTCTCTGTGATCTGTTTAAATTGAATACAGGCGCCAAATCAACCCTGGCGGCAATGATCATTGTGTTAATGCACCCCGGAGGCACCCATGTCTGGGATGCTTCGCTTGGGCGGATCAGTTCGGTGATTTTCGGATGTTTATTAGGCCTGATCGTTACTTTCATTTTTCATAAATTATTCAGGATCAAAACACAGGTTTTGGATACCGATAAGATAGAGTTGGGAAAGAACGAATGAATGTTTCGTGCTTGTGAAAAACTTTGCTTTATTTGTGTGATATTTGTTCATTCATGGAATTCATAAAACAACATATCAAGGGGCTATACCTGATAAAGCCTTTCATGTCTGAGGACAGCCGTGGGAGTTTTATCAAGACATTCCATGCTGGAGAATTTGAAAAGCATAAGCTCGAGTATGATTTCAAGGAAAGCTATTATTCCGAATCCGTGAAAGGCGCGATAAGGGGCATGCATTTTCAGACACCGCCACACGACCATGCCAAGCTTGTTTTCGCCATACAGGGGGCTGTACTGGACGTGGCGCTCGACCTTAGAAAAAAATCACCAACCTATAAGCAGTTCCGCACCTACCAGCTTGATGATGTGCAAAAGGCCATGCTTTATCTGCCACCAGGAGTAGCCCACGGTTTTTGTGCACTGACCGAAAAAGCGACGCTATTCTACCTGACTACCAGCGTTTATAATAAAGACCATGATACCGGTGTCAGGTATGATTCATTTGGTTTCAAATGGCCGATAGCCCATCCCATAGTTTCAGAAAGGGATATGGACTTTGTGACGTTGGAAGATTTTGATTCTCCATTCACAAAATGAGCACTGATGGTTTTCATCCTGTCAGTGAAAAGACAGTTAACCGTCTGTTCTATACCCTTTTATTCCTACATTTAGTCCCTTTATTTTTCGGCAAATATTTCCTAACGCAGGATGGCCCTTCGCATCTCTATAATGCCTTTGTCCTTAAAGATATGGTGTTCAATCATCATTCCTTTTATACCGCCTGGTTTGACATCAATAAAGTCCCCAATCCAAACTGGCTCGTCACAATATTCTATGCCCTGTCCATGACGGTTTTACCAGCATTTTTGGCTGAAAAGATTTTCCTTGTTTTATATGTCGTGTTGTTGCCGCTCTCTTTCCGTTTTCTCATCAAGCAAATAAACCTAAAAAGTAGTTTTATTGCGCTTTTAATCTTTCCGCTGGTTTATAATATCACGCTCTATCTTGGGTTTTTCAATTTCTGCTTCAGCATCATATTTTATTTTTATGCCGTAGGCTATTGGCTTAAATACCAGGGGGTTTTCAGCTTAAAAAAGCAAATAGCATTTCTATTACTTGTTACGCTTACCTATTTCAGCCACCCGGTTTCATTTGTGGTTTTGGTTATGACCATTGGGATATTTATTCTTTCGATGCTGTACCAGGAAATAAAAAGCAAAAATAAGCCTGTAAAGCATTTACTAAGAATGGTTTATGGTCTATTCATCTCTTTATTGCCTTCATTGATTTTCTTTCTGATGTTTTTTGGGGAAAGCGGCTCTGAAATATCATTTACAACGCGAAATGTTAAGACCTATATCATTGACCAACTCCAGAATTACGGATTAAATTATTCAGGCAAGGCCGACCTGAGAATATGTACCGCCTATTCGGCAATTCTTGCTTTTTTCTTCATATATAACCTGATTATCAGGATTAAAACCAAACGATTTTACAGGCCTGACATTCTTTACCTGTTTTTTATTTTGTTTTCAATAATGACCTTCTTCTCTCCGGAAGAAATTGCAGGTGGAAGTGTCATTCTTATCAGGCTTATCCTGTACAGTAATATCATTGCAATTCTTTGCATATCAGCCTATTCTTATCCTGCAAGACTAAAAAAGATTTCTGCCTGCCTTTTCTTTGGTTTTGCATTATTCTGGCTGGTATTCAAATCATATCATTTTGAAAAAATACAGGAGCGGTTCGAAACTTTCAGGAGCATTGAAAACCAGATTCCTGAGGGGAAAACGGTCCTTCCTTTTGTCATCCATCAAAGCAATCCCGATGGTTCACCATTGGATACGATAAAGGATATTGATATTATTGTTTTCCTTCATACTGCCAATTATTTAAGTATTGAAAAAAAACTGCTTTGTTTAAGCGATTATGAAGCTTCGCAGAGTTATTTCCCACTAAAATGGAAACCAAATAAAGATCCATCAACCTTTTTCCCGGAATATGGCGAAATGCTTTCAGATTCTGAATTCTCTGCCTACGGTGCAAAAAGTGGCACCTGGCCGGATTATGTCCTGGTTTGGGACGAAAGTGGTCGGTTTGAGGAGAGAAAGCTGCTGATTGGGGAGATTGGGAAGAACTATCTACCAGGTGTAAGGGGGGCAAAAGCGTGGCTTTGGAAAAGAAAATTTTAGAATAGTTCACCTTTCGTGAACTATTCTTTATTAGCTTTGTTCCTAATCATGAAAGTTCATCTTATCAGGAAAGAATCTATAGACATGTTTATAGAAAAGCATAGTGATAGCAGGTCGTCCTTTCGGTCCTGGAATGAGATGGTTCGCAAGGCAGAATGGCAAAGCGCAGGTGACATTAAAAAGACATTCCCATCATCTGACATATTAGGAAATTCATCAGATCGGGTTATTTTCAATATTTCAGGAAACGCTTATAGAATGATTTGCACTTTTCATTTCGGGGCCAATATGGTTCATTTATATATTAAGTGGATTGGGACACATGCTGAGTATACCCGACTTTGTGACAAAAATGCACAATACACTATAAATAGCTACTAACAACAAGATAATAAAGCTCATGAAATACAAAATTATTAAGACACGGGAACAATACTTTGACTACTGCAATAAATTGGAGGCATTGACATTACATAGTACGCCGACATTGCAGGACGAAATAGAACTGCTCACTTTTCTTATTGAGAAATGGGACACGGAACATAACACCTTTCAAGAGATAGACCCTGTGGAATCTTTAAAATATATGATGGGCGAACATCAATTGAAGGCTGTGGAACTCGCCGAAATGTTGGGGGTAAGTAAGGGCCTGGTTTCTGATATCCTGCATTACAAAAAAGGGCTTTCAAAAGAGATCATAAGGAAATTGGCAGATCATTTCAAATTGTCACAGGAAACATTCAACCGACCTTATAAATTAAAATCTGCTTTGAACGCCCACCTCCGAAATGCAAGTGTTATGAATACGCGAAAGGAACTTAAACAAACGGCTTGAACTACTCAAGTATGAACGTATTATGAGTTCATGTTTATACATTTAGCCCTGGAAGGCCAATAATTCTTGATTTATTCATAAATGTTACTGTTGACTGACGACTGTTGACTGATGACTGTTAACTTTGTGCCATGTACAAAAATATAGAAGGCCCTTTGCTCGAGCTATTACAAGAGCAGGCCACAAAAGCCACATTTAAGGCCATTACCCCCGGAGTGGACTATATCCCACCGACAGGGAAAGTTGTTGACGCTAATGATCTCCTACTTGGGGTAGATGCAGTATTGGACGGCTGGCTCACTACAGGCCGCTATGCAAAGGAGTTTGAACGCAAGTTCGCCAAGTACTTTGGCTCCAAGATCTCATTGCTTGTTAATTCAGGTTCTTCGGCGAACCTGGTGGCCTTTAATGCACTTACCTCATCTAAGCTGGGTGATAAAGCCCTGAAACCCGGTGATGAAGTCATTACGGTGGCAGCAGGCTTCCCGACTACGGTGAACCCGATGATCCAGTTCGGTTGTGTGCCGGTTTTTATGGATATTGATATTCCTACTTATGATTTCAAGGTTCATCAATTGGAAGCCGCGATAAGCCCCAAAACCAGGGCCATTATGATGGCGCATACCCTCGGCAATCCTTTCAACCTGGAAGCTGTCATGGAAGTGGCACATAAACATGACCTGTATGTAATAGAAGACAATTGTGATGCCCTTGGAGCTACCTATAATGGCAAAAAAACAGGATCCTTTGGTAGTCTGGCTACGGTTTCCTTTTATCCAGCGCATCATATCACCATGGGTGAAGGTGGAGCTGTACTGATAAACGATATGAAGCTGAAACTGCTGGCAGAGAGTTTCCGCGACTGGGGGCGTGACTGCTATTGCGATCCCGGAAAAGAAAACACCTGCAACAAACGTTTCGAATGGCAACTTGGTGACCTGCCCTTTGGCTATGACCATAAATACACCTATACCCATATAGGCTACAACCTGAAAGTAACAGATACACAGGCTGCTATAGGACTTGGACAGCTAGAAAAAGCTGATTATTTTGTACAAAAACGTAGAGAAAACCACAAGCTGCTCTATGAAAGGCTGAAACCTTTGGAAGAACACCTCATTCTCCCCGAACCTACCCCAAATTCAGACCCAAGCTGGTTCGGGTTTTTATTGACATTGCGGAACGATAATATTGACCGCACCGAACTCACCCAATACCTTGAAAGTGAAAAAGTAGGCACCCGTCTGCTCTTTGCAGGAAACCTGATCAAACAACCCGCGTACCAACATATCAAACACCGGGTGGTAGAAGACCTCACGAATACCGATATTGTAATGAACCGCTCTTTCTGGCTCGGCATCTGGCCAGGATTGGACGCCACTCATTTTGACTATATGGTAGAGAAGTTGAAGGGGTTTTTGGAGAGGTAGTTTTGATATTGCTTTCGCAAATTTCTAAATCAGGATTTGCAAGATGAAAGGATAAACAGGATACCCTAGCCTATGCGATACTGAGTAGTTTTCCTGAAAATCCCTATCCATTTCCCGTATCGCAACCTCACACCCAAATAATTATCGGATTACTCACTCCAAAGGAGTGAAATGTTTGTAGAATTACGATGCCCCCCACGATTCCCGACCCCGGAGGGGTCGAACAGCGAATGAAATACAAATAAAAATTAACGTTCGACCCCGCTGGGGTCGGTGGATTTGCCTGTTAATTTTACTACAAACATATGACCCCTCTGGGGTCAGGCCGGGCGTGTTTTCTCCTGCCAATTTTTGAACAGGATTTTGGGATTGACCAGATTGTCAATTAAAATCCTGTATATCCATTAATCTCTTAATCCTGTTCAGACCCCATTCTAAACATATTCCCCACTATTACGTTATAGCTCCATCATCTTACTATAGGCCAAATAAATACTGGTCTTCTTAAATCAAAGTTTTTATGAAAAAAATCGCCATCATGACCATGATAGGGTTTGCCCTATTCTTTGGAAAAACCTCTACTTACGCACAGGTAAGTGTTGGAATATCCATCGCCCCACCTGAAATACCTGTTTATGCGCAGCCTGCCTGTCCTTATGATGGATACTTGTGGACACCTGGATATTGGGCTTATGATCCGAATGGGTACTATTGGGTACCAGGGGCATGGATGGCTCCTCCTATGGCTGGCTACCTATGGACACCGGGATATTGGGGATATGAAGGTGGATATTATGGATGGAGAGGCGGATACTGGGGTTCACATGTTGGATTTTATGGCGGTGTGAATTACGGATTCGGTTATGGCGGTGAAGGCTATGGCGGTGGCAGATGGGATCACGGTCATTTTCGTTACAATACGGCATTTTCGCATGTAGGCGGCGGGTTCCATAATACTTATGCTGATAGATCAGCGGTGCATGGTGGCGGCAGTCGGGCTGGTTTTAATGGCCCTGGCGGGAATTCAGCAAAGCCAAATGCTGCACAAATGTCGGCGTCAAAAGAAAGACATGTTCAGGCGACATCTAAACAGCGTTCTCATCAGGCATCAGCGAGTAAAAATCAGAACCAACGTTTTTCTGCAAATAAAGGACATCCGGGAACGGCGCATAATGCAAATACAAATAAGGCTTCGGCATCACATACAGCAAACGCATCTCATGCCAACGCAAATAATGGCGCACCTCATCAAGCTGCAAAGGCCCAACAAAATCATACTGCATCCCATCAAAATGCGCCAAAAACCCAGCAGCATCAATCGGGTCAAGGTCAACATACTCAAAGATCTTCCCAACAACATCAAGCCTCACAACAGCATCGGGCTGCACAGCCACAACACCAGGCTGCACAACAACATCAGGCACCTCAGCAGCATCAACAGGCACAAAGACCTCAACAACAACGGCAGCCGCAGCAACGTCAGCAACAACGGCCACAGCAACAACGTCAGGCTCCGCAACAACATCAACAAGAACATGGTGGCGGCGGTGAGAGGCGGTAATTGACAGTTATGATGAATAGCTGCCCGCGACAGGGGAGTTTGTAAAATACTGCGTTATTTTGGTCCGCCTTCAAGAGAGGTAAGGGCATGGAATTAAACATATTTTAAAAAACTATGTTTTTATCCTAATGTCTAACTAAAATAAAAATCCGATGAAAAGAATCGCAGTTGTTATCATCGCACTAACTATCTTATTTTTAGAAAAATCAAACACGTATGCCCAGGTAAGTGTACAAGTTGCCATTGCCCCACCAGAAATACCCGTATATGTGCAACCAGATGATCCTTATGATGGATGGATATGGTCGCCCGGATATTGGGCTTATGATCCGGCAGATGGGTACTATTGGGTGCCGGGTACCTGGGTGGCTCCTCCATCCGTAGGCTTTCTATGGACCCCCGGATACTGGGGTTTTTATGGCGGATATTACCACTGGCACAGGGGATATTGGGGACCACATATTGGCTACTATGGAGGTATCAATTATGGCTTCGGATATTGGGGACATGGCTATGATGGTGGTAGATGGGAAGGCGGACATTTTCGCTACAATACCGCTGTATCCCATGTAGATGCGAGGGTTGTTCATAATACGTATGTTGACAGATCTGCAGTGCATAGCGGGGGCAGTCGGGCTGCTTTTAATGGCCCACATGGCGTTTCTGCCCGTCCAACCGCCAGCGAGCGAATAGCAGCAAGGGATAAACATGTTGGTGCTACTTCTGTGCAACGTTCTCACATAGCTGCAGCAAAGAAAGATCCTGCTACACATTTTGCTACGAATAAAGGAAACCCCGGCGCAAGAGCAGCCATGAGCCGCCCGGCTTCAAGTGCAGCCCCGAGGACTTCTACCACCCACACCAATACCCAAAGAACAGCCACACACCAAAATCATCCGGCTGTTCATTCTACACATACTACCCAAAATCATTCAGCACCACGGCCTCAACACCAGGCCCAGCAGATGCATCAGGCGCCACAGCATCAACAAGCGCCGCGAATGCAACAACAGCATCAGGCACCCCAACCAAGGCCCCAAAATATGGGAAGGATGCAGGCACCAAGAGCAGCTCCGCAACGCGCCCCAATGGGTGGCGGTGGACATGAAGGGGGTGGTGAAGGCAAGAGGAGATAATTTGAAATAAGATTCTCGTAATTTCAAAGTGGAAGGCCGGGACTATGTAAGGCAATATATAATTATATTTGCATACATGAAATTACTAGGTCTTGTTGGCGGCATCAGTTGGGTTTCAACAATTGACTATTACAGGTATATCAACCAGGCTGTGAATAAACGGCTTGGCGGAAATGAATTTGCAGATTGCATTATTTATTCCCTGAATTACGGTGAAGTAATCCGTCATAATGAAGCGAAGGATTTTGAAGGCACTTTTAATATTATTTTAAACGCATGTATGCATTTGAAAAATTCAGGCGTGGGAGCCATTGTCCTGTGCGCGAATACCGTGCACATGTTTGCCGACGAACTGGAAGAAAAGACAGGCCTGCCGGTTATTCACGTTGCTGTTGCAACTGCCACTGAAATAAATAAAAAAGGACTTAAAAAAGTGGCGCTGCTTGGTACCAAACTTACGATGGAAATGGACTTTTTTAAACTGAAACTTGCAGCACAAAATATTGAATACATTGTTCCGAATGAGGAAGACCAGGTTTTTATCCATCAAAAAATTTATTCTGAACTTGGCAAAGGAATCATCAAACAAGAAACAAAGAACGGCTACATAGCCATCATTCAAAAACTGATTTCAGAAGGTGCAGAAGGTATCATCTTAGGTTGTACCGAAATACCACTACTTATAAAACAGGAAGATGTAAATGTCCCTGTTTTTGATACCACACTTATCCATTCTGAGGCAGCGGTGGCATTTGCGTTTTCTTAGTATTTATCTTACCACCAACCCGGGTAATACAGCGCTTAATTCCTTTACTTTCCCGGCTTGCCCACACCTTCTGTAATCAGGCTTTTAAGACTGTCTTTTACATATTGATCCCAGCCTTTTACACAACCATCGTAACATTCCAATTCAGGCGCGAGACCGACATGTTCAAAATCAATCTCCGTCCCTTCTTCAACATGTTTTAAGTCCCAGGCTATAGTGGTATCTTTCCATTCTTTAATGTCTTTCAGCCAGAGCAAATGACAGTCCGTTACATGCCAGATGATCTTTTGATCCTGTATCATTTCTGTAACCTTAAAATTTACGAAGATGTCACCAGGGTGATACACAAATTCATCTCCAACTTGATGGCTTGGCCCGTCAATATGTCCCCACCAGTCATTAACCTTGCAAATGCTGTCATAAGCAGTTTTCAATGAGGCATCTACCAAAATGCTTGTTTTGTAATTTTCCGTAAGTGTTTCCATATTCGTTTTTGATTATTGTTTCGATTTGTTATCTAAAAGTGTTTGTAATTTTTTGAGTTTGGTAATCCAGAATTTATCAAAGTAGTCGATGAAATCCTGCAACTCATTAAAGCCGTCCTGCTTCAGTGTGCAATAACGTTCTCGCCCAATATCTGTAATGGAAATAAAGCCTGCATTGTACATGATCTTTATGTGCTTTGATACAGCAGGCCGGCTCATATCAAAATTTTCGGCCAACGCATTTATGGTCATACTGTCTTTTGAAAGCAATAACATCATTTGCCTGCGGCTGGGGTCGGCAATTACCTGGAAGGCATCAAACATTTGAGTTTGCATCAGATGAAGCATTTAAACGTTCCACCAAATGGCCCAGCAAATAATTCCATCCATTGCTGTGATCGTCGAAATCTTTTAATAATTCAAAATCACCATGTTGCAACAACAAGTCAGTCTTCCCGCCTTTATCTATGAGGGTCCATGTAACAACTGAATCGAGCCTGATTTCATTTTCGCTTTTCCCTTTCTTCCAACTATATGAAAGAAGTTTGTGAGGAATGATTTCCAATACCTGGCAGTAAGCATCAATTTTATCGTTGTTTATAAATTGAAATTTGTGCCCTACTTCCGGGACGAAATTGCATTTCATTAACCATTGCCCCATGAGTTCGGGATTGGTAAGATATTCCCAAACCACTTGCGGTGCCTGATTAAAGTGCCATGTCTGTTTTACTTGTTTTTCCATAATATGTAACTTTTAAGTTACGCAAATGTATAGGTAACTTTTGGGTTACGCAAATTTTTTAGGAAATATTTTTCACTTGTTGGGACAACATCCTCAAAGGCTGCGAATTCACCAACAATCCGTACCTTGGCCCTTGTTTATGCGAGACATTTTATCTCTGTTTGTTTTGATGCTTATTCTGCCAGGGTGTTATCAAAAGCCTTGTCTTGATCTTTTAGCCTATGCTCCTTTTAGGCTATATATTTCAGACAGTGCCCATGATGATCTGTTTTCGCAACTATACCTTGGCAACTTTCCCAGGGACAGTGTTAAATTGTATTCTATCAATAATCAAGGCTCGAAAAAATATGATTCGGTTGTTATTATTCCAGCCGATTATAACCATGATGTTTACACAATAAGTTCGCAAGCTGCATTTAATCAGAGTGTTTCACAAGGCATTCACACCTTTTATTTCAGGCGTGGTTATAACCTTATTGACACCATAATCTTTGACGAATCAGTCTCGGGGCCATGCGATGATTACAAACTGAATTCATTTAAATACAATAGAGTGAATCTTAGAAGCCCTTTTGATTCAATTGTAGTGGCACATTGAGAGATGAAATGATACTTGTTGGTAGAGGCTTTGAAATGCTTCGGATTTGAGGATTGAAAAAGTTTAGGTTAGCTTTGTATATAAATACTTCTAATAAATATGAAAAAAGTAACCGGCCTCGGTGGCGTTTTTTTTAAATGCGAAAACCCGAAAGAAATGAACGATTGGTATGCTAAAAACCTTGGATTGGCTACCAGTGACTACGGAGCAATATTTAGGTGGCGGAATGACGATGATCCATCGAAAAAGGGAGCCACAGCCTGGTGTACATTTCCACAGGATGCCAAAAACTTCAATCCTTCCGAAAAAACCATTTATGATCAATTACCGCGTGGAAAATATTGCTGCCCTGGTAGATGAATTAAAAAAGGATAACGTTACCGTTATTGATGAAATTGCGGACTATGAAGGTTATGGCAAATTCGTTCATATACTAGATCCGGAAGGGAACATCGTTGAGCTTTGGGAACCAAAAGATGAATAGGGTGAGGATAACGGGGCGGGGTAAACCATAGTCCTGCTCCTTTGGCTGTTACTGGCTCCCGCATCATTTTACATCATGTTCCAACTCGTAATAAAGTCTTTCACATCCATTGTCAGTACATCTGGTTATTTGCAATTTACCTCCGGTTATGGCAGTCCTTATTTTATGAACTGACACTCCTTCAGTTCCAATAACAATGGCAACTTTTTGCATGATATGATTTGCTGTAAACTCATATAGCTTTTTGGCCTGGTCATCATGAAAGTCAAGGAGCAGAATTTTCCGGTTGTCTGGCTCGGTTTGTGTTTCGGGACTTCTTTTGAGGCGCAGTGCTACAAACTGATCGGTACTAACAATCAATTTTGAGTAATCATTGGAAGAATCATTTGTGAACTTCGGGTTATAATTGATAAGTTGTTCGTTAGAAGTTAATTTCCTGATATTCATTGTGTCGGAAACAAATTCTTTAACCAGGTAAATCCCATCTTCCAAAGCATGATTTGTCATTTTAGAATTAGAACACGAATAGCCAAAAACAATTACAAACAATCCGATAAATCTAAAGGATTTGAATGATATCATACTACAGGTTTTTGTTTTAGCAAATATAATTATTCCCCCGATGTTAAAATCAGAATAGCTCTTTGCCAGACCAATCAATACTGCAGCTTTGCTATAAATTTACCATTGGTAAATCGGTATATGTATCCTCCCGAAAGGCCATTGGTTAATCTTCCCTGGAAGGTTCCTTGTATGATATTATTTGTGTAGGAACTAATTACCACACTTCCGGAATCGCTTTTGAACAGGCCTATATTGTCTGGACTGTAATTAATAGAAGTTTGGCTGCCTGATGAAAGCGTGTAAGTAGCAGGACTTAAAGAATTAAGCTTCAGATAAACAGTGCTAATGCCATCATCCCCGAAAATGGTAGCATTATCCGGACCCAGCAGTTGCCCGCTGTCAGTCTTAGCGGTCCAGGCCAGGCCATTGAGTGAGACGGTCATATATGGTGAATTATTATTGTTGGAAGGATTTGGATTGTTTTTGGCGCATGAAACCAGCACGATTGTTCCGGCCATGTACATGAATATAAGATTCCTGATATGTTTCATTTCCTTCTACACTTATGTTTTTTGCAAAACTAAGTAATTACCAGCATCATGCATATTTTGATGCAGATTGAAATTGTTTATTACCGATCACAGATCCTTATACTCAAAGGTCAGAATTACATATCGCGGCGGATCGGCCATTATTTAATTTTATTTAATTTTGCCTACGGGCTTTATATCCATGCAATTAAAAAATCACAATTTAATAAAAGTATTATGGAGAAGAGAAATAAGATTCTTATTGTGCTATTTCTAACGACTTTATTATCACTAAATGGTAAAGCACAAGGCCTTAGTGGAGAAATAGCAAGCCGGCCAGCTTCAAGTATTGACACATCTTATGGCTATGGTTATAGTATTTACACGGCGCTTTGGCCAATACTGGCAACCCCAATCAATTCATTCCAGGTAGGATTGCCATTTACATGGCTAGGGCCGGACGTTTCTGATGCCGATTCAATTATTCTTTGTCCCGCCGGATCTGGTACATCGGATAACCCTGGTTTTCAGTCTATAGAGGGTGGCCCTGGCTGGTGGGGATCAACCAGGTTTTGTAAGGCTACACCTAAATTTATGATGGGCGGAACTCTTAATTGTTATGACTATGGAATTTCAACACCAGGTTTTAATTGGGATACAATACCTCCTCCAGATTCCATTCTTGGTATAGCCCAATTGTCAAACCGCTTTTTGATACCTCCGGATGAGATAACGTTTCAAGGCAACCCAAATGGCGCTTTACTTGGCGTTGGTTATATCGCCTTACCGCTTACAACTGCATATATTGCTTCATCTCATAATCATTCGTATCCAGTGGGTGAGCATAGCTGGACCTGTTTCCTGAACTCAGCAAATTTTAAAGGGCC
>Ga0207007_1179_pt1 | contig 17176 bp, 19 predicted proteins | sample Alteio_BWMinCont_85_FD_153487 | JGI IMG/M metagenome (GOLD analysis project Ga0207007, IMG submission 153487) | Enriched cells from forest soil in Barre Woods Harvard Forest LTER site, Petersham, Massachusetts, United States -... | ecosystem: Environmental > Terrestrial > Soil > Temperate forest >...
CCGCTCGATGGACTCTTGCGGCAGGTGAATTCCGTGTCGCGCTTCTACGGAGAAATGGCCGGCGTCGAACATGCGGAACCATTCGTGATCAAGGAAGTGATGCAGGTGGAGGACGTCGTGAAGCTGCCCGTCCGGGTATGGTGAAAGTGCGCGCAGTAGAGAGGAGCTGTAAAAAAATTCCCGCCCCTTTTCAGTTCCGCGGCTCAGCGCTGGCCATAACTCTGGTAGACCGAAGTCTTGCCCGCGGCATCGACGAGCACGACGGAGAACGCATCGCGGCGCGTCCCCTCTTCCATGCCCGGAGCGCCGACCGGCATGCCCGGCACGGTCAAGCCTTTGGCCGCCGGATGTTCTTTCAGCAAGCGGCGAATTTCTGAGAGCGGCACGTGCCCCACGATGGCGTAATCTCCAACGATGGCCGTGTGGCAGGATTCCAGTGCATCGGGAACGCCGTACTTTCGGCCGTATACGGTGGTGTCGGTCACGTTGTGAACGGTGACCTGAAAGCCGTTGGCCTTCATCAGGTTCACCCAATTCAGGCAGCAGCCACAGGTAGCCAGTTTGTACACCACCATACTCTGCGTGGCGCCCTGCACGTTCAAGCACACCAGCAACGTCAATGCAAACAGGCCGCGGAAAATAGGTCGCAAATTCACAGGAGTGGTTCTCCTTTCCAATCCGGTCGGTGAACGGGTCTTATACTATCGCAAAAAAGGCGGGACTTGGCTGGTTTCCACGCTGCGGCGGTCAGACTTCAAGCGGTTAGTTTTCATCCACTTCGTGGGCCATCGAAAATCCGGGGATCGACTGACCGGAGCTGGAACGCTCCACCTTGACCTTGACCATGATCTCGTTTTCCGCTCCGGTCCGCCGGAGAATGACAAACGTCGCCAAGGCCTCGTCATAGATACGCGTCACCAGAAACACCTCGTTGCTGTCCACTTTCGTCCACAATTGTCCCACTTGGATGCGCCGCGCCGGTATGGTTCTCATATCTCCGAATCTAGAGGTATTTTGCGGCGGGTGTCAATCCACCACCCGGGTAGGTTTCCTGTATTGCGACTCCCCCTGCCAACATTTTGGCGGCCGGCAGGAAACCCCTTGGGGCCTTGCGTCATCATAACCACCGTATTGGGCCCTACCGGGTGTATAATTGCGTTTGAATGCACAGAGCGGAGGGACGTCTACCATGACCCATCCTGCGAACCAGCCTAGCTTCTTGAACGGCGCCTCTATCACCAGGCGGCTTGCCCCGCTGGCCTTGGCTGCGGCCATGATGGTACCCACGTGGGCCCTCTCGCAAGCGCCATCGCAGCCACCTCCGCCTCCGCCGGACACACCATCGGCCCCCGCGCCGGCCGCGGCGCAAACCACGCCCGATAAGAAGGTCCAGGATTTGCCTCCCGTCCCGCAGAAGGACAACCCCGACGTTAAGGCGGGATCCAAGCAGGATGTCGACGCCATCGGCAATCGCAAGGTCGGAAACGGCGTCAACTTCTATTCACTGGAACGCGAGATCGCCCTGGGCAAGAGCCTGGCGCAAGAGGTCGAACATTCGGCCAAGCTTGTCGACGACCCAGTCGTCACCGAATACGTCAATCGCGTGGGGCAAAACCTGGTGCGCAACTCCGACGCTAGAGTGCCCTTCACCATCAAGGTCATCGACACAGACGTCGTGAACGCCATGGCCCTCCCCGGCGGATTCTTCTACGTCAACAGCGGCCTGATCCTGCGCGCCGATTCCGAGGCCGAACTGGCCGGTGTGATGTCCCACGAAATCGCCCACGTAGCCGCGCGCCACGGCACCAAGGACGCCACCAAGGGCGAACTCGTCAATTTGGCCAGCATCCCGCTCATCATGCTGGGGCCCGGCGGCTGGGCCGGTTATGGACTCTACCAGGGGCTGAATTTCGCAATCCCGCTGTCTTTCCTGCAATTCTCGCGCCAGCATGAGGCCGAGGCCGACTATCTGGGCCTGCAGTACATGTACAAGGCCGGCTACGACCCCAACGCCTTCATCACTTTCTTTGAAAAAATCGAGGCTGACGAAAAGAAGCAGCCCGGCACGATTCCCAAGCTTTTTTCCACGCACCCTCCCACGCCGGATCGCGTGAAGAACATCCAGAATGAGATCGGCAATGTCTTGCCGGCCCGCGACCAGTACATCGTCAGCACTTCCGAATTTGACATTGTAAAAGCGCGCCTGCAGAGCATCGAAAACCGCAACAAGCTCCAGAGTGGAAAAAACGAGAAAGACAAGCCCACCCTGCGCACGCGAACCGAACGGCCGCCGCAAACTGACGGTGGAAGCTCCTCCGGCGGCACGGCGTCGCCAACTGCCGACCCCACCGACGACCCGGACCGGCCGACTTTGCATAAGCGCACCGACGATTCCACAAATCCGTAAAAACGGCTTGCGATTAGAAACTACGCGGCGTCCGCCGTCGCGGCCGCCCCGTTTTCTTATTTCATTTTTCTCGACAATCCGGCGAAAACGGCGGGCTAGCTATTCGACTGCTGGTGGACGATCCCCATGCGGCGCAATTCTTCGTTGTAATACTTGCGGTACAGCACTTCCCACTCTTCGCTGCCCTCGACGATTTCCTTCTTCTGCGAAGCGATCTTCTGCCGCACCTGCGTGTCCACCGCCTCCTCATCTTTCAGCAGGCTCAGGATAATTTCCACGATGCCTTGGCGGATGGTGGAACGGTCCTCGATGAACTCCACGTCGTCGCTGGCCACCAGGACGTCGGTAATTACGTGGGATAATTTGACGGTTTTTTCGCGGCTTAATCGCATCGTAGGTTTAGACCGGAGACGTTTGCAAGGCCTTAGCGCAAGATCAACTTGCGCTGGCGCGCCAGCTCGCCCTTAACCTTCTTGTACATCTCCTGATAGGAAACGCCCGTTCGCCGCATCTCGTCGGCATGCTGGTTCAGAATCTCGCGCACCTCTTCGTTGATCCGGTCCTCCACGCCCAACTCCTCGGCCATTTTTTGCCGCACCCGCTCGGTGAGAAGCGCCGGATTGGTGGCTTCGATCATCTTGCCGGCTAGAAGCCGCTTGGTGATCTCACCGGCTATGTAACCGACATAATCGCGCGAAAGCAGCATCCCAATCTCGCTTCCTTCTTAGGTAATTGCATTTTAAGTCTAATGGTTGCTGCGAGAAAGTGTCAAGGCGACGGAGAAAACAACGCGGCGGGCAGCTTCCCGGCATGTTGCTTAAAAAAGTGTGTCTCCGTCCCCTGCCGGCGGCAAGGGACGGAGACCGGAGCCAACGCAAGGTTCGGCCTGCCTAATTCGAGCCCCCGGCCGTCGGGTGCAGGGTCAGCTTCTGCACGCGCCAGTTCAACAACTCGCCGACGAACAACTCATTTTCCGATGGGCACGCGATTTCGTGAATCCACCCGAACTGCTTGAGCTGTTTGCCGGCTTCGCCCAGCACTCCCAGGACTTTTCCATCCAGGGTGAGCTTGTAGATTCTGCCCGGGAAAGAATCCGCGACGTAGAGATATTGATTGGGGCCGGGCGTGATGCACACCGTCCACGGCGCGCCGGGCTGCATGGTCTGGTTGGTTTCGGCCGGCGCCGGAAACGTGATGGGATTCCCGATGGCCGGCATTGCGCCGGCGGGAACCGGCACGTTGATGGAAATAATGCGCAGCAGCTTGCCGTCGCCGTCGAATACCTGGATGCGCCGGTTTCCGCGGTCGGCCACGTAGAGGTTTCCCTGAGCATCGGCGGTGATGCCGTGCACGGTTCGCATCTGTCCCGGTCCGGTGCCGTATTCACCGAAGGATTTCACCCAGTTGCCGTTCTTGTCGAACTTGGCCACGCGCGAGTTGATGTACCCGTCGCTGATATAAGAGTTGCCGGCCGGATCCCACGCCACGTCGGTCACTTGCCGGAACTGCCCGTTCACCGGAGGCAGCGGAGGATTGGGATGCTTGAGCGGCCCGGTGCCGTCATCCGAAGCTTCCTGCTTGCGCCCGAACACCATCACCACCTGCCCCGCCGGATTGAATTTCACGACCATGTCCGAGCCTTTGTCGAGCGCCCAGATGTTGTCGTCCTTGTCCACACGCACGTCGTGCGCAAACGACCACGCATACAGGCCGTGGCCGATCTCGCGAATAAATTTGCCGTTGGCGTCAAACTCCAGAAGCATCGCGGCGGTCGACGCATATGCCGGGCCGCTGGCATTGCCGCCACGCGAATAGACGAAAATATGTCCCTTGGAGTTGATGGCCACCCCCGAGGCTTCGCCCAGATATAGATCCGCCGGAAGTTTCAGCAGGTTCGGCACGGAATCGAATGGAATCTGCGGCACCGCTGGTCCCGCGGAAAACGGAATCGGAGGCGCCGTCACCTGCGCGCGTCCCACCAGTGGGAACAGCAACAAAATCAATCCGACCAAACAACGTTTCATGACTTCCTCCTCAAAGGTAACATCAGCGGCTTGGCGGCGTGAGCAATGGGCCTGACTCTACCGCCCTTGCGGCGGAGTATACAGCACATTTGCTCAACACTTGAAATGGGGAATTGGCCGGCGAGTCGAATCCGGCGCAGAAGGAGGTTCAATAGGACAGGTCGCCCTATCGCAATTTTCCCTTGAGAGATCGCGTATGAACCCCGGTACCCACCTCAGCAGGTACCGGGGCGATCAAGAAACCAGCGCGCGTTATTCGCCGCCACCGCCGCCGGCGTTATTCGCGTTCTTGTTCTTGGCGCGGTTGGCCTCGAATTCCTTGTCCCGGTCGGACGCTCCCTGGCCATACACGGTGTCGGCGTCCTTGATGCAGAAGTTGCATTGGTAGTGATCCGTATCCGATTCCTGGATGAAATGAGCCTTATCGTTGGTGACGCACATTTCCGGCTGGATGTAATCGTCCGTCGGAGCGATCCGGGTATGTTCGGGATTGATCACCCACGGCTTCGTGAACATCACGGGATCTTCCACCGTGGCCTCGTAGGTCAGCGTGTCTCCCTTGCGCGTGAATCGCTCGGTGACGTGCTCCTTGTCGCTATGAATGGTGGAAAATTTTCCTCCGCCCAGCCATGTCTCGTCATTGAGGGCCACCGTGTCCACCACCAGCACGTCGCCATCCCAGTGGCCGATCGAATGTCCAAAATAAGAAGTGTCCAAATCTTTGGGATGCTGCCGTCCGTCCGTGTAGATGATGCGATAGAACGGGCCGGGCGCATTTTCGTAGAGCATCGCCAAATACTGCGGATTCTGCACGATCTGCACGTGGCCCACGCCCACCCGCGGAACGCCCAGCGGTTTGCAATCGTGTTCAGGGTCCAGCGCCGTGGTGTGGTCGCCGTACATCGTTCCGGCGATCTGCTTCACCTTGGCCATATATTCGGTCTTGTACGGAGCCTGATTCGAGAGCGGCCGCTGGTGCAGATAATCGTCCGGGTGTCCCGCGCCTCCCTCGGCTCCCGCGTAGTCGAAGAAAATCGACCCGTCCGCGGCCCTGACCAGGCCGCCGGCTTCGTCCCCGGTGGGGGCTTTGCCGTAGTTGGGAACGCCCGCAACGCCACCGACATAAAATCCCGTCAGATCAGGGTGTCCGTCGGGCGCGCGCGGCGTTGGCTTCGTCGCGGGGTTGGCATCGCCCCCTCGATTCTGAGCAGCAGGCGCGGAAACCAACCACAGCGACATGATCCCCGTAAGCGCCAATGCAACGACACCGTAACTGACCAAGCGAGTTCTCATTGTGTTGTTCTCCTCTTCGGCTGCCTATCCCGCGGGAGTCATCGCCCCAGCAGCGATCTCTCCCATTACGACGTCTCCCCAGCTCAAAACGTTACGCTCGTGTTTAACTCAAGATCATGTCTCGTTCTCAATACCCAGCCTCCACCGCCTCGCGCACTGGCTCGCCCAAAGACGGTCCCATTCGTCGCTCTCCCTTCATCAAGCAGCGAATCAGCGGCGTGGCCACATAGGTGCTCGCGATGGCCATGATCACCAGCATCGAGAAAATATTGGTCGGCAGCAAACCCAGGTCCTTGCCGATATTGAGCACGATCAATTCCATCAGCGCTCGCGTGTTCATGCATACGCCGATGGTCAGCGCGCTGCGGTTGCTCTCGCCCACCAGCCGCGACGCCAGGTAGGCGCCCCCGAATTTGCTCCCGAACGACACTGCCAGCACCAGCATCAACATCACAAATCCCGCCCAGCCCTCGATCGTGCCCACGTCCGTTCGCAGCCCGGTGTAGGCGAAGAAGATCGGCAGGAACAACGCCTGCACGATCGGCCCCACGCGCCTCTTCCATTCCTCGACGAAGCGCCGGTCGTCGTGCAATGCCACTCCGATCACGAACCCGCCCACGATGGCGAAAACTCCCAGATTGCTGGTGATCATCGCCGAACTGAAAAGCAGCAGCAGCATGTACGGCACCAGCGTCAGACTCATGCCCCCGTTGCGCTCCAGATGGCTCGCCACCACGCGCTTGAGAATCGGCCGCAGCACGAAAAAAACCACTACCAGGTAGAGCGCCAGGCCCAAGATTCTTGGAAGCGCCCATCCCCAGGTGAACGCGCCCTTCACCAGAAGCGAGATGGTGCCCAGAATCATCCACCCCGAAACGTCGTCCACCGCTGCGGCCCCGATCGTCAGCGCCGCCGTGCGCGTATGCGACAGTCCCAGCTCCATGAAGATGCGCCCCAGAATGGGGATCGCCGTGATGGACATGGCCACCGCAAAAAACAGCCGGAACCCGAACAGAGATACCTCCGGAGCGCCAAGACGCGCGTGGAACCACGGCGCCGTCATATACCCCATGACGAATGGCAGGGCCAATCCCGTAATACTGATGATAAAAATCGGCTTCTTGTCCGCGCCCAGGTGCGTGCTGAACTCAAACTCCAGCCCAATCTGAAACATCAGCAGGATCAAGCCCAGTTGCGACAGGGCCGTGAAAACCACGGCCGTCGAAGAAGGAAAAAGGCCGTGCGTAAACGCCTGCACTCTCGCTCCAAATAGGCTCGACTGCAAAAAACTCGGGCCCAAAAGCAAACCCGCCAAAATTTCGCCGGAAACGTCGGTCTGCCCCAAATACTTCACTGCCCACGTAACCACCCGGGTCATCGCCAAAATAATCAGGAGTTGGTAAAGCAGGCTGAGGACAATATTTTCCGCGGCCGCGCCGACCGCCGATTGCGCGCCCGCCGCGGGAGCCGCCTGAAAAACAATCGCGAATGGAAGCAAGTGCATCCGTTGAAAACCTATCGAACACAGGAGTTATATAGCAAACCGCCCGCCGCCGCACTGCCCAGCACACTCAAAAGCTACCGCGAGCCCGCCTCACTGATTTCTCGCCGGTCCTGCTTCTTTTCTAATTGCGCGTACGGCCCCGCCGCATAAACCACCTTGCCGTCCACCATCGTCAGCAGCGAGACCGTGTCTCCAATTTCCGAAACCGGCGCGGTCATGTAGTCCGTGGAAAGCACCGCCAGATCGGCAAACTTGCCGGCCTCAAGCGACCCTCGCCGAGTCTCGTCGTTGGCCACCCACGCGCTGCCCATGGTGTAAAAACGCAGCGCGTCGGCGCGGCTGGGCGTCTCTTCCGGCCCGCGCAGCGCAGCGCCGCTGGCCGTCTTGCCATCGAGAAACCATTGCAGCACGGTAAACGGGTTATAGGTCGATACGCGGTGCGCATCGGTTCCGCCCGCAATGACGATGCCCATCTTTTTGGCGGTCATCACCGGCGGCATGCGCCGCGCCGCTTCCGCGCCTTGCTGGCGCGCCACGTCGTCGCCGGAGTTGTACATCTGGTCCTGCACCGTCCAGCCCACGCCCATAGCCTTCATGCGCTCCAGGCTCGCCGGCGATGCGTCATTGAGGTGCGCCACGGTCCAGCGCAACTTGGCGATGGGAAATTCCCTGTTCACGCGCTCCCAGATGGTCAACAGTTGATTGACGTTTTTATCGCTGCCCCAGTGCATCGTCACCGTCATCCCGTGTTGCGCCGCCCAGCGCACGATCTGGTAATAGCTTTCATGATCCGCGTCCGAGGCTTCGCCATTGATGGCGTTCATGGCCCAGGTGATGCGCTCCCCCAAGCCGTTGAAGCGCAGCATCGCATCGCCAAAGCCCATCGGCATCATCGCCAGATAGTTCTTGTACTCCTCAAACTCCTTGCCCGGCGTCATCCCGCACAGGCTATACGAAACGCGCAGCGTCAGCTCCCCGTCTTTCCATACTTTGAAGAGCGCCTGATAATCTCCCGGCTCCACGTTGTTCCCGCCGGGATCCACCACGCCCGTCAACCCCAGGCGATTCAATTCGCGGAAAAATTCCTTGGTGCCCGCGATCTGCTCCTCGAACGTCGGCTTGGGCAGCCGGTCGAAAAGTTCCACCATGTTGCCGGTGACCCCTCCGGTCAGGTTCCCGCTGGCGTCCCGGTCCAGCTTGGTGCGCGCCGGCAGGTCGGCATCGCTCGAGATGTGCAGCGCCGCCAGCGCTCGTGGCGTCATCATCGCCCAGCCGTATGCTAGTTGCACGTACACGGGATTGTTCGGCGCGGCCGCGATCAGCTCCGCCTGCGTCGGCCGCCTCTTCTCCGGGAAAGTATCCACCGTGGCCGGCGGCGTCACCACGATCAGCCACGCGCCGGGCTTGCTGCGCTGCGCCGCGTCATGCACGCGCGCCACCCCCTCGGCCAGCGATTTCGCGCCGATCCAGTTCACCTCCGTGCTGAAACTTAGCGCCGCGCGCGTCGCGTGCATGTGATCGTCGATCAGCCCGGGAATCACCGTGCGCCCTTGCAGATCGATCACGCGGGTCTTCGCCCCGGCCAGCTTCTTGATCTCCGCGTTGCTGCCCACCGCCGCGATCTTGCCCTCGCGGATGGCCAGCGCCTGGCGCGTGGAAAATTGCTCGTCCACCGTCAGAATTTTGCCGTTCACCAGGATGGTATCGGCGCTTTGCGCCCAAGCCGGCGCCGGCGCCGCCGCCACCGTGGCCATCGCGGCGGCCACGACCAGCGTCATCTTGACGAGATCGGCGATCTGCTTTTTCATCGCGGCACCTCTTCCCTGTCTACCATTCCTGTCACCGCAGGATCATACACCTTCCATGGTTGGGCAGACGGCGATCCGCGTTTACCAACAATTTCGCCCAACCTATGCAAGCCTGAGTTACGGTTCATCCAGATTCAAAATGATTCAGAGGGGAGATCGGGAACTGGAAAATACCTTCGACAAATATCTTATGAAGAAGCTCGAAAAGCACACCAACAGACATGGAAAACGCAGGTTCTATAGAATGGTTCTCAATTCGGACCGCGCGCCGGTCGCTCGGACGTCCAGTGACCGAACCGCCGGGACCGCTCTACGAGAACCGCGCCTATTTCGCGGCAGCGCTTTGAGACTTCAGCGAAGTCCAGGGAACATTCCGCGTGACGTGGCCTTGTCCGTCCGTAGCTTTCAAGTTGACTGTCTGCATCAGCGTGTTGACATCCACCACTTCAAACACACCTGCTTGGTCCGCCGTTCCCACGCGTTCGCCTCTCTTGGGAACAGCGCCACTGTATTCTGCGCTCATATGGTCCTCCTCCTTGTCCCGATCATCGGTCCCTACGTGCACGGCTGGTCGCTGGAAGGGTTTTTGTACCATCCATTCATACGCCTCTATTTCTGCAATAGCCAGAAGTAATCCGCCGCCTGTCCGTTTTTATACAGTCCCCTTTGGACGAGCTTGTTAGGCTAGTGCCGCGACCGTTTAGGAATGTGATGGGATGGGAACAAGTCCCTTAAGTAGGGGCCAGGGGGGACAACACCCCGGGCAGGCCGTGCCGCAAGGTTCTGCCAGCTAGAAGGAGGTCAATCGACATGGATCTCTTTCAAGTAGTGATCGTCTTGATCGTGGGAGGTGTAAAGTGATGAAACCAATCAGATTTGTCGGCACAGGAGTTTTGCTATTGCTTCTTGGGATCACTGGTTCTATCTACGCAAAGCAGCAAGAAAAAGATAAGCCGCAGCAGGGCCAGGACAAGCAACAACAGCAGCAGCAACCGCAGCAACACGCTGCTCAGCAGCAGCCCCAACAGCGCGCCGCTCAACAACAGCAGCCCCAACAACACGCCGCTCAACAGCAGCAGCCCCAACAACACGCCGCTCAACAGCAGCAGCCCCAACAACACGCCGCTCAACAACAGCAGCCCCAACAACACGCCGCTCAACAACAGCAGCCCCAACAACACGCCGCTCAACAACAGCAGCCCCAACAGCGCGCCGCTCAACAGCAGCCTCAACAACATGCCGCTCAACAGCAGCCTCAACCGCGCGCTCAACCGGTCAGTCTGGCTATACAGCAAGGGCAACGTGTGCCGCAAGCGCAACAGCAGGGCGTGTGGCACCAGGATCGCGCACAAAACTGGCAGTCCGAGCACCGTACCTGGCAGCAACGCGGCGGCTACGACGGCTACCGCATTCCTGATGCTCGTTACCAAGGCTACTTTGGTTCGAGTCACTTTTTCCGCATCGACAACTATCCCATGGTGGTGATTGGCGGATTCCCCCGCTTCCAGTACGAGGGCTTATGGTTCAGTGTCGTTGACCCGTGGCCGCAATACTGGTCGGACAACTGGTACGAAAACGATGATGTGTATATCGCCTACTCCGGGGACGGCTATTACATGTACGACCGCAGCTATCCCGACGATCGAATCGCCATCAGCGTCTACCTGAACTAGCCATTCCAATCTGATCCCAGGGGCGTATATGATTAGCCTCTGGGATCAAGACCCTTTGAAACTCAGGAGAGACATCCATGCCCACTAAGAACGACAAGCGCAATGCCAAGTACGACCAGCTCGAAGCAGGAACGGAAAAAGCCCGGCCCGTTCAGCACCAGCACGCTCGCGAGATTCAGCCCTTCGGCAAAATCGCCAAATTACCCATCGCTCTGGACGAGCAAGTCTGCGCGGCCAGTTCCGATAACCTGAATCAGATCCTCGCCGACACTATGACCCTCCGAGATATGTACAAGAAGCATCACTGGCAAGTCGCGGGGCCAACTTTTTATCAGCTCCATCTGCTCTTTGACAAACACCACGGAGAGCAGGACAGCCTCGTGGATACCATCGCCGAGCGGATCCAATTGCTGGGCGGCATCAGCTTGGCTATGGCCGCCGATGTGGCCGAGACCAGCATCATCCCGCGTCCGCCCCGTGGCCGCGAGGAAGCGCCCGTACAAATTTCCCGCCTTCTCGAAGCCCATGAAATAATTTTGAAGGAAGCTCACACCATGGCCAAGCAGGCCGCCGCAGGCGGAGATGATGGCACCAATGATCTGCTGGTCAGCCAGGTAATCCGCACCAACGAACTCCAGGTTTGGTTTCTCGCCGAGCACCTTGTGGATGTGCCCGTCGTTCGCGCCGATCAATCCAAGACTGCCGCTTCAGGACGTTAAAAATTCATTCCTGCAAAGGAGCAAATTATGGGCAATCGCGATAACCGTGGCCGGGAGAAAAAAAAGCCCAAGAAAAAAGAACTGAAGCAGATGCCCAGGTCGGCAAGGCCAGCGCCCGAATACAAACCGGCGGCTCCGCCGCAACCCCCTGCGCCAGCCCCGAAGGACGGGGTTTAAGCGCAGGTTCGCCGAGCGCGAGGCCCCGCCTCGCCCGGCGAGTGCGGTAAAAAAGTTCAACTTTCGCGGTAAATAAGTTTGCCTTCCAGCTCTTCGCCTCGCGCCCGCGGCTAGGGTCGCTGCGGTGGTTGCGCTATGATAAGGCGGTCAATCGAATGTCATCGTCCAAAGCCACCACAAGAAACATCCGTGTGCATGTTGAAGCCAAATATGACCCCGGCCGCTCCAGCCCGCAGCAGAACCAGTGGTTCTTTCTCTACACCGTTCAAATTACCAATGAAGGACCGGAAACGGTACAGCTCATCAGCCGCCATTGGGTCATCACCGATGCCATGGGGCACGTGGAGGAAGTTCGCGGTCCGGGAGTCGTCGGCAATCAGCCCATCCTGGCCCCGGGTCAGGGCTTTGAGTACACCTCAGGTTGTCCGCTGACGACGCCCTTCGGCTCGATGCATGGAACCTATCAGATGATGAACGATCGTAAGGAGCAGTTTGATATCGAGATTGCGCCGTTCATGCTAGCCGAACCATCTACCATGGTGCATTAGACGCGAGCCCGTCCGGGGATTTTTCAACGCGGCGGAACTCAGTATGCCATTCCCGCGGCGGAAAAAAGAGGACCGGGCGCTTTCCCCTCTGCCGCTGCTTTGAGGCGGATCGCGATCAACATTTTGATGTCCGCCATGTTCCCCTCGGCTACTGCGAGCGCGCCTTCTTCCACGTCAAAGGAGGCAGCTCTGTATTCAAGGCGCTTTTCAGATATGCCTGCGCGTAGTCCGCGGCCTTTTGCTTGCCTTCTTCAATGTCATCGACCGCCTCGGACGGTGCCAACCATCTCTTGGCCTTCACGTTGTACACCGAGGCCTGCACCCCTTGCGCGTTGTGCTCTGAGAAGAGCCGCAAGTGCTCGCCGCCCACTTCCACTTCTGCCCAAACGCCTTCATCCAGCATGGATCATTACCTCACTGTCACGCCACCAAGTTTAACATGCTGTCCGTCCCGATATAGCATTGGAAGCCGTTGCCCCAACTTGTCCCCGTGTTTCTTAACCTCTTCACGCACTTTTAATATTCCCGTAAACCTCCAGCGACATGTCCTGTGCGATTGTCACGTGGCCTCACGAGGTCATCCTCTGCGCCCCCGCAGACTTGCGATATTTCTGTGCCCCAAGGAGGGACAGCATGAAGAGAGTTCTCATCCCAGCAGGCATTCTTGTTGCATTAGCATCCATATTGGCCGCAGGAACATTCGTCACCCGATTGACCGCCGATGACGATCACCGCCGGTCCGATCACGATCGCTTTGAATTCAAGCCCGATACTCTCGTTCTCAGCCGCAGCGTCTACGGCGGAACCGCGACGACTGTCACAATCGGCCAAACCTTGCCGCCGGGTTGTGTTGCGACCACCGTCGTTCTACCGACCCTGGCTAAACCGCCGGCGCCGAGCACGACGAACGTGACGGTCACTTGCGCCAAGGCTGTCGACGATGGCGAGTATCCCAATCTTGCCGATGCCCACAACGTTTGGAACAACAACGGCGCTGACGGCAGCTTCGGCGTTACCTCGCCGATCTTCCTGGATAACCTCACGACCGATGGCAAGCTCCTGGGCACCCTTCCGGTTCCAACCGGCAATCTGGTAACCAGCTTCAGCTCGAAATCGGAGCTGGCCTTGAACCGGTCGACGGACGGAAGGTCAATCACCTTTGTGGGTTACCATGGCGGCCCGAACTTTGTAACCGGTCCGAACCAGTTGGATGTGTCCAACTCCAATACGCCCGGCGTTGTGGACCCTTCCAATCCCGTCGTCTCGCAGTACTACCGTACAGTCGCGGAAGTGGACGCCGATGGCAACCTCCACTTTACCGATGGCAATGCCTATAGCGGCAACAACGGCCGCGCCGCCATCAAAGCCAATTGGACGTACTTCTTGACCGGAAACGACAACAACGGCGGCCTGTCGTCCAAGGCGGAGAAACCCCTGCAAACGGGGCTCACGAATACGCAAGTTGGCGTCAATCTGATCACCTCCACCGGCGCCGAATTGCTCGTGCCCGGCCAGACCCCGCCTTTGCCGCCGAACATCAATATGATCGGAGACTTCGAGGTCACCCAGATCGGCTATGGCACGGCGGACAAACCTGGGAAAGACAACAACTTCCGCGGCTTGACGATCTTCAAGAACACGATGTACGTCACCAAGGGCAGCGGCGGCAATGGCGTCAACACCGTGTATCAAGTGGGTAATGCCGGCACGTTGCCGACCGGCACGACTGCTGACCTCGAGAAACTGCCGATCACCGTCCTCCCCGGATTTCCCAACACGCTGGCGAGTGGCGTGGCCCAAGACGGCACCAAAGGTCACCCTATCGCGTTTCCGTTTGGCATCTGGTTCGCCAACGATCACACCCTGTATGTTTGCGACGAGGGTGACGGAACACATGTTACCCCCGCCGCGGCCAACGGAAATGTGGCCGACGCCGTGACGCTTGCCACAGCCGGAGTCCAGAAGTGGAGCCTGGTAAAAGGCACTTGGACCCTCGACTACGTTCTGCAGAACGGATTGAACCTGGGCTTTCCGTACGCCGTTGCCAACTACCCGGTTGCAATCAACCCCGCGACTGACGGCTGCCGGAATATCACCGGCCGCAACAACCACGACGGCACCGTAACCATTTACGCGGTGACCTCAACCATCAGCGCCAATGGAGATCAGGGCGCCGACCCCAACAAACTGGTGAAGGTCACCGATCTTCTAAAGGCCACCACCCTGCCGGCGGGCGACGGCGACCATGACCGCGACGATTCCCGGGAACAGTTCACTACGATCCGCACAGCTAACGCCGGGGAAGTTCTCCGCGGTGTGGCTTTCGCCCCCACGGATCGCGATGCCGACGACGATCACGACGGCGGCGATCGCGACGAACGTTAGAAGAAAAGCATCGCAGGGCAGCAGCCAGAGAAGTTCATTCGCAGGCGAGGACCTGGTTTCTTTCCAGGTTCTCGCCTTTCACCCTGCCAGACTCCCGCCGTCATTGCTCCGAATCGCGTGCCGTCAACCACCGCCGCAACCACTCCGCTTCGGATGTCCGTCTCGTTTGTCATGCCCCAAACCCACGCTGCGGCGTACGCAACAATAATACCCCCCACCCCCCCTTTTTTCTGTAAGTGTTCATTCTGAACGACTTTAAGTCTAGTGTTTTTGTAAGTGTTCATTACAAAAGGGTTAAAGTGCGATTTTGCGTAAGTGTTCATTCTAATGGTGTTAGGTGGCCCGCTCTGAGTGGGGGTCCGCTCGGATGTCTTAACTTGGAAGCTGCTCCCACCCCCCATATTCTTGCCAGAGAGTGCGCAGTGTATTGAAAATAAGGGTGTTGCTTTTTTGGAGGTGCAAAAGAGTGAAAAGAAGAGTGCGGAACTGAATGAAAACAAAGGACCATAATTTTTGGGAAAGGAAGAGAGTGCGCAAGAAATTGAAAGCAGAGGTTGAACATTCTGTCGGCGAGTTGACAGCAGCGAACTTGCTTGCGTCGCGAAGCTCCCCTTGCCGGGCGATTTCGCTGCGAAGAGCCGAGGCCTGCGGGCTGGCGACTTTGGCTCCAAAGCGGACGCCACGCTCGGATGCCTTGACACGCCTTTGCCGGGGAACGGGAATGCGCGCGCAAGCGACCGGAGACAACCATGCTCAGGGATATTGCGGCGGCGAAGTGCGAGCGTCATATGCAATGATACCTTGGAATGCCGCAGATGTCAACATATTTATTACTATTACTTGTGAGTACTATGTTCGAACGCGGCCCGTTCGAACGGGAGATGCTTTGTTGATGAGGGGGGCGTTCGAATGAAGTTTTGGTACTGTCTGCATGGCGCCTTTTCCGTTTTTTCCGGAGTCCCGGAGGGACGGAACAACATAGCCCACTGCGGAAGCTGTGGGAACGCTTGCGGCCATAGCTGAAAGCCCCCGGTAGGGGGCGACACAAGGCTAACCAAGCAAGTATTTCGGGTCGCATTCGACGCCATGCTTCCGGAGCAGCGCGCGAAATTCCTCTTCGAAACTGGTCTTGCGATGGTGGGCTTCCTGGTTCTGGATATACCGCGTGACCTGGTCGAGGTTCGATGAACTGACGCTGAAAGCCCCATATCCTATCTGCCAGGCAAATCCTTTTCCCTGCTCGTTCATCCATTTCGAGGAGTTCGCTTTCAGCAGGAGAACCGCTTTCGCCAGCGCCAGCGTGGGTGGCAAGCACAGCAAGAGGTGCACATGGTTTTCGGTCTCGCCGGCCGCCAGCGGAACCATGTCGTGATGCTTACAAATGCCGCCGAGGTAAGCCCATAAACGGGGCTGCCATTCCTTCGCAATGCTCTTGCGACGATCCTTGGTGCTGAAGATGACATGGACGTAGTTTCGTGAAAATTTGTGAGCCATGTGTCGCCCCTTGGCGGGGCTCTATCTTATCTCACGGACCGGTCCCACAGCTTCCGCTGTGGGCTATGTTCTTTCGTCCCTCCGGGACTCCGGAAAAACCGGGAGAGACCTCGGGGTTCCGGACGAACTACGCCAGAAGACCCGAGGTGCAAGGGGGTGCGTTCGAATAAGCGCAAGGCAGAGACATAGAGCTACTACTGCTCGCAGAATAGGAGCTAAAGATTGGAGAGAATCACCACCCTTTGCGTGCCGCAAAGGATGGGCCACCCCGAAGGGCAAAGGCGCGGCCACCCGCCAGCCCATCACCAGCCTGGTTCTTGTAGGAAGGGGAACGCCCGATGTATAAACAGTCCCAATGATGCAGGCACGGGAACCACGGCGTTTTCCCTCGTTGGCCTCGCTGGTGATTGCCGTCCTTGCGGTGAAGCTTCTGATTGCCGCCACATCGACTGCCGAATCGCCGGCTTCGACACAAGGGTCTGAACAACGCGCTTCCGCAGCGCCGGGAATGGTTACCGTTCAGGTTGTTCTCCGCGGAAAAGATGGGCAACTTGTCAATAATGCAGGGCACGAACAATTTCGGCTTTTCGAAGATGGCAAGGAGCAACAAATTGCTCTATTTTCTCAGCCAGATCCACAACCGCTAAACATCGCCCTTCTTATGCAGTGGAGCGGTGTGCGGAGGGACGAACTTCCCTACGGCGAGATTGGTCCAGCCTCCCAGTTTTTCAGGCCTCTAATGCGCAATCATGATGCTGCCTTCGTGGCCCGCTTCTCTGACAAGGTGACACCGTTATCCGATTTTGTCGAAGACCCCACCTTGATCGAAGAGAGCATTCGACGGGCCGCCGGAGCAAAGTTGGAGGGACGAACTGCTCTGTACGATGCAATGATTTGGGCCTGCCAGCAGAAGCTCATGGCCAGGTCCGGCCGCAGAGTCCTTGTAGTGGTCACCAGCGGTATCGACGCTATCGGTACTGATAGCGACGTTAAAAAGAGTCGGGACGACGCCCTCAAAGCCGCCTTGCAAACCGAGACGGCTATTTACTCCATCAACTTGGCCTACACGAACCCGCATTTGCCGTCTCAAACCCTTACGGTTGTTGGCAAGTCAGCCGCTGACGTCTCCAAGAAAACTGGAGGC
>Ga0207007_1180_pt1 | contig 17175 bp, 13 predicted proteins | sample Alteio_BWMinCont_85_FD_153487 | JGI IMG/M metagenome (GOLD analysis project Ga0207007, IMG submission 153487) | Enriched cells from forest soil in Barre Woods Harvard Forest LTER site, Petersham, Massachusetts, United States -... | ecosystem: Environmental > Terrestrial > Soil > Temperate forest >...
GGAGAGATCATGGCGGAGGCGGCACACCTGGCCTATCGCCAAAATTTTATGGATCTCGATCCCGTCTACACTGACAAGTTCGGTGATCCGTTGTTGAGGCTTACCCTGGATTGGACGGACCACGAAAAGCGTCAAGCGGCATTTCTGACTAAGATCGAGATGGCAGTCGGAAAAGCTATGGGAGCCAAGGTTGGGGGCATTGCCCGCGGCGTTCACGAACACTACGATGTAACCTACTATCAAAGCACACATGTTCAGGGAGGAGTCATTATGGGTGACTCTCCCGAACGTAGCGTGGTGAATCCATGGCTGCAGCATTGGCACATGCCCAATCTTTGGATAACGGGTGGTTCGACATTTCCCCAAAACGGATCGGGTAACCCCACTCTTACCATGCTCGCAGCAACTTACCGGGCCGCGGATGCCTTCGTGAATCGTTACGTGAAAAGACCAGGAGCCCTTTCATGAAACGCCGTGAATTCATTACCTTGCCTGCAAAATGTCTTGGGGGATTCCTTGTTTACTCCCTGACGGGCATGCCATTTCGTGTGAATGCGCAACAAGGCTCAGTGACGCTACCCTTACAGTTTTTCACGGCGAGTGAGGCGCGAATCATTGCTGCCGCCTGTGAACGAATCTTTCCCAGTGATCAGAACGGGCCAGGCGCGAAAGAAGCTGGTGTCATCATTTACATCGACCGCCAACTCGCGGGGCCCTACGGGCGTGATCGTTATCGATACACCAAAGGCCCATTCGTCGAATCAGTTCCCCAGCACGGATATCAAGGCAAGAAAAACCCACAGGATATCTATCGCGACGGCCTGAAATTATTGGGCGCAGATTTTGCAGACCTTGACGAGGCCAGTCAGGACAATCGACTGCGCACCAACGAAGGAACAATGTTTTTCAAGTTGCTACGCACTCACACCATCGAGGGAATGTTCAGCGATCCCATGCATGGAGGCAACGCCGGGCTGATTGGCTGGCAACTGCTGGGGTATCCCGGACCCGTGATGAGCTACCGCGATGAGATCGACAAATATTATGGCCGACCTTTACGCCGCAAACCCATGAGTCTCGAAGACATTACCGGGCAACCGGTAAAAGGGTGGGAACAAGAGCGGGATTAGCTAACAGCCGCACGCACGTCTCATTCCATGAGCTTTTTATCTCCGAATGTCTGAATGTTGTCTCCGCAGTTATGTGTTTGCGAACTGCGAACGAGGAGGAATCATGAACGGAAAGATTCTGACATGCAGAACTGCGATGATCGCAATTTTTAGCCTCTCGCTTGCGGTTTGTAGTTTTTTGCCGAGTGAGATCAATGGCCAGTCCGGGAAAGTTTCTGCGGTCGCGCCAAATTTCAAAGTGGATCCGTTTTGGCCTAAATCTCTGCCTAACAAGTGGGTCTTTGGGGAACTTGGAGGTGTGTGCGTTGATGCGGCAGACCACATCTTTGTCCTCAGCCGAGGCGATTTGTGGCCCAAGGAAGCGAATATTGCCAAGCCGGCGCCTCCGGTGATTGAATTCGATTCCCTTGGCGGTGTCGTAAATTCTTGGGGAAATCGCGATACTTTGCCAAAAAAAATACACGGCTGCTTCATCGATGGTCAGGGAAATATCTGGATTGCCGGGCAGAGCGATGCGATCGTTCAGAAGTATACGCATGATGGAAGCAAAATGTTGCTTCAGATTGGGATCAAAGGAAAATTCGATTCCGCGGACGGCACGGACAGCCTGGAAGGCGCACTCCCTTCAAACGCGATGAATTCAAGCCATGAGCTATTGAATAGTCCGACCGATGTAGCCGTGGATCCAATGAACGGGGACATCTACGTTTCAGATGGATACGGCAATCGTCGCATTGTAGTCTTTGATCGTGACGGCCACTACCTCCGCCAGTGGGGACGGCAAGGAACCATGGCCGAAGTCGACGCCGGGGTGGGTGGTGTCTTTCTGAAAATGGTGCACACGGTTGCGATTGGCAAAGATGGTCTTGTATACGTTTGCGATCGAGCCGGGGATCGAGTTGAGATCTTCGACAAAATGGGTAATTACAAGAGAAGCATGGTTGTCGTAGGAAGCTGGGGTGCACCTCCACACAAAGGACCGGGTGGAGCGTGCTGGTTAGCTTTCTCGCCAGATCCGATTCAAAAGTTCGCCTATGTCAGCGACTGCTCCAACGATGAGATCCACATCTTGGACCGCGAAACAGGGATGACTCTTTCAAGCTTCGGTCATCCAGGCCAGGCTGCCGGCGACATCTCGAGCCCTCATTCGATCGCGGTTGACTCGAGCGGCAACTTGTACATAGCCGGATCATTGAATGATCGAAGGTTGCAGAAATTTGTTCTGGTGAAAAACTGAATTTGCGGAAGCTTTCCTAGCGCGAGCAAGGCCGTGAGTTGGGTCAGCCTGAAGTCGAGAGAAGGAGTTGTATCGGTTAGGAAGTAACGCGCATTTCCAGGAGCGGATTTTCAAGGCATCGAGGTCGACCGGGATCCGGCGGGGGTGTTGACTCGTGTAGTAGACTCCGTCCGTGAATGTTCAGGAGGCGGCACTTGAAAGCGCCCATTCTTTACCGAATCTCTTCTGTTCTTCTGGTGCTTTTTGCTATCGGACATACGCTTGGTTTCCGCCAGTCCGATCCCACATGGGGAGTGGATGCGCTTGTTGGCTCAATGCGGTCAATTCACTTTGATGTGCAGGGATTCAGCCGAACATATTGGGACCTCTTTATGGCGGCTGGATTTTCAGTCGGCGTGTTTTATCTATTCTCGGCGGTATTAGCGTGGCAGCTCGGCGGCCTTCCGGCAGAGACTTTGGCGGTCATGCGCGGCACCGTGTGGGCTTTCGCTCTATGCTTTGCTGCCATCACGTTTGTAAGCTGGAGATACCTCTTTATCCTGCCTATCGCTTTTTCCATTGTGATTACAATGTGTCTGACTGCGGCGGCGTGGCTCTCCGCTAAGACAAGCTGAACATTTGGTTGGGAAGCGGCAGGTCCGATCCTGGGGGGATCGCCGGCTAATCAGAATTAATTTGTTTCATCCGTCGCGCGGCCTGCTGCCGGCGATTCTTCCGCTGGTTCCTGGCCGCCTCCAATTTCCGATCCCGGCCGGGTGCCGTTCCGGACTCGGTAATGGAAAGCAATTTCGGATCCACTTCGACGTTCGTTCTAATCCCAGATTCAAAATATCGAATAAAGATCCGTTCTCGTAGCGGTCCGCGAACGGCCTCTTTGCTTACGGACGGATCCCTGCCACCTTAAGATTGATCCCGAATAGTTCACCGGTTCGGCCAGTCAGATAGAGCATCTTTCCATCGGCGTTACCGAAAGCAAGATTGGTGATGCGTTCTGGCGTTTTAATAGTCGCCAGGTGCTTTCCTTCAGGCGAAATAATCCACACTCCGCCGGGCCCCGTACAATAGACATTGCCTTTCGTGTCCACTTTCATTCCATCTGGTACGCCCGGTCGGTCGTCACCATTCATATCGATAAAAACCTGACCGTTGGCAAGGGTGTCGTCGGGACGGACTTCGAAACGCATAATCGTCTTTTTGAAAGAGTCATTTACATAGAAGATTTTCTCGCCAGGCGCAAAGGCAAGTCCGTTTGGGCGCAAAAAACTTTTGTCCAAGACCTGAAGTTTTCCGTCTTTCAGGAGAAAGACTCCATCAAAAGGAATTTCTTTCTTTGGGTCATCGTCGCCTTTGGGCAGACCGGCTGGAGGGTCGGTAAAATACAGCGCTCGGTCGGACTTGTAGACAAGGTCATTTGGGCTATTGAGTCGCTTTCCCTCAAATCGATCCGCCAAAACCGTTCGCTTGCCGTCTTTCTCGATTCGCACGACAGACCGGTCGCCTTGCGCGCAGAAAACGATGCGACCCTGCCGATCCACCGTAACCGCATTTGATCCAATCAGGTTCACCGTGGCCTTTCCGTTGTCAATGGTGCGCCCTGCTTGGGATGGATCAGACCCTGTGTAACCGCTGGGCTTTATGAATACGGAAATTTTCCCGTCGGACGTCCGTTTGTCGATCACGTTTGCTGGAATGTCGCTGAAAAGCAGATACCCGCCTTTGCGGACCCACACGGGCCCTTCGAGAAAGGCGTAGCCTTCCGCTAGCTGCTGGGCGCGCGCTCCCACAGGAACAATCGCATCTGCCTCGGGATCGAGCCGGACAACATCACTACTATCTTGCGCGTGAATCCGGGTCGAGACAATTATTCCAACGATCAATAGGAGAACCAAGATTTTCGGAATCCTTGTCATGGCGAAGCCAACCTCCGTGTGAGATCAAAACCGAGACGTTGCATTCATACTGATTCACTTATGCACACCCACAACGACCGCAGCGAAAGCCCCACTATTTTGAAAGAGTCGAGAGCCGCTTTGCTTGGTTCAGGACGCGCACTAGTCTGCGGCCGGCGTTGACGATAATCCCTTGAACAAGAATTTTTGCACGCGCTTCCCCGTATTCTCTCCAGTATAGATGTTTCCTTTTGAGTCGACGGCCATGACATGCAGATGATAAAATTGCCCCGGGTAGTGTCCGAGGCGTCCAACTCGCCCAACCTGTTGAAGTGTTTCGCGGTTCAGTATGCGCAGGACGTCATCGCCACCTGTGACGTACAGGAATGTCTGCCCCTTATCCGCTGAGAAGGCAAGACTTCCCACGGAACCTGAGGGAGTAATCATTTCTCTGACCACGAATGCTTCTTTAATGAAAGTTCCATCCGGTTTGAAAACCTGGATTCGGTTGCTTGAACGATCAGCGACATAAACCATATCGTCATTCGAGATCAGAACCGTGTGGACTAAATTGAATTGTTGGGGCGGGGGGTCGTGATTCAGAGACTCGGCTGGATTATCTTGTGGGCGATCAAACGGAAATCGGCGGATTCGGGGCGCGGTATCATCGGGCTTATTTCCATATGCTCCCCACATTCGCTTAAACGCACCTGAGTCAGCGTCAAACACGATGACGCGCCTATTTACATATCCATCGGAAACGAAGGCTTCGTTGGTTTTCGGATACACAAAAATCGATGAAGGTTGGTTGAGGTTCTGAGTATCGTTGCTCCCTGTGCTTTTGCCGGATTTTCCAATCTGCAGCAGCAGCTTTCCACTCTTTGTAAATTTCAAGATTTGGTGATCGTTCTTTCCACCCCCTCCGATCCATACGTTACCCTTGTAATCGATCGTGATGCCGTGTTCCCTTTCGGGCCAATCAAATCCTTCTCCAGGACCTCCCCAAGCTTGCACCAACTTCCCATCCGGAGTGAACTCCATGATCGGAGGTGCCGGGACGCAACACTCCCCTCGAGGCGGCGTTTGTGCGGCGTAGTTCTCGTCTTTGTCCAGCGTCCCGGGACGCTGGGCCACCCAGACGTGGTCGTTCGTTGGGTCGATGGTGATTCCGGCAATGGAGCCAAAAATCCAGTTACCCTCCATCTTCGGCCATGAGGGATCAACCTCGAACGTCGGGACGCCCGAGACCGTTTGTTGTTTTTGTGCAGCGGATGCACTCCTCAGCATTCGCAAGGAGCCGACGAGCACGATCGCCATGATGAAATAGCTGCCAATCTTCCTCATCCCTTCCTCCATTCGGAATTCAAATCACACATATGGTTCATAATCCTTTGGTTGCAGCACAAATTTTTAGAGGCATCTTTCATCCATCCGCGCAATGGATTCCCTTTGGGTCACCGGCAAGAATGGGAACAAAAGATGTCCCGCGCAGACGGGCGCGTCCTGCTTTAACTTCTCACGCGCAAGCGTCGACATCCACGCTCATCCATCTCGCACTGGAAGAAAGCTCGTAGAGCTACTCGCTTGCCGACGTTGAGAGTCCTTTGTAGACAAACTTGTCTACCCGGTGGCCGAGAATGCCCTCGGCGACATAGATGTTGCCATTCGAGTCGCTAGCAATGCCGTGCATGTGCCACCCTTGCCCGGCGTAATGTCCCTGGACTACAAATCTGCCCTGGATCTGAAGTGTCTTGCGATCGAGGATCCAGATATGTTGGTCGGTGCTGTCCGCAATGTACATGAATTTCTGCTCACGGTCGGAGGAGAATGCTACGCCGTCCAACGTGCCGCCTCCGGTTGACTGCCTCGCGATAAACACCTCGCTTACATACGTGCCGTCGGGTTTGAATACCTGGAGCCGGTTGTGTGTTCGATCGCAGACGTAGACGAGGCCGTCATTTGAAATCCGAACACAGTGCACGGTATTGAACTGCTGGAGTGCGGGCGGCTCCACGTCAGCAGGGGTCGGGCCTTCGGCATTCGACGGCCCGATGGAATCGTCGGGTTTGTTTCCATACGCGCCCCACATGCGCTTAAATGCCCCGGTATCCGCGTCGAACACAATCACGCGTTTATTCAAATAGCCGTCGGAGACGAAAACCTCGTTCGTTTTTTGGTATACATAGATCCCCGAGGGCTTGTTGAAGTTTTCAGTATCGAGGCTGCCTTGGCTCTTGCCGCTGTGGCCAATTTGCATCAGAAATTTTCCGTCTTTCGTGAACTCCAAAATTTGATTGTCTTTCGCGCCGTTTCCGCTAATCCACACGTTACCCTTATAGTCGACAAAAATTGAATGCTCCGACTGAGGCCACTCAAACCCTTGTCCCGGTCCGCCCCAGCCCTGGACGAAGTTCCCCGCCGCGTCGAATTCCATAATGGGTGGCGCAGGAATACAGCAATCGGCTTGCGGCGGCTTCAAGTCGGCGAGGATTCCTTTTCCATTCCCTTCACCTTGCCCGTTCAGCGTCTTCGGACGATGAATCATCCAGACGTTGCCCTGCGAGTCAACAGCGACTCCGGGTACGTCTCCCAAAACCCAGTTCCGTTCGGGAAACTTCGGCCAGGCCGGGTCAACCTGAAACATCGGGGTTCCTGCTTTGTAAACGGCGTAAGGGTATCTTGGACCATCTCCCGGTTTTACGACTTGCCCGGCGTAGGGGTAGAAGTCAACTCCCTTCCGAAAAGCGATCTGGAGCAGCGTGGTGTCCTCAGAATTCTGTGCCGCGGCCTTGCTTTGAATCATGGTTTCTTGGGCGCCTAGCGCAATAATCGTCATCAAGACGATTCCGCCTGCGAATTTCCAACGCAGTTTCATAAATTCCTCCGTTAACTTTTCTTTTTTCATCTCCAGTTTTCTAAGGTCTGTGACCTAAACTTTTTCGCGAACCCAACCTTTATTCCGCTAATCGTCAACATGTTGTTGCGGCTGGCGCTGCTCCATCTCATAGCGGACTAGTGCCAGGGTGCGATATACCAAGTGTACGAACTTTCCGTACGGCGCAGTCGCAAACAACGCAGCGATACACGCCAAATGCAGTACGAGGATCGTTCCCATCGCGGCGGTTGACCGCAACATAAGGGTAAGCATCCCTGTCAGGGCCGTAACTCCAAGCGTCACTAGAAACACATAATCCATACCCACCGCGGCAGGCGCTTCCGGATCCGAGTCGCTTTTCGCCTTGAACCAGATAAGCCCAGTCGTGCCGATGATTAGCGCAATCCCCCCAACCGCGCCAAAAATCACGGGGGCGCTCGTAAGTGAATAGGGCGGCAACAAATGCAGAAAGTCCTGATAGATAAACGCAAGGGTGGTAGAAACGAAGTCCGCAGCCAATCCCCAGACCGTTAGGTTGTGAAAGGTACGCCGAACGGTAGAGGGCCGCTCATCGGGATATGAACAACCAGGTCCGCCCCCTTGCAAGTACCGCACACCCAGCGCCGCGAGGATCGCCGCCCCCAAGGCATTGATGCCCCCCTGCTTGTTTACAAAACTGCTCGTCTCTGACCAGAAGCGCGATCCACCTCGCAACCAGATTGCAATCGCGTAAAAGAATAGAACCATGGCACCCGTGACCATCGCAAGGTAAGGAACAACCTCATAGAAGGCGCCGGGGCCAAGATGAGCTGAAAAAAGTGCGTTCGTCGGAATCAGCAGCAACGCCAAACCAACAACCAGGATGATCATTATGCTTGCCAGAATGACGGTGATCGCGCGATTTTTGAAGCACTCGGCAAGAAAATCGGGCCAGCTCCAGCGCCGGTACGTTTCCAAGCGCACCTCAGCCAACATTTTCGGGATATTAACGGCGAATTCGTGCGGAGGCGTAAACATGCACGCGTAATAGCAGGCGCGGCAATCATGACAGAGATTGGACAAGTAAAACACGTCGCCCTTATCAAAATCCCGCCGCGTTTCGATTGCGCGAAATACCGGGCATAATCCTTCACAATAGCGGCAGGCGTTACAGATGATGAGTTGGCGGTTTGCTTCCTCGAAAAGGTTAACCTCGGGCATTTGTACCGGCCTCTCTGCCCGCAAGCACACCGAACACCGCTCCGATGGTCAGTCCGAATCCCCCCAGATAACCCTTGGTTAAAATATTGCCGGACATGATTTCTCCAGCGGCATACACATTCTGAAACGGCGTTCCACTTTGATTGATGACACGCGTCTTTTCGTCAATGGTCACGCCCATGTACGTAAAGGTGATACCCGGACGCAACGGGAGGCCATAAAACGGCGGACGATCGATCGGAATTGCCCAGTTGCTTTTAGGTGGAGTGATTCCCTGCGTTCGAGCGCCGTCGAGGCGTTCCATGCACATTTCCTTGTTGGCAGCAGCCGCGTGATTGTATTCCGTCACGGTTGAAACAAACACGTTCGGATCAAGCCCTAACCGGAAGGCGAGTGCCTCAAGCGAATCGGCCTCGTACGGTTTGAACATGGGCGGCAGGAATTTTCTGATCGTTTTCGAATCCACGATACAAAACGCGATTTGACCCGGCTGCCTCGCGATCAGTCCGCCCCAGATGGCATAACGCTTCGGCCAAATCTCTTCCCCTTCGTCATAAAAACGTCTGGCTTGATTGTTGACAACGATGCCAAAGGGAATGGCGTCCAGACGGGTTACAATTCCGCCGTCAAACTTAGGCGAACGCGCGTCAACCGCGATCGCATGGAACCCTTTCGGGTCGCCTATGGTTTGGGCTCCATGTTCCAGAAGAGCGGCCAAAACCCGTCCATCGTTATAGGGGGTTCCTCGAATGACAAAATTGTCTGCGGCATCGCCCCAGTGCAGCTTGAGCCATTCGATGTTTGCCTCATAGCCGCCGCATGCGACAACTACCGACCCGCCGCGAATGATCTCTTCGGTGTTCCCAACTTTAAGTTTCACCGCTTCGAATCGATCGTTCTCGATAATTAAATCTCCTACATTGGCGTTGTAACGCACGGTAATTCCCATGCGCGCCGCCGCCCGATAATAAGTGTTCAGCAGTGCCTTGCCGCCGCCGAGAAACCAGCGATTGGTTCGGCCGAGGTGTAGCGTGCCGTTGAGAGGTTGCTGCCAATACACACCGTGCATACTCATCCATGCGGGGAGTTTGCTTGATTCGCGAATCGCCAGCTTAGCCAGATCAAGATTCGCGGGACCGCCAGTAACTCCGATGAGGTCCTGGAGATATTCCTCTTCCCCGTACGGCCCCGAGAAGAATTGGTCCGCTCCGACGTGGGAACAGCGAATATTTCGTGTATGGCGCGTATTGCCGCCGCGCATATGTTCTGTCGCGCGCTCTAGCACCAAAACACGGGCGCCTGTGCGCCGGGCGGATAAGGCAGCGCACATCGCGGCATTGCCTCCGCCCACGACAATAACATCAAAGAAATCCGTCTTCATGGTGTGTGCCTCATATAGGCTTGGGGAAAACTGCACACCATCGCCCACTTGGACCGTGGCCATTTTGGGGGGTCTCGTAATTTCGTCAATGGAAACCGAAGATCCAGTTGCCTCTGTCCTGGGCCAAAACGGGTCGACTTGGGAGGTAGGGACAGCCACCTGTTGTTGCTGCTGCTCGCCGTCGGCGCTCATTTGATAGGAAACACCAAGGCGTAAACGTCTGAATCAACGTAAGTAGTCTCCCCGGCAAAAGCCCTAAAATGCCGAAGGGACCACATCGCGTGTTGGGGAGACTAGGGCATTTGGGATTATGCGGTCAAATACTATTTAAGTCCCCTATTAATACCTTCAAGGTCTCAATGCATGCCTGGGATCAAAGTGGAGAGGTCCAGCGCGACGCAAACCCCGCCGCGAATTGCCCCTAAGTCAGTTGTCGTTCGGAAAATTAACTTTCCCTTTAACTCAATTTAAAGTTGACACAGAAGAGACGACGCAGGTATCGTCTCGAACCGCGTTGTCCATGCACGACGGGACGCCGGGCGAAATGCAATCCTAGCCGAAAGTGGAGAATCCTATGACCGAGCCAACCTCCCATTATCGTCGTGAATTTCTAAAGTTTCTGGCCGCCAGCCCGTATGTTGCGGCGTTTGGCGGAGTCGCCGCATTCTTGCCGCAAAATAGTCCCGTGAAAAACATCGATGAAACTTCCGATGTCATTCATAACCCGGCGAGTGCTCTGGACGTCTTCGATTTGGAGGAGGCAGCCCGCCGCAAGGTCCTGCCGGGCCATTGGGCCTACGTCTCGAGCGGAGTCGACGATAACGCCACGTTGCGCGCCAACCGCGATGGATTTAAACACGTCGAGTTGCGTCCACGGCGCTTGCGCGATGCCACCAAGGTCGATATGCACGTGGATCTTTTTGGCACTGTTTATGACAGTCCGATCTTCACATGTCCGGTAGGCAGCGAGAATTCGTTTCTTTCTGAGGGGGTATTGGCCGTCGCACGGGCAGCTAGGGCACGCGGCACTCTGCAGTTTCTGGCCATGGGCACCTCGACTTCCGTAGAGGATGCCAACAAGACTCTTGGCCGCCCGGTTTGGCAACAGATTTACGCGCCTAGTTCCTGGGACGTTTGCGAAAAAATTCTGAGGCGCGTGGAAGCGGCTGGGTGCACCGTAATCGCTCTCACCGTCGACGTCACCACAGGCCGCAACAGTGAACCCTATCTCCGCTCCCGCCCGAAGGACCTTAGCCAGTGCGCAGCCTGCCACGAGGGTGAACCTCGTACTCCACCGAGCGCGAGGCGCATGTACGATGGAATCGACATGAATGGTGTGCGCACTTCAGATCCTTCGACGGACTGGAATTTCGTCGATCGAATGCGCAAAGCCTGGAAAGGAAAATTTATCATCAAGGGAATAGACACGCGCGAGGATGCCCAGCTATCGCTTGACCATGGGATGGATGGCATCCTTGTGTCCAATCATGGCGGGCGTTCGACAGAGACTGGGAGAGCAACGATCGAGGCGCTGCCCGAGGTCGTGGCCCAAGTAGGCCACCGCATGCCAGTGTTCGTCGATGGCGGATTTCGCCGCGGCACCGACATTTTCAAAGCCCTCGCCCTGGGAGCCAAGGCTGTGGGAATTGGGCGTCCGATGTTGTGGGGATTGGGATCATTCGGGCAGGCGGGCGTGGATCGCGTGCTCGAAATCCTTCAAGGGGAGCTGAAACTAGTGATGGGAAACTGCGGAACCAGAACAGTTGCTGACATCACGCGTGACTACGTCGCCACGCCGGATTGGAGATCCTGAGGGCGCTTGGCTGTATGCGAATCGGGGTTAACCGGTTTTCCCCGATCCTCGCTGCGTCTCCTTAATGAAGGCGAGGACATTGGTCACGCATTCGTCGGCTTTCACAACTGCGATATGGTACCCGTCGCTCGGCAGGACAAGCAGCCGTGAATTCGGAATCTTCTGTTGGTACTCCACAACGGATTCGATGGATTGTAATCCGCTTCGGTCGGCCGTGATCACCAAAGTTGGAGCGGCGATCCGCGGCAGGATAGATTCGATATTAAGTGAGGCTTCGACCTTCCCGATACCCAATCTTGTCTCCGGCTTCGTCGAACTCATCATCTTGTCCCAATATTCGATCTGCTCTTTCGAGGCTGTCGAACCGAGTCTTTTCTGCTGAGATGTCGAAGACGGGGCACGGAACCCCACCTTGGAACTAACCGAGGTGGTTGGGGCGCCGGCGACTACGAGTGTACGCGTACGGTTTGGATAATCAGCCGCAAACTGCATCGCAATGGATCCCCCCGATTTCGCTCCGATGATGTGTGCCGACGCAACGCCGATGCTGTCCAAAAAATGTGCGAGGATCGTCGCGAGATTTGAAATTGACCAATCGAAGCCAGATGGAATTGCGGAACGTCCAAGTCCGGGTAAATCTGGCCGGAGAAGGCGGAACTCCTGACCCATTCGCGGCACCCACCCAAACCAGGAGATGCTGGATTCGTCATTGCCGTGAATGAACATGGCGGGGTCAGGCGTTACCCATGGCGCACCCAACCAGTCATCCCGGTAAAATAATTCAACCGGAGTATCGGCCAATCCGGCAGGCGCGGCCATTTCCTCGTCGCGAACGCTTCCGGCAAATGTATTCTCCGCGAAGCCGCGAACCGGAGCGGCGACTGTGGTTACACCGAGCGCTCCAACTGTAATGCAGCCCGCATGAAGCAAATCCCGCCTGGACATTTTGGCAATCATTGACTCCCCCGTTGTTCCGGACTCATTTGCCGGCCTGTGACTATGTACTTTTATTCGAATCGCTCTCCCTTCCAATCTTCCGCGAAGAGCGCATGTTCATGAGTAATTGAAAAAAGCAAGCCCATGCCTGCCCCAGCAGCGAACAGAAAGTAGCTTTGCCTGGTCTCGGTGTCAACCACAAGTATCGGATCAATTCCAGTCTGTAGCCACATGGCGCGACGCGTAGGTTTCGCCGTTAGACGAAATGGCCTCTTTATTTCTTCAATCTCCGCGAGATGATGCCATTCGTTCAATTGCGAAAAACAAATTCTGACTTCGAAGTATTTGCTGCACGGTTCAGAAAGAGGAGCGCCCTATTTGACAGGAAAGAGGGACAGTCGTATGGTACTCGCCCTAGCCAAATGTAAAATTGGACTGGAATCAAATTTTAAGAAATGCAAAGCGCGTTGCCCCGAGTGCTAGCGTTGTTGCTTCCATATTGGGGAGAAGTGAAGAATAGGAGACCGAAAATGAAACCTTTCCTTGCTCTTGCCATCTTTGCCTTCTGCGCCGTGTCGGGTCAAGCCCAGTCTCAGCGTCCGGTGCAGACATTTGCGACTTCCGACGGCCCTGTCAAGATCACTCCGATCTATCACGCCAGCACACTGATCAAAGCCGGAGGCAAAGTGATCTACGTCGACCCTGCAAGGCTCCTCGACTTTACTGGCCTGCCGGCTGGCGATCTCATTCTCATTACCGACATTCACACCGACCATATGGACCCAGCCAATATTGCCAAATTAAGTAAGACGGGCACCAAAATTATTGCCGCGCCCTCGGTCCTGCAAACCGTCTCTACCGCCGAACCAATTTCCAACGGCCAAACAACGAAATGGGATAAGTGGATCATCGAGGCGACTCCCGCATACAATATCGTTCGCGGCCCTGAGCCCGGCAAACTTTTTCACGATAAAGGCCGCGGGAACGGTTACATACTTACCTACGGCGGCACGCGCTTCTATTTTTCCGGCGACACGGAAAACATTCCGGAATTGCGGTCGCTTAAGAATATCGACGTTGCATTTATATGCATGTCCGAGCGGACGACAATGACTCCTGAAGAAGCCGTGGAGGCAGTGCTAGCTTTTCATCCAAAAGTGGCTATTCCCTACCATTACCGCACCGCGGACCTGAGTATTTTTAAGAAGAAACTAGAGGGCAGCGGAGTTGAAGTGCGCGTCCTAGATTGGTACCCCAAAGACCAAGCGCCGCCAGAGCAATCGCCAAAAAGTTAGCGTCGTTTTTTTATCGTCAAGCTCGCTCATCGTGATGGATTTGATGTTCCTTCGAGTGCTCTGCCCGTTGCGAAAGACGCTGGTGCCAATGGCTTCTGCGAGAGTCAATATGCTATTGCGAGTCGACTTCAACGGGCAAGCGTGCGGCGAGATCGAGGGCTTCCATAATCAAGCGGACTCGGGCCTGATAGCTGCTTCGCACATGCTGTCGAGCCATTTCCTGAGCGCGTTCGGGGTCGCGCGCGACAATCGCTGACACGATTTCTCCGTGCTCACGAACCGCGACTTCAATTCGGCCTGGAACAGATAACGTCGTGCGTCCCAGCAGCGCCACGGATTCATGTAACGATTGAAGACTTTTTAGCAAGAACTGATTGTGCGCAGCTCGATAGAGGTGGTCGTGGAGAACCTTATTTTCTCTGGCGTGTATTTCGGCATCGTGCGGCAAGTCCTGTTGTATTTTGAAGAGAGCAACTAATAAATCAATCTCCGTCTTATCTGCGTGCTGAGCGGCCAAACCGGCTGCAGTCCCTTCAAGCGTTTCACGAAAAACATAGAGCTCAGCGACAGCGTGAAAATCGTGCAAGCATACAGTCACGCCCCCGCCTGGACGATGTTCCAGCAACCCTTGCGCTTGCAGACGCCTCATGGCTTCCCGAACAGGGGTACGGCTTATGTGAAGCCACTCGCAGATTTGTGTTTCTAGCAATCGCTGCCCGGGTTGAAATTTATTCTGGCGAATCGCACCGAGCAGTGCCTGGTAGGCGCGCTCAAGCACGTAACCGCCCCCGCGCTTATCCGGGACGGCATTGGCCATTCCGTTACCGTTGCTGGTTCCAAACTTTCGCACTCGGGCATTATACAGCAAGCCGGGTTCAAAGCGTGAGGGAACGGTCGGCGAAACCTAAACATACAACCCTTGGACAAAAAGTCTTGACATGTATTTATTTGTATTCTAAGTTACGCGCACGTTTTTTAGGCCCTGCGTTCACCCGCATTTAAAGGAGAATCGTCTATGAATCTGAATACTGGGTTAAGCAGGTCCATAAGAAAGCATCTATTTTCTTCAGGCCGCTGTAGAACGATTTCCAGCGTATTTGCGGCCTTGGTTGCGCTGGGATTGATTATCCTGACTCCAGCCAGGATGTGGTCGCAAGTCTCTGGAGCCACGTTGTCCGGTACGGTATCGGACACATCCGGCGCGAATTTGCCGCAGGCTCAGATTTCCGTAACAAATACGGCGACCGGAGTGAGTACCAGCACACCCTCCAATTCCGATGGTTTCTACTCGGTACCCAATCTGCTCCCAGGAAGCTATGAAGTGAAAGCCTCCGCGCCTGGTTTCTCTACAGCGGTAAGAACCGGGATCACTTTGACCGTCGGAGCCCAGCAGGTTCTGAATCTCACTCTGACGGTTGGACAGATGACGCAAACGGTCCAAGTCACGACGGAAGCGCCCACCGTAGAACTGGCTTCGTCCACGATTGGCGGGGTGCTGGGCTCCACCACAGTTGTCGAGTTGCCGTTGAACGGACGAAGCTGGACGGATCTTGCGACTCTTCAGCCCGGCGTGAACGCCATGACGACTCAGATGAGTTATACAAGCGCCGTCGATCGTGGGCTGCGAGGCTTCGGAACCGAAATGACCATCTCCGGCGCTCGTCCTCAACAGAATAATTACCGTTTGGATGGCATTAGCATGAACGACTATGCCAACGGCGGGCCGGGAAGCGTCTTGGGAGGAAACCTGGGAGTTGATGCGATCCAGGAGTTTTCGGTTCTAACAACCAATTACTCGGCAGAGTATGGGAAGACGGCCGGGGGAGTAGTCAATGCGGTGACCAGGTCGGGAACTGACCAGTTTCATGGAAGCGCTTACGAATTTCTGCGCAATAGTGCCCTCGATGCGCGAAATTTTTTCGACGGTCCTGTAATTCCTGAGTTCCGGCGTAATCAATTTGGCGCCTCGGCAGGAGGTCCGATCCAAAAAGACCGTACCTTCATTTTCGGCGACTACGAAGGGATTCGCCAAGCCAAGGGTATTTCCGTTCTCGATATCGTCCCTTCGGCGGACGCGCGGACGGGACTCCTTCATTATACGACGCCTACGCCGCCGGCTAATTGTACGGCGATCTCCGCGACCGAATGCACGGTGACGGTGGATCCCTCTGCCCAAAAATATCTACCTTTGTTTCCCATGCCAAATGTTGCGGCTTCTACAGGAAACCTAAACTCTGGGTTCTTCAGTTTTGCAGGGAATCAAATTGTGCGAGAGGATTTTTTTACGATTCGCATGGATCATCAGTTTTCACAAAAAGACAAAATGTTTGCCAGCTATGTCTTTGACAAGACACCCTTCTCCGCCCCTGACGCCATGGATAACGTGCTCAAGAGTAGCGAGACGTTCCATCAGCAATACACTCTTGAGGAGACCCACATCTTCAGCCCCACCTTCGTCAATACAGTCCGATTTGGTTTCAGCCGCGTAGCCGCCGACATTTTTATCGGTCTTTCCCCCATCAACCCCGTGGCGGCGGATGCCACATTGAGCGCCGAGCCGGGGCGGGACGCCGCCAGTGTGATTATTAGCGGTGGAAACTTCACAGCATTGCCGGGAGGAGTGCTGGCGCCGTCCTCGAGCACAATCCGGTGGAATTCTTTTCAGGGCTATGACGATGCTTTTCTCACGAAGGGAACGCACTCGATAAAATTCGGCTTCGCCGTGGAGCGCATGCAACTAAACCGTGTGGGCGCAAGCCTTCCTGGCGGCGTTTTTACATTTGGCTCTCTGCAAAATTTTCTGACCAACATCCCGAAGAAATATCAATCGGGATTGATCAGTACGCTGACAGAGCGGGGCTACCGCCAGACTCTCCTCGGCGGATATTTGCAGGACGATTGGCGATGGCGCAGCAACGTGACGCTGAACCTTGGGCTGCGCTACGAGATGGTGACCGTGCCATCAGAGGTCCAGGGCAAGCTCGACAATCTACCGACGATATCGAGTGCCACCCAAACTCTGGGTAATTCCCTTTTCAAAAACCCCACCCTTCGCAACTTCGAACCGCGTGTAGGTTTTGCCTGGGATCCCTTCAAGAACGGCAAAACCGCAGTGCGTGGAGGATTTGGTTTGTTCGATTCGCTGCCGCTACTTTACCAAGTCATGCTGATCGAAGGCACCTCGGCTCCCTTTTTTGAGAAAGGAACTATTAGCGGGGCTAATCTGCCGCGTCTTACTATGACTCAAACCCCCATCGCAATTACGTCATGCAGTGGAACCTTAACGTTCAACGGGAAATTACACCCACCTTAACCGCTTTAGTCGGATACGTTGGTTCGCGCGGGGTCCACATGCCGTTTGAAGTCGACGACCTCGATATGGTCCTCCCCACGCTTACATCCGCCGGCTACTTATTTCC
>Ga0207007_1181_pt1 | contig 17153 bp, 14 predicted proteins | sample Alteio_BWMinCont_85_FD_153487 | JGI IMG/M metagenome (GOLD analysis project Ga0207007, IMG submission 153487) | Enriched cells from forest soil in Barre Woods Harvard Forest LTER site, Petersham, Massachusetts, United States -... | ecosystem: Environmental > Terrestrial > Soil > Temperate forest >...
ATCAATTCGGGCCGTGCGAACTGGATATGGCGCGCTTTGAATTGCGCCGCAATGGGGAATCCATTGACACCACCACGACAGAACTCAAGCTGCTGGCGGCTTTCGTCCGCAATCGCGGCAGGCTGCTTACGCGCGAACGGCTCCTTGATGAAGTATGGGGTCCGGGTATTGCCGTGACCGACCGTGTGATCGACAACCACATTGTGTCGCTTCGCAAGAAGATCGAGGATGAGCCTTCCGCGCCGCGTTACCTGATTAGTGTTAGGGGGCTTGGGTATCGTTTCGACGGGTGAATCGGCCCGCGTCAGGAAATCTTGACCGAATCTGAATAAGCTGCAGATACGCTTGCGATTCAGCATGGATACCATTCATTTGTTCTCGGGCTCCAGCAACTGCAAGGTGTGACTTAGGCGAGTGAGCAAGACGACCAATATCGCTTTGGGAACGGGGGAGCGGTGTACCGCTGCCATTGCGGTTGCGTGCTGCTTGGCGATGAGCGGAGGCATGCTCTCAGCCTGCTTCTGCCTTTTCGCGATCTTGGTGCCTTTAGTCGCAGTAAGACCGATGCTCGCGCAGCAAGCGCCGATTGAAGCCGGTGTGCTGCTCGAGGCCGGCATAGAAAAACAAGACGTAGAGGGCGATCTGAAGTCGGCCATGGATATCTACCAGAGGGTCTTCGCAGACACCTCGGCTCCGCGCGACGTGCGTGCCCGAGCTCTCTTGCGGCTCGCAGGCTGCGATGAAAAGCTAGGCCGCCAGGCAAAGCAGATCTACGAGCAAATTGTCCGCGACTTCGGCGACCAGCCCGCCGCCGTGCAGGCTCGCAAACGGCTGGCCCTGTTCACGCAGCAAGATCGCCCCGCGCCGCCAGTCACCATGAGTGATCGCAGGATTGAGTGGTCCAGGCTCGGTTCCATGGGACCAGCCGATACGGACGGAGAGCGAGCCGTCTTTTCGTCCGGGGATAACTTGTACCTCGGCGACCTGGCTGGTCGCACCAAGCGGCTCATACTGACTACCAAGCAATTTGACTGGATTCCCTGCCGGGACTTCTCTCTAGTGGCTCTGGATTTGCATTCAACACCCATCCGCCAGCACACCCTTGGGGTCATCAAGACCGATGGCACGGGCTATCGGACCCTCATTCGCGACGATGCGAAGAACAACATCTTCCAGCAGGACCAATCATTCGCGATGAGTTGCTCCTGGGACGATCGCAACCTCCTCCTCTCCGATTTCGCGCTCAAGTCCGCCATCGCAGGCCAGCTGTGGCTCGTCTCCGTCGCAGATGGCCAGCGCACGGTGCTGGTTGACATGAAGGGATGGCGGATCAGGAAGGCGGTCTTCTCGCCTGATGGTCGCTTTGCAGCATACGAGGTTTGGCCGAGGGATTCTGCATCGCCGCATACTTCGCGCGTTTTCGTTGTGCCCGTGGATGGGGGAGAACAGCGCCTCATTTACGAGTCAGCCCAGTGGCAGGTCGGCAATGCATTCCTCGCTCTCATGGACTGGACCGCAGATGGGCGATACCTGATTGTTCGGGATGTTCGACAAGGGAAGTCCGCTCTCTATCTTCAGCCGGTGAAAGATGGGGCAACAAATGGCTCGGCCACCTTTGTTCGCTTTGGGAACTTTGACGAAGGTTACACCACTGCCCCCGGCGCATTGGTTTACGAAGACAAGGACGCATCTCCATCCAATGTTGATATCTCCCTTGCCTCAATAAGTCAGGATGATCGCCTTTCAGATTGGAAGAGCGTTGACCTGAATACGAATGGGGCTAACAATCCGTCGCCGTCCTTCTCGCCGGATGGGACACAGGTTGCCTACATCGCAAGAGACGCCGACCCCGTGCGCCGCGATGTGATTGTGCGAGATCTGGCGACGGGGCAGGAGCGCGAAATTTACCGCTCCGTCTATGGATCAACTGACTGCCAATTCTCGGCCCGCGATCCGAAGCTCTTCTGCAGTATCGAGAAGGAAAAGGGCGAGACAGACCTTATTTCCATTGCGATTGAGTCTGGGGCCGTCGAGAAAATCGCGACCTTCTCAGGCTCCAGGTATCTTCTCGCAGCCGCGCGCGATGACCAGACATTCTTCTTTTCCGGCAACGCCTGGCTGTTCGGCGTCTATGAGCCTCCGGTCGTGCGTTGGGATAGGACAACACAGCAGGAAACATCAGTTGAGCCGCCTTCGGAAGACCGGCGTCTGCTTTCGGTTTCTCCGGATGGTCATTGGATCACCAGACTCCTCGACGGGGTTGTGGCCATTCGCCCCGTCAACGGCGGCGATTGGAAGACATTGGCTTCCGGTGTGACCGTCAAAGTTCCTCCCTTTGTCATGCCCAATGGGAAATGGATCTTGTATCAGACTGTCGATTCATCGAGTCGACCTGGCCTGTTCCGTGTGCCTATCACCGGAGGGAATTCGGAACGCATGAGTGATCTCCCCAACAACGGTTCCGCCGGCCCATTTTTCTTCAGTTCCGACGGACACCAGGTGCTGGCCGTCGCCGAGAAGCGCTTTGATTACGGCCTCTCGGTGCTTGAGAACTTTGTTCCACCTGTCAAGAAGGAGCACGAGCCATGAAAGGAGGCAACCGCAATGCGCATCCACCGAACCGGGTGACGGCAGCCACGAGTGACTGCAACTGCGAACCGAACCTGAGCGCAGATTTGACTGAAACACGATTCTGCTCTCACACGTTCGGCCCACGCTGGATCAACAGAAACACTGAACCATCGGAACACGAACTTTAGGCACCAGCAGGAGCAAGAGCTTTGAAGAACTTCTTCAACCCAGGTCCATTCGCTAGGAGCGTAGCTGTTGCCGCGCTCTCGCGTCTTGGCGCGTGCTGGAGAAGTCGTGTCCGACTGACAACGCTCGTTTTGATTGCTGCCGTGTTCGCGAATAGCGTAGGTCAGGATACCGCAGCTCAACGAGAACGGCGTGATGCTGCGCTAAACGGGCTTGGAATCAACAGCAAGGCCACTCTCATTGTGGCGGGACTGGTTACGACCGTGGCTGCGATCGGCTTTGGAGTTTATGCCACCATCCAACACGCCCACACCGTCAAGGGCTGCGTATCTGACTCGCCCGACGGTCTGCAATTGCGCACCCAAGACGGCAAGACATTCGTGCTTCTTGGAAATACGACCAACATCAAGGCCGACACAAGGATCAAGGTAAGGGGTACAAGGAGAAAGAGGATACCAGGCCTCACCGATCAGCCTACCTTTGTGGTTGAGAAGCTCGACAAAGCATATGGACCCTGCCCTATTTCCCAATAACTCATTGAGTGAGAAGTCAGCAACCAGAATTATGCAAATGATGTTCCGGCTTCATTGAATTCAGGAGGTTGAACGGTAATGACTATTCCTCGTTTGTTCCGCTTTGCGGCAACGCTGTTGGTTCCCGCTCTGTTGAGTAACAGCCTCGCTTTTGGGGCGAGAAAGCCTGTTGATCCAGCGGTCATGAAAGCGAAGATTCAAGTCCGCGGCGTCGGACAGGGGGTTCGCATCACCTTAGCCGACCAAACTGAGGTCAAGGGGCTGATTGTTGCCATTCGCGAACATGGGTTCACGCTTAAGCCAAAGAAAGAGGTTGAGACTCGTGAAATTGACTACGCTCAGGTGATCGGCGTGCACAATGACAAGCTTACCAGGGGGCAAAAGGTCGCAATCACAGTGGGTGTAGTTGCTGGGGCCATCGTCATAACCGCCGTGGTTCTCACCATCAAGCTCGACAATGCATTTTCGAAACCCTGGGTCATCCTCTCTGTCCCGGCGAAGAAGTGAGTCAGCGAGACTCCGGAAGGATTTGTCTTGGGAAGTAGGTGGCACCCCGGCAAAGCATTGGAAGGAGCGCAACGAAAATGCGACGTCGCTCCGCGCCTCTCATCCAGCCGGTCGCAGCCGCGATCTACATTACATTGTACGAAGCTGTCGAGAAGTTTTTTCCCGCGCTGGAGGCGTGCAACACCCCTAATGCATGGCAGATTGTTGATTTTGTAGTTGGGAGAATTCCTTGGTGCCGAAGAAGGGAACCTGCTTCGGACAGCCCGAAGTTTTCTCACCATCACTGTAAAAAACTGAGTGTACTTGGAGCAAGGGAAAAGCAAGGGTTTGGTGGTCGGCATCGTAGTTTTTCCAACGATACTGAGATTCTTGGGGTACTCGATTCCTGCAAAAACGCTAGGAAATGCTAGGAAGCTAAAGAGCAGCATGAAATCCGCGCGGGGGTCGCTTGAGAGCCCTGTGCATATCTTCGCCTTATATTCGCCTATACTGTTCCGGTGTGGAACCTGCCCGAAACCCGGCTCTGCGAGTTCGCCATTCGGTGCAAGGGATGCGGCGAGACCATCCCTGCCCCGGTCGGAACAATGCCAGACAGTTGGGTTGTTGCCCCTTGTCCGTTGTGTGGAACGAGGAGGCGCTACCTACCAACTGACATCTTCAGAGGGAAGCTGTCGCACAAGTTTCTTGGTGGGCAGCATCGCAGGGTGGTGCGCTGATGGGTGAGATGAAGAGGGCGAATGCGAGAGAAGAGCAAGACCGACGAACGTCACCTCGACCATTGTTATTGCTGCTTCTATAATCGCGGCTATTCGCTTGGCGCGTGAGCCTGACATCAGTAGACCTTCACCCCGACTGACATCAGTCGTTGCTGACAGTGTTGGTCTGGCTCGAAGGATTCTTGAGTGCGTTGTGCGTTAGGATGGTCGCGCCCCTCGGAAGTGACCCGGATTTCAGTTGGAACGGTTTGAGGGTGTTCGTCGCCGAGGTCGAGGTTTCCGACATGGCGAGACCTGTTCAGCCACGGATGTGTCGGCGCTCCTGAACGAAGGCAGAGACAGTGACCTCCACCAAGAGAAAGCCGGGACGCCCGGTGGGCTTTGGCGAGAATCGGAAGGGCAATCACCGAGGGAAGGGCACGTAACTCGATTGCTGCGATGAAAGCCAGATGGGCGGCTCGGAAAGAAAGGGAAGTAGTCATGAAGCGGGCGAATTTACCTAACATGTAAGCGGTGCGGGAGAACATCGTCAACAACGATTGACCTCCCCAAAGGCAAACCACTCCCCCTTTGCCTTTCAATTCGTATGTATCACTAGAGGCCAAATCGCCGGTTGCGGATGGAGTGGATTTGTGAAGATGAGCCTGCCCCGTCCTCCTTCCGCAAGGGTGCCGAATCCTAAGTTAGGGCAGAAGTGGGAATCAAAGAGACTCGTCGTCCGCACCGAGCCTCCCCTGTCTGTGCGCGGGCCGAAACTGAAAGACGCGTGTTATGGGCCTCGGTGGTCACCTTAAAACCGGCCACTTGTGGTCACTTCAAAACCGGCCACTTTGGATGGCCTGAGACGTGATTGTTTTACCTTGCTTCAGGTTGTGTTTGCAAGGCGCGTTTTGAGTTGTTTCAGTGGTGCCTGATATTCGAGGCTTCTGGGTGCGTGTTAAGTTTGTATTCGCTCCGCCGGGGTCGCGCCTTGCGGAGTGATCCAGGGCCGATGACGCGGGGTTGGCTCCGAAGGAATCGGTGATCGAGACCCTCTGCGGCTTGTCCGATGGACTGGCTGTCAGATGGTTTCGTGTTTTTACCATAATTCCTATGGTGAGGCTTCGTTGGGAGAGGCTTCTGGATCCCGAGTCGCGACGCCGCCGGGCGTTCTTTGCCCCGGCATCCTTATCGCTTTTGTCTTTGCCTTTGCTCTTGCTTTTGCAGTTGTCATTGGCTTTCTCCCGGGATGCCGGTTTTGGTTCGCCAACTGCGCGGGCCGCACTTGAGCACGTGCCCATGGTGCAGGAGCCGATCCAGCATGGCGGTAACAGCGGCGCTATCGCCGAGCAACTTTCCCCAGTCGTCTACTGGCCGATTTGAGGTAATCAGCGTACTGGCTCGTTCGTAGCGTCGCATGATGATTTCCAGCAGTTCTTCGGCGGCGGTCAGCGGCAGCCGCTTCATTCCTAGATCGTCGATGATGAGCAGCGGCACAGTGGTGAGCAGTTCCATGTGCTGCTTGCGGTTGCCGTCCAACGTGGCGTCTGCCAACTCTTCCAGTAGGGCATGCGCTTCGCGATAGAGCACCCGATAACCCTGCTGGATCACAGCGTGTCCGATTGCCTGAGCGCAGTGGCTTTTTCCGCTTCCAGGCTGGCCAAGAAAAAGTGCGTCTTCCCGCCGTCCGATCCAGGCGGCGGTGGCCAGATCGAAGACAAGATTGCGGTTCATCTTCGGATTGAACTGGAAGTCGAAGTTATCCAGGTGCTTGTTTGTGTCACGGAACTGCGCCTGCTTGTAGCGCCTATCCAGCAGGCGCTGACTGCGACGGGCGAGTTCGTCGGAGACCAGGATGGAGATCAGGTCGATGGGAGCCATGGGTTCAGCCTGCGCCTGGAGCAGGCGCGTTTCCAGCACTGCGGCCATGCCGCTCAGGCGTAGTTGCACCAGGGAGCGATTTAGTTCAATCAGGTTCATGGTTTGGGTTCCTCGAATTGGAGTCGTTGTTGGATCAGGTCGCGATACTGGGTCAGTTCGCGGATCAGGGGGTCGACTTGCCGCAGGCTCAGAGGGGCTTGCTGGCTGCGCTCCAGATAGCGGCGCACGAATTGGTACTCGCTCACGCCCAGTTCCAGCGCCGCGGCGCAGGCCTGGTCGCAAGTCGCACTGCCGTACTTCTTGGCCAGCGAGAGCATGCCCAGGATGCGGCGGACGCCGGCCTCGGACTGACGATGGTGGATCGCATCGCAGACGGCGCCGATGTTGGCGCCGGCTTTATGAGCCCGCGCCAGCAGTTGATGCGTGTGTTGTGGCGTGCGCTTCGGGCGGTCCTCATCCCGGATGCGATGGCCACCACGTTTCTGGCCCAGATGCTCACGCAGCAATTGGCCGGTGCGCGGATCGATCAGTCGCACATACATCGAGTCCCATTGCACGTTGACCCTCCGCCCGATCCAGCCCGGCGGCGCGCCGTAGTAGGCAGCTTCAACTTCGACACAGCCATCCAGATGAACGGTGCGCTCGCCATACTGGTAGTAGCGGAACGGCTCCAGTGGCAGTATCTGCAGGTGGGGCTTCTCTTCGGCGAACATCGCCGCCACCTGCCGCTTGGTCCGGCCGTGGATGCGCTTGTCGGCCCAGCGCTCTTCCCAGTGGTCCAGATACGCCTGCGCCTCTTCCAGGCTCTCGAACTTCTTGCCCTTCAACGGCGTCATCTGGGCATGGTTGACGCCGCTCTCAACTTTTCCCTTTCGGTCCGGATCTCGCACTTTGCACGGCAGCGCTGTCACACCGTAGTGCGCCAGAACGTCGCGATACAAGGGATTCAGAGCAGGATCGTAGATGTCCGGAGACAACACGCCCTCGCGAAGGTTGTCTAGAACCACAACCCGCGGCGACCCTCCCAACCGGCGAAATGCCTTCTCGTGCAGCTCGGCCCACACCCGCGCACTGGAACGGAAGACCAGCAGCCGAACACACTTGCGACTGCAGCCCAACGTCAGAACAAACAGCCGCGTGCGCCGGTACTTGCCGCTGTCCGGATCGCGTACCATCGGCCCAGTGCCGTAATCAACCTGGCATTCTTCACCGAGTTTCGTCTCGATGATCACTCGCGCTTCAGGCGATGCTGCTCCGCGCAGCTTGCGCACCATTCGCTTGACGCTTTGGTAGCCGCCCGTGAACCCGTGCCCATCGACAAGGTCCTGAAATATACCCGTCGCGTTGCGGCCCCGCGAAAGCTCCAACTCGATCATCTCGCGGTACGCTTCGCTGGCTCCGGATGAGCGCTTGCCGTACTGATCCAGCAGCGTCGCTCCGGGTAAAAAGCCGGCGATCACTTCGTTGGCCGGTTTTGAATTATCAGTGGGCGTGGAGCCGGAAAAGCCGGTGGTCACCGAAGTGGCCGCTTTTGAATTGTTGACTGGTTTTGGACTGTCAAAGCCGGTGGTCACTAAAGTGGCCGCTTTTGAAAGAGACTTCGGTCCCCAAGTCCCGGGCGAACGCACTAAGACCCCCGCTGACCGCAGGTAATCGCCCGCCGTCTCGCGACGGACTCCCGTCGCCTCCTCAATCCGCCGCAGGGGCCAACCAAGACGCCCCAGCGCTATCACCTGTTCACGCTTCTGTTTGCTCAAGACATTGCCCATGCTGACAGAGGCTAATCTCCCCCTGTCGAAGCTAATGTCTCAGCCCCTCAAAGTGGCCGGTTTTGAGGTGACCCTAAGTGGCCGCTTTTGACTGACCCCCGAGGTTATGGGCCGATGAGTGAGGTTGACCAGCAACGGCCTGAAGCCGCTCAACTCTCGTCAACGCTGTTCATGTTGGAGGGGAAACTTCGCTGTGTTGACTGCGGCCAGTTTGTAGGAGCCGAAAAGCGGACTGAGGGCGGCTTTGAGCCCGACCCAAGACCACACGAGAGATACAACGAACCCCGACAGCCCCCGCGAAAGCCGGGGGCAGGTCGCAATATACCTTGACAGTCTTTGGATGGGGCTCCGTCTCATGACAAACGAAGAGTACAAACTTTCGGCCAGTTTCCAAGTCATCGGCGGATTTTGGGAGTTCGTCAGCCCCGACAGGTCGCACTAACTTGTTATTGATTCGACGACTCTTACACCCCCGCAACCGTGACTTCTTACCTAAATTGCCTCAGTTCTTTGGCCAAGTTTTGCCTAAGTTTCTGTCCAGCGGAACCGGTAAGACCGACCAATGAGGTCGCGAAGTTTTCATCTTGCGTAGTCACAGTGCATTCCTATCTCGGGCCGAGCAGCTCTCAATAACTACTCAATTGACTCCGATTTACACCGAGAACATTGGCAATACCTTCGAGCGTGGAAGCTTGAGGTCTCTTGACCTTCCCGTGTTCGATTCTCGCAATAGTCTTGGCATCGATATTGCCGAAATCGCTACGAGTCAGTCTTCGCTGCCTTCTCAGTCTGCGAATGGATGCACCTAGTGTCTTCTCTTCGGCGAAGCGAGTCTGCTTTAGCCTCCGGCGAAAATCGGGCGCGTATTCAAACAAGACCACTTCTGAAGCCGATTCATAGTTCCCAAACTTCAGCGTGTGGCCATAGTCGATGACTGAGAATTTCTTGAAATCAGGCTTAATACCATTCCCGGTCGCCGGAAATGCGCTGAACGGAACAGTTATTGACTTGAAATTCCCGCGCCAGAGCGTCAGTGTCTTCGAAGCTTCATCTACGATTCCTCCAATGAATCTGTCTTCGCGGTCCGGTAGAGTCAGCACTTCGTCAAATTCTTCTTTTGACAACGCTCTTGGTACAAAAGCAACAGCTCTAAACCTCTTTTCAAGGGGGGGGAGAAGTGCAGACCGTGCATCCAGAAGAAGTACTAAATACCCAGATTTTTTTAGGGCTTTAATCACCGCAACCTCATGGGCTACCGAATCAACGAGATTTGACTTCCTTACAATCCACACAGTTCCTTCCTCATCGCTCGATGCGGCATGTCTTGCTTCACTTGCCGAATCGACCCATTTGGGCACGAGAAAACCCGTCGCGCCTGATTGCTTTGACCTCGGATTCTCTATCACTGTAGGCATCATTCCTCCTCTTCAAGCTGAGCGATTGGATTCGTAGGGAATCTAGCGTTCCATTCGTCGCAGAGGGTTTCAAGGTTGGCCTCTATCTGTGCCACCACTCGACTTGGAACTTGGCTTGGCTCAGGACTCTTATCCAGAAAATTCCTGCTCCGGAGAGAAAATCTCCAACGAGTCGATTTGAAGATGATGGTCACATGAGGTTCTTCAAAAAGAAGTTCATTATCAAAAATTTTGACCTTCCACGGTCTGAGCGCGTTCGGAAGAAGCAGTTCATAGGGCATTCTCACGCTCCCTGCTCGATGCAACAGCTTCCATAATATGCCCTTTTCAGACCAAAACGCAAAACGGGCATAAGTTCGACGGATTCTAAGGTCTTGTAATCCCTTAAAGCTGAGAGTTCCGCTGTGGGATTGAGAATCTTGTGGGTATCTGTCATTGAAGCCTGCTTGGGAGCAGACTGTCGCCACTCGGTTCGGTCTGAAACGTGTAGCGTGCGCCCGCCATTAATAGAATGCAACCGCAAGGCCGGGTACGAGGCGAGCGTTCAGGCGTAGTTTCGTTGTTGAGTCTCATGACCAAGGCCCCGCCTTAGGCGGCCAACTGGTAGTTCACCAGCAGCGGGCCGGAGGCCGTAAGCAGACTCGGCTGTAGATGACGCCTACCTGAACCAGCGACTCCGAGAATCCAGATGCGAACGCCTGTTGGCACCTCACGGGCGACCACAATGATATTTCTTGCCAATCTTGTCGCTAAAAATCGCCCCGAACGGCCACTATATGTATGAAAAATTCAGTTGGCGGCGGTGGCCTCCGGAATCGTCAGTCCGGTTGCTATCGCACGTTGCCGTTCTTGGCTCCCATCGAGGGCGGCATCAGGCAAGGAGCCGAGCGACGTCCCCGCAAGAACTCGCCACGGATATGGTGCTCGGAATCAACTGTCCATGGAGAGTTGGAAACCCGGCCTCGATGGCAGTTCTGAGTCGTGGCTCGGTTACGACTCCGTTAGCATTTGCCCAAACAAGGAGGTTGGAGCCGAACTCAATCCGGGAATTGATATCTCTCGCGTTCGGAGAAGCTTGGAAGGGGAGGAAACTGATGACGAGTTAGTGAAACCTCTTAATGTTACCCAGCGGGTGCAACTCCCGCCTGACCAAAGTCGAGCAGACAGGTCAGTAGCGAGTCTTGCCATTCATCGGGAGACTGGTGGGTGCGAAGCGTAGACAGTGAGGAAGCAGGCCGTGAGGATTCAGCACCGAAATCGATTGCGTTCCGATGCCGACGCGCTGATATACGCGGAAGGCAGAATCTGGCAACGACCGTCATTGCGAGGGCGTGCTGGGATCGGCGGTGTCCCTAGCCCAGGGCATGCTCCACAGGGGTAACCCAGGAACCGAAGAGAGCTCCCCGTCTCCTCTCATCCCAACGAGGTACGCCTCTGCATGGGACGGAGGTACGTACGACCAAGGGTCGACCGGAGGAAGGCGGATGGACGTGGGAGCAGTCTTACAACCCCATAGTACTGACGAAGGCGGGGAACCGCAGGGCTCCCGTAAAGGGGCGGCCACGGTACCCGCCGGAGGGAAGGGGGAAGCAGACGTACGAATCTGTTGAAAGGAGACATAACGAGGCTCAGAACTCAGAAACTTATGTGCACAGACATCAACAGAATAGCTGAACTCGCTAAGGAAGATCCGAAGCGGAAATTCTTCTCTATCGCTCACCTGATGACAGTGGAGAAGATGTATGAGGCTTTTCGAAGTCTACGAAAGGACGCCAGCGCCGGGATCGACGGAGTCAAGTACCAACAGTACGAGACGAACGCCGAAGAGAACATCCGCCAGCTCCATCAGCGGCTCAAAGAGGGCAAATATCAGGTTCAACCGTTACGCCGAGTCTACATTCCGAAGGAGGACGGGAAGCAGAGGCCAATCTCGATTCCCGCTCTGGAGGACAAGCTCGTTCAGAAAGTAGCGGTCGATCTGCTCAATGCCATCTACGAGCAGGATTTTCTCGATTGCTCTTACGGGTTTCGGCCCGGACGAGGGCAGCACCAGGCTCTGGACGAAGTGGATCGGGTGATCTATACCCGCCCCATAGGATGGGTTCTAGAGATAGACATACGCTCATACTTCGACCGAATTGCGCGGGATTTACTCGTCGAGATGATAGAGGAGCGCGTAAGCGACGGCAGCATGCTCCGCCTGATCGGAAAATGGATCAAGGTAGGAGTCATCTATGATGGCAAGCTACTCGAAAGCGAAACAGGGACGGGACAGGGGCAGCCGATCAGTCCGCTTCTGGCCAACATCTACTTGCATCACGTACTCGATAAATGGTTCGAGGGTGTGGTGAAGCCCCGGTTGAAAGGGGAAGCGTACGAGATTCGTTTTGCCGATGATGCCATCTTGTGTTTTCAGCACAAGGAGGATGCGGAAAGAGTGCTGAAGGTCCTGGCCGAGCGTTTTGAAAAGTTTGGTCTGACCCTGCACCCGGAAAAGACCCGGTTGATTGAATTCGGACGCAATGCGGAGAGGAATGCGAGGAAACAGGGCAAGAAGCCTGAAACCTTCGGATTCCTCGGGTTCACGCATTTTGTCGCCCGAAGCCGCAAAGGCAAGTTCACAGTGCACGTGAAGACGCTCGCCAAACGTCTCCGCAGAGGGATTCAGGCGATCGACGACTGGTGCAAACAACACCGGCACGACCCAGTGAGCGAACAGCAGAAGACGCTGAATGCCAAACTCCGCGGCCACTACCAGTACTACGGACGATCGTCGAACTTCCGAAGTTTATGGCAGTTCTACCAGAGAGTCCAAAGGATCTGGCGCACTTGGCTGAGCCGACGAACGCGTGGGAAGGCACTGACGTGGGAGAGGTACGGGGAGCTACTGCGCCAGTACCCACTGCAGCCACCCCGGATCACACACTCCTGGGCGGGAGCGGGGAGTAACGCCTGAAGAACCCGTTGCGGGAAATCTGCACGACGGGGTCCGTGAGGGGGGAGCGTCCCGATGAGCCACGGTGGACCTAAACGGGCACGAAGCTGGAAACGGCGGATACAGCCAAGGAAAGCCTAAAGTTCGTCGGGCCTCCTCTACTCGGAGCTTGCTGACGGAGGGGGCATCTGGAAACCAACCGTAGCACTCAGCGGGGTAGGTCTCCGCAATGGCCGTGAGACCCGGCTGGAGCTGTGGCAGTTTCGAGTGCCAAAGAACTGCGGACAGCACAAGCTTTGGTACAAGCGGCGGACGAGGCCATGTATGTCTCGAAATTTACGACTAAGAACCGCGTCTGCTCTTGGCCTCCAAACGAAGAAGATGTAACTCTAGCCGAGGCGAATCCGATAGCAACCGGGCTGGCGATGCTGGATGCCACCGATGCCAAGTGAAGTCTTCATATCTATAGAGCCGTTCGAAACGATTTTTCGCGACAAGCTGAAAAACATTCTCTTTGAGGTCGCCAGTGAGGTGGCAACGGGCTTCACCAGAGACCGCTCTGTTCGAGTCTGGATTCTTGGAGTCGCTGGTTCACTACAGCCGAAAACTCTTCAGAGACCTCCGACCCGTCGCTAGCCCGAGTTTACGTGCGCCGTGAAAGGCGTTGGTCAACAGTGGGTGCAAGTCCCACCCGGGAACTGGATCGCTCCGCCCGGTAGCAATCGGGGCAGCGGTGGAAGCAATGAAACCGCTGAAGCCTCCGGTGTAGAGGGTCTCTTAGGAGATTCGGCGAGCATGCAGGCCGTAATCCGAGTAAACGCTGAGCAGGCCCCGAAAAGGGTAATGCAGGAGCCGACCTTTCGTAAACGTGGGGAAGGCCGAAGCTGGCGAGGGATTATGAGCGTATCAGCCCCACCAGTCCTGCCGGGGTAGTGGCGACGGCATGTATGCAACGGTGACCATACGCAACACGGGAGACCCCGGCGGTGACTGCAATAGGGTCAACTGGCAACTCGTGAGAGCCAGGCCAGGCCGGACGGGGAGTCGGAGAGGTTCATAGTACCAATGAAGCCGGTAACTCCGGGGGAGGGAAGGAGCCTCAGTTGGAAGGAAACGCATAGAAGTGACGAAGGAGGAGGGATTGGCGATGAGCCTAGTCACCCCAGGAAGCGTTCAGAAGTTACAGACGGCGTTGCACGACAAAGCGAAGAAGTCGCCCGACCTTCGCTTCCACGCGCTGTATGACAAGGTGTACCGGCGAGATGTACTGGAATTCGCCTATTCCTGTTGCAAAGCCAATGGCGGAGCACCTGGAGTAGACGGCCAGACCTTCAAGGACATCGAGGCGTACGGTGTGGAACGGTGGTTGGACGAACTGACGCAGGAGCTGAAAGATCGAACCTATCGACCATCTCCCGTACGACGGGTGTACATACCGAAGCCCGATGGGAAGCTGCGTCCGCTAGGCATTTCCACTCTCAAGGACCGGTGCACGATGATGGCGGCGGTTTTAGTCCTTGGCCCCATCTTCGAAGCCGACCTCCAGCCGGAGCAGTATGCCTATCGGCGCGATCGCAGCGCACTGGACGCGGTAAGACACGTCCATAAGCTGATCAACACTGGACATACAGAAATTGTCGACGCAGATTTGAGCGGCTATTTCGATTCCATTCCACACTCCGAGCTTATGGAGTCGGTGGCTCGCCGGGTCGTAGACGGGGCCATGCTACATCTGATCAAAATGTGGCTTACGGCTCCCGTTGAAGAGACGGATGAGCAGGGGAAAAGGCATCGGACAACGCGCAATCGGGATGATGGCCGGGGGACTCCACAAGGGTCTCCGGTCAGCCCGCTGCTAAGCAATATCTATATGCGCCGGTTCGTGCTGGGGTGGAAGAAACTCGGGCACGAGGCGCGCTTGGAAGCTCGTATCGTCAACTATGCGGATGACTTCGTGATCTGCTGTCGGAGCAGAGCGGAAGAGGCTCGGGCCACGATGCAGAACATGATGGAGAGGCTGAAACTGACGGTGAATGAGACCAAGACGCGGGTCGCGAAGCTGCCGGAAGAGACGTTCGTATTCTTGGGTTATCAGGTTGGTCGGTGCTACTCGCGGAAGACGGGGCGGGCCTATCTGGGTACCGTTCCAGACAAGAAGCGAGTACAGCGCATCTGTCAGGCGATTAGCGACCAAACTGGACACAATACAACCCACCTGGAGGCGACGGAGGTGGTTAAGAAGCTCAATCAAGAAATAACTGGGTGGGCAAACTACTTCTGCTTGGGTCCAGTCAGCAAAGCCTATGGGACCATAGAAGAACATGCTCGCAAACGGCTGCGTCGGTGGTTGTGTGCCAAACACAAAGTGGCATGGCCTGGGTACAAGAAGTTTCCTGAAACCAGTCTGTTCGATCGTCTCGGACTGATCAAGTTAACCGATCGGACGCGCAACTTTTCGTGGGCGAAATCGTGATACTTCCTCCGTGAGCCCATTGCGGGAGATCCGCACGATGGGTTCGACGAGCGGGGTGTGGAAACGGAGCATGGAGCGGATAATGAGGCACCGGCAGACGAAAGGGCCGGAACGGATAGGCCGCCCCTAAACCACCGCGCCACATCTCGACTCTACCGCCCCAAGCCAATTGAAGCGGGTTTCTCCCGCGCCAAAATCCTCTCCTGACCGCATCTGGAGCGGGTTTGAGCCGCTAACGTCGTTTAGTCCGAGGCGGCTTTTGTGTGTGACCTAACATTATTACTTCCATGCTCCGACAGACAGAAGTTCGAGGTTAGATCGAATCGTCCAGTAATCATGCTGGTTCAAGCAACACAGTGAACCTGAATTTATACTTGACTAGTCTTCGTTGTTCCGGTTATGTATGACCTAACTTATTATGGCAAGCCTCACCAAAAAAATCGTGCACGGTAAACCCTACTACTACCTGCGAGAGTCCCAGCGGGTAAACGGAAAACCTAAAATCGTCCGCACCATCTATCTCGGTTCCGCGGAGAGCATCAAGGAGCGACTCCTCCGTCCCAAGGTCGAAGAGATCTCCATACGGGAATTTGGCGGCTCGGCCGCAGCCTACTCCATCGCCCAGGCTTTGGATGTGGTCGCTACCGTGGATCGCCACGTACCCAAACGCGCTCACCAGGGCCCGTCGGTCGGGCAGTATCTTTTGTTGGCTGCCCTGAACCGTTGTGTCGCGCCTACAAGCAAATCGCAGATCGCCGCCTGGTATGAGAACACGGTGCTCGCACGCCTCCTGCCACTGACGGACAAGCAGCTCACCAGTCAGCGATTCTGGGACAACATGGAGCGGGTCAGCAGCGATCAGATCGCCGCCATCGAACAGCAACTGGCCCAGAATGCCGTTACCCGCTTCGGCCTCGATCTGAATTGTCTGCTTTTTGACGCCACCAATTTCTTCACCTTTCTGGACAGCTTCAACCAGCGCGCCAAACTGCCCCAGCGCGGTCATGCCAAACAAGGCCACGACAACCTGCGGCTGCTGGGATTGGCCGTCTTGGCCACCACCGATGGCGACGTACCCTTGATGCATCACACCTATGCCGGCAATCAGCACGATTCGGTGATGTTTCACAATGTGGTCGATCAGTTGTTTGCCCGTTGCCGTGCTCTGTCGGAACAGGTAGACCAAATCACACTGGTCTTCGACAAAGGAAACAACTCGGAAGTAAACCTCGATCTGGTGGAGCAGGGCCCGGTGCATTTTGTCGGCTCGCTGGTGCCCACCCAGCATGAAGATCTGATGGCCATTCAACGAGAGCAGATGCGTCGTCTGGATCGATCCCAACTGCCCGCGGTTTGGGCCTATCGCACCGAAAAGAAGGTCTTCGGTGTGAACCGTACGGTGCTGGTTACCTTTAATCAGCAGTTGTTTAACGCACAGCGGAAGACTCTGACCCGGGAAATTAACAAACGGAAACGCAAGCTGGAGAAGTTGCAGGATAAGCTTCAACGCACCCGGCCGGAGGATCGCGGAAAGAAGCCCACCGTTGATGGAATCGAGAACAACGTGAAAGAAATCCTGCGCGGCAGGCACATGAAGGACCTGTTCTCCACCCAGGTGACAAAGACACAGCAGGGCCTACCCCGCTTGCGCTTCCAGTTCCGCGAGGCCGAATATCAAAAACTGAAATCCACGTTCATGGGAAAGACGATCTTATTCACCGATCACGGGCAGGACTGGACCGATGAACGGATCGTGCTGGCATACCGTGCCCAGCATCACGTGGAAGCGGACTTTCGTCGTTTAAAAGATCCTCGCTACCTCAGCTTCCGTCCCACCTTCCATTGGACCGACCAGAAGCTGCGCGTACACGCCTTCTACTGTGTCCTGGCACTGATGATCCTCAATTTGCTGCGCCGCAAGCTGGCTCAGTCGGGCATCGTGCTCAGCATCGTGGAGATGATGAACCAACTTACAGAGATTAACGAAGTCACTCTTCTCTACCCGGCGCCGCAGCGCTCCAAGCAACCCGTCGTCCAGACCCAGCTCTCCAAGATGAACGACCGACAGAAAAAATTGACTTCCGTCCTCGGTCTAGACCGATTTCTCCATAATTAGGTCACACTGCCTGGATCTTCAAAAGCCGCGCCCAGAGCGGCTGGGAGCCGCATCTGCGCCTCGGGGCTGGTA
>Ga0207007_1147_pt1 | contig 17009 bp, 16 predicted proteins | sample Alteio_BWMinCont_85_FD_153487 | JGI IMG/M metagenome (GOLD analysis project Ga0207007, IMG submission 153487) | Enriched cells from forest soil in Barre Woods Harvard Forest LTER site, Petersham, Massachusetts, United States -... | ecosystem: Environmental > Terrestrial > Soil > Temperate forest >...
CAATGTCATCTGCGGCGCAATCGGCGAAGAGCGGCGCCTTCTCATTCGAGCATCCCCTGCCTCACGTACGAGATTTGGGCTTAGTACAACGGGAGCTGCCGTGAAGAAATTCGATAGCTTGTCGGAGCAAGAAATTCTGGCGCTAGCCATCTCTCTAGAAGAGGAAGATGAACGCGTCTATGCCGACTTTGCAGAGGGACTACGTAACACCTTCCCCGCTTCCGCGGCGGTATTTGATGGAATGCGAGCCGATGAAACAGGTCACCGGCAGAGGCTGCTCTCCTTATATCGAGAGCGATTTGGAGAACACATTCCGCTCATCCGGCGACAAGACGTCAGAGGATTTGTGCGCCGTATGCCGGTATGGTTGGTTCGCCCGCTGGGTCTGGACGCCGTTCGAAGGCAAGCAAGCGCTATCGAAGTCGAAACGCGTCGTTTCTACGAGAGAGCCGCGAGTCGGGCGAAGGATGCAAGCGTTCGGCAATTGCTCGACGACTTGGCTCAGCAAGAACGTGATCACGAACACCGCGCCCAGACACTTTCTGAGCAGAACCTGCGTCCGGAAATCCGGGACGACGAGGATCAAGCTCGTCGACGCCTCTTCGTTCTTCAGATCGTGCAGCCAGGCCTTGCCGGTCTGATGGATGGATCGGTTTCGACTCTGGCACCTGTTTTTGCGGCGGCGTTTGCAACTCACACTACGAGGTATGCCTTTCTGGTTGGACTGGCGGCCTCCCTTGGCGCAGGCATCAGCATGGGATTCGCGGAGGCATTGTCGGATGACGGCAGCCTGACCGGCCGCGGTCATCCTTGGATACGCGGCCTGATCTGTGGCGGGATGACCGCTCTCGGCGGCATTGGTCATACACTCCCATTCCTGATCCCCGATTTCCAAGCCGCTCTCATGGTCGCATTTATCGTAGTTCTGGCAGAACTGGGGGCGATCACCTGGGTTCGGCACCGCTACATGGATACGCCCGTTGTTTCGGTCGCGATTCAAGTTGCATTTGGCGGAGCGTTGGTATTCCTTGCGGGTGTGCTGATTGGCAGTGCATGAATTTGAGGAATTTCCTGTAATTCCAAGCCTACAACTCTCTGAACCGCCGAGGCTTTGTTCGATTGGCGGCGTCTCTATTCGCACTTTTCTTCGGGTGCTCGTTTGCGCCGTTGTTCGCCAAGCAGGCGGGATAGTGGTGGATCTACAACATGAAGGCGGAGGACGGAGCGGAATCGATGTTCACTGGTTAACTGCTCTGTCCAAATGCGGACGCCAATCGTCATCTCCCCATCTACGAGGCGCATCAACTTGCCGGCCGAGAGAAGCCCTAACCAACAGATTAGACTACGGTTGCGGATGGAGAAGCGACATGCATTCAGACTGGAACGGCAAGTGCTTTCTGTGGATCAGGCGCGAGCCGCATGACCACAAGGCACAACGTAGCGAATGCAGGCTGATCAGTAGGGGAGAATTTGCCATGAACACAAAATTATCCAAGCAGGTTTTGATCATTCTTCTCTGTTGTTCGCTGGTGCGATTCACTGCCCAAGCCGAGCCCTTCGGTCCCGCAGGCCAATCTGACGAGCAGTCACCGGCTCTCCCTGTGCAACAGTCCGCTCAAGAGCTGCAGCAACTGGTCGCGCCGATCGCCTTGTACCCGGACGCCCTCGTTGCGCAGGTTCTAGCCGCTTCCACGTATCCAACCGAGATTGTCGAGGCTGATCGCTGGATGCAAAATCACTCAGATCTCAAGGGTGAAAACCTGGCCAAAGAAGTCGACAAACAGCCCTGGGACCCCAGCGTAAAGGCCCTCGCACAATTTCCCTCCGTTCTCGAAAACATGGACAAAAACCTCTCTTGGACTTCATCCCTTGGCGATGCCTATGCCAACCAGCAGCAGCAGGTGATGGATGCCGTCCAAGCAATGCGCCAACAGGCTCGGGAGGCTGGCCATCTGAATAGCAACGAACAGGAGAAGGTGAAGACTCAAGGCAACACCATCGTCATCCAACCAGCCAACCCTGAAGTGGTCTATGTGCCTGCCTATGATCCTTGGCTCGTGTACGGGACGCCTATCGTTGCCTACCCGGGCTGGATTCCCGTGCCCGGAGTATTTTTTGACGGCCCTGCCGTCTTCTTCGGCGCCGGATTTGGAATCGGCTTCTTCGGAGGATTTGGATGGGGCTGGCATCACTGGGGAGACGACTGGCATGGCCACCGGGTGATCTACAATCACAACACCTACATCTCCCACAGCCGAACGATCGTCAACCGCAACAACTTCAACGGCGGCCGCGGAAATTTCGGTCGCGGCGACGCATTCCACGGGAGCAGAACTGCGGACGCAAATTCATTTCATGGGTCTTCGGCTTCTCGTCCTCAGTCAGGAACGCGTTCTAGCGCCTTCAGCGGTTTTGATCACGGTGGAAATATCCGAGGCTTCTCCTCCCGCGGTCGGTCGAGCTTTGGCGGTGGCTTCCACGGCGGCGGCTTCCACGGCGGTGGCGGAGGACATAGGTGATCGCATGTATGCGGATGTAGAACTCGTCGAAAATTCAAGAATGGAGGGAAATACCATGCTGCGCAGAGTTTCGATTTTTGCTGGACTTGAATGGAAGAGCTTCATTCGATTTGCCGCGTCCGTCCTGTTCGCAGTTTCCCTGGGGGCGTCGTTTGGGCCAGCGTTCGCCCAGCAGCCGGGACAGCGGACATTTGCCTCCACCGAAGATGCCGGCAGTGCGTTCTTTGCTGCAATGCAGGCAACACAGGATGAACAATCTGTCTTGAGCATCCTCGGACCAGCCGGAAGGGATGTCATCTCATCCGGCGACTCAACGGAAGATTTGGATGCTCGCGTGGGCTTCGTCGTCAAATACAAGGAGATGCATCGGTTTGTAACAGAACCGAACGGCACTGTAAGCCTGGTCGTCGGGGCAGAAAACTGGCCGTTTCCGATTCCCTTGGTGAACAACCACGGTTCGTGGTATTTCGACACGCTCGCGGGCAAAGACGAAATCCTATTCCGCCGTATAGGCAACAACGAAAGTGCTGCCATCGAAGCCTGCCGCACCTTGCTCGAAGCGCAAAGGCAGTATTTTGCGCGCCCGTCGAGTAACCTCTCGAAGCAATTTGCACAGAGGCTGGTCAGCGATGAGGGCCGGCACAATGGTCTGTACTGGCAGGGTGCTGACAACGAGTTCGAAAGCCCGATCAACCCTCTCATTGCGTATGCGAACGGAAAAGGCCCACAAGACCAAGTTGGCGATCAGGTCCCGTTCAATGGTTATTTTTTCCGAGTCCTCACGAGCCAAGGGCCTCATGCGCGGGGCGGAGCCAAGAACTATATCGTCGACGGAAAAATGACCGCGGGATTCGCCTTCGTTGCCTATCCTGCGGAGTACCGCTCTTCGGGTGTGATGACTTTCATTGTCAACCAATCAGGGACCATTTACGAAAATGATCTTGGTCCGGACACAACAAAGCTTGCAGAAGCAATGACCGCCTTTGACCCGGATTCCACCTGGTACCGGGCGCAATAGAAGGGCTTCGGAGTTGAGAATTGAACGCTAAGAGGAGGAAGACAATGTCACAAATCAAGAACTCGGTCCTAAGAAGTCAAAAGGTCGCTATCGGCAGTTTGCTGCTGATTTGCCTCATGAGTCTGGGAAGTCGTTCAGCTTTTTCCCAGGACAGATCGAAGCCAGAAACGATTGAGGCTACTGCCATGGGTACGGACGCGCAATTCGGAAAGGAATTCCCTGTAACTCTGACCATTTATGAGTACTCCCCTCGGGCAGACAGACAAATCTTGGTCGAGGCGTTCCAGAATGGCAAGGATCAAGGGTTGTTCAACGCTCTGTCCAAGATGAAGGCGGTGGGTCACATCGCAGTTACGGGTATGCTCGGCTATGACGTCAGTTACATCCAGATGATTCCAACCCCAACTGGGCGGAAGATTCGGTTTGTCACCAACCGCCTTCTCAGGTTCGGTGAAATTTACCGCGATAGCTTGTCCACTTCCTACAACTTGACGGCTGGTGAACTCGACCTGAACGACGTGGATAAGACCAAGAGCACTGGCGCCTTCTATCCTGAAGCCCAGCTCGCAATCGATAAGCAGGGGCAGTTGCAGATGAATCTCGTTGGATTCCCTTGGAAGTTGGTTGACATCCTCGATTGGAAGGGAACCCCCGGGGTCGACTAGGAGCCGCAGGGCGGGTAGCACGCCGATTGCGATCGCAAAAGCTGGGGCCGAGAGAAGGGGTAGGCGCATTGGTTGGATGCTCAAGGCAGAGGCCCAAATCGAAAATTCAGGGTTGTCCAGAATCAACGAATGGCAGGACGTTCCAGTTGGGTCAAACTTAGAGGGCGAGCGCCTGCTCGCGGCAGGGTTGCGCCATGACTCTGCCGCGAGCAATCCATAACGCCTGTATCCGTTCGCGCTAAGCTGGCGCGAAGGACAAACCGAAGAGGGTGCTTGTTAGAGATTACGACCATCCGCCGACAGCCTGACCAAATACGCACAGCGAGTTCGCCCGTCCGCCGAAGCCACTCCCTCCCAAGATCCTGCTAACTCCTCTCTATTCAGTCCAGTAGGTTCATGACATGTCCCGTAAGCGTTTGGCCTAAAGGTTGCGTATATGAGCATGTCCTTATTGAATGGGACAAAAGGAGCGGGAACATGGCCAACGAAAGCACACAAGTTCAAATGGGCCAAGGTGCGCCGTCGCAAGCGCCCCTCTGGCAGGCGGTAATTGCAAACACGATCGCGGACTGGCTATCGGGATCGGCGCGCCATAAGCGTGAAGCCGAGCAATACCTTTTCAACGACAACATGGATTTTCCGTTGGTTTGCAAGTCGGCAGGAATCGATTTTGGGACTTTGCGCGCTCGACTTGAAAAGCTCCGAAACGGCAACGCAAGTAACTGCGACCGTGGCCTTGCATCTTAAGACTCAGTCAAGACTGAACGATGTGAGTCTTTCGCGTCCAGAGCGTTGCAACACAACACGCGCGAGCGCCGGCGGCATCTCTTCCTCAAACGAGGACTGCGCAAGTGCCAAAGCAATTTTCGTTTGCAGCGGTAGGAGTATGGGAAATGAAATATAGGAGACTGGGAAATACCGGACTCATCGTGAGCGAGGTGGCACTTGGCACGATGCAGTTTGGCGCCAAAATGAACATGGGTAACCTCGGTCAAGAGGACACGACCCGTATGGTGAAAATCGCCCTGGACAGGGGAATCAACTTCATCGATACGGCGGACGTGTACAGCCTCGGGGAGAGCGAAACTCTGGTGGGTAACGCCTTGAGGGGCCTGAGACAAGAGATCGTCCTGGCCACTAAAGTCCGGCTCCCCATGGGCGAGAATTTCAACCGAAGCGGCGCGACCCGCGTGAACATCATGCGAGAAGTGGAGGGCAGCCTGCAACGGCTGCAGACCGATTACATCGATCTCTACCAGATACATGGATGGGACAGCAACACGCCGCTCGAGGAGACCCTGCGGACGCTCGACGATATTGTGCGTCAGGGCAAGGTCCGCCATATCGGGCTCTCCAACTTCATGTCATGGCAGGCAGCCACCGCGGTCATGCTGCAGGAGCGCCTGGGGTTGGAAAAATACGTGACGGCGCAAATGTATTACAGCCTCGTCGGCCGGAGCCTCGAATTCGAGTTCCAGTCGTTCGCCGAATACCACAACATCGGTATCCTGGTTTGGAGCCCGCTTGCCGGCGGCTTCCTCACGGGCAAATACAGCCGCGCTAACCCTGCTCCCGCCGGCACACGATTCGCGGACGCAGGTTCGTTCGTGCCTTTCGACAAGGAGATGGGCTACCGTGTCGTGGAAGTGCTGAAGGAAGTGGCTGGTCGCCATGATGTAAGCCCCGCCCGAGTAGCGCTCTCATGGTTGCTGGGACGGACGGCCGTCAGCAGTGTGATCGTCGCCGCCCGGAAGGCCGAGCAACTGGAGGATAACATCGGTGCCGTAGACCTTCGGCTCTCGGACGAAGATGTCCGGCTTCTGGACGCGGCGTCGGATCCGGGCGTTCCGTATCCGAAGTGGATGGTTCTTCAGCTCGACACCGCGGAAGACCCTCGTTCGAGGACCTTGTATCCCGAGCGCTACGCGGATGGTGGTCACTGGAAAGACCTCCGCCGGACCCGGTGGTCTGGCTGAGAGCAGCTCTGCCCGCGACGAAATGCTCGAAACGGGACCAATGATGTTAAAACCACAAAGCAATGTCTAAACTCGCGCGATCAGAGCTACCCTCTCCCAACAAGTCCGCATTGACCTCTCGCTAATCGAACTTTCCGAGACGCGGATTTGATCTCCGATAGAGGCTTTCGGCCCACGCGATATTCGCGCATTATGGGCGGCAGAATCGATCTTTCTAGGATAACGCCAGCAAGAGAGATATACCGCAAGACTGGTTGGCGGTGGACGCAGTCTCGCGCGAACTTTTCTCCCACCCAATTCCCTGCTAAAAGGGAAAAATACGGGGAATATCACGCCTTCAGTCGCAACACCTGGGAGATAAGTCCCTATCACGGAGTAACTTGGCGGCAGGAACAGCGTTCTTACGAGGAATCGGAACAGGGATCGAACAGGGTAATGCGCAGGGAATGCAAATTCCCTGTTATGAGGTTTGTGACCCTTGGAAGTCCCCAAGAATCATCGTAATAACCGACAAACCTATCAGCGCCTACCGTAATTCTTATTGCTCCCATCCGCCTCCTAGAGCACGATAGAGCTGCACATAGTCGAGCATCTCATTCAACTGCGCTTGTGCCAACGTCAGTTCGGCGGAGTAATACCGGGTGTCAGCGTCGATCACTTCCAGGTAACTGGCAGCCCCACCTCGGTATCGCAAATCGGAAAGTCGACTGGCGTCTTGCGCGGAGTTTGTCAGCAATTCCTGCTGTTTGCGGAACTCCTGGTCTTTGGCATAGGCGATGAACGCATCGGAGACTTCGCGAAATGCCTGCTGTATCGTCTGTTGATAGGTCAGCGCTGCTTGTTGTTGCCGCGCCTGCGCCAACCGCACGCCGCCTCTCAAGCTGCCGCCGGTGTAGAGCGGTTGAGCGAGTTGCCCCACAAAGGACCACATCCCCGCCGGTCCGGTGAACAAATTGGAAAGAGCGATACTCTCCACGCCGCCCACGCCGGTGAGACTGATGGCGGGGAAATAGGCGGCCTTGGCCACGCCGATCTGAGCGTTCATCGCCATTAACTGCGCTTCGGCCTCGCGAATGTCAGGTCTGCGCTCCAGGAGTGAAGAGGGAAGACCCGCGGGAACTTCGGGCGAGTGGGGCTGTGAGGTCAGTTCCAACCCGCGAGTCACGTCACCGGGGTTCTCACCTAGCAGGATGCTGATCAAGTTTTCCTGCTGCTGGATCTGTTTTTCGATGCTAGGGATGGCGCCGGAGGCTGCGAACACCAACTGTTCAGCTTGGCGCACATCGAGCAATGATGTGCGGCCGCGGTCTGACAACAACTGCGTGAGCCTCAGTGAATCTTGATCAGAGGCAAGCGTTCGCCGCGAGATCTCGATTTGCAGATCCTGCTCACGCAAAGTGAAATACGCGGAGGCCACGCTGGCCACCACCGAGGAAGTCACTTCTTGTTGCGCCCAATTATTGGCCAATAATTGATCCCGCGCGGCTTCCGTGGCGCGGCGGTACTTGCCCCAAAAGTCCAGGTTCCACTGGAAGCCGAGCCCGAGTTGAGTATTGCTGGTGTCGAAGGCGTTAAAAAACTTCGATTTCGCGTTTCGGCTATCGCTGGCCGATACGAGTGCAGCAGCACCGGGGAACTGGTCGCTCCGTGTGATGCCCAACTGGGCCTGCGCTTGCAGGATGCGTGTGGCGGCGATCCGCACATCGTAGTTCTGTTGCAGCGCGGTGCGAATCAGCGCCTGGAGTTTTGGATCTTGAAACGCTTCCCACCATTTCTCATCCCCGAACGTGGTGGTGGCGGGTGTTGCCGTGGCCTCACCGCGAAACGTCTCCGGCGTGGCAACAGCAGGGCGCTTGTAGTTTGGTCCCACTGCGCATCCGGTCAGCGTAAGTGCCAGCAGTGTGTTTGCGGCAACCCGATAAGTTGTCCGCCACATTAGTCGCCTCCCTCGGCTGCATCGTGCGGCGCCGGCAAGTTGCCGGAGTGGATCTCTCCTGGCGTGGTTTCGTGCAGCTTGAGCGCGATACGCTCGAAAAGTACAAACAAGAGCGGAATGATGAAGATGGCCAACGCCGTCGCTGCCAACATGCCTGTGACCACGACGGTGCCAAGAATCTGTCGCCCTACCGCGCCGGAACCCGAGGCAATGGCCAGCGGTACGCAGCCTAGAATAAAAGCGAATGACGTCATGAGGATGGGGCGCAATCGCAATTTGGCGCCCTCGAGGGCGGCATCAACGACATCTCGTCCTTTGCGCATCTCATCGCGCGCGAATTCGACGATCAGGATGGCGTTCTTCGCGGCCAGGCCGATCAGCATGACCAGACCGATCTGCGCGTAAATGTCGAGATCGAAGTGACGCAGGTATAGCCCCGCGAATGCGCCGAAGATGGCGATGGGCACGGAGAGGAGCACTGAAAAGGGCAGCGTCCAACTTTCGTAGAGCGCGGCCAGAATCAGGAAGACCACCAGCAGCGAGAGCGCAAAAATTATGCCCGCCGTGCCGGAAGCCTTGTTTTCCTGATAAGAAAGATCGGCCCAATCGTACCCCATACTGGCGGGAAGTGTGTCTCGGGCTACCTCTTCGAGAGCCGCCTGCGCCTGACCGGAGCTATATCCCGGCGCAGCCGACCCGATCACCTGGGCTGCGCGGTAGAGGTTGAACCGGGTGGTATAGTCGGGACCATTGGTAGGTTTCGTGGAAACCAGAGTTGAGAGTGGCACCATAGTGCCCACATGATCGCGCACGTAATATTGCAAAATGGATGAGGTTGAAGCGCGATCGGCTGCTTCGGCTTCGAGGAATACCCTCCATTGCCGGCCGAAACGGTTGAATTGATTCACAAATAGTCCGCCCAACGAGGCTTGCAATGTCTGATATATATCGCTTAGGGCCACACCCTGCTTGAGCGCCTTGTCGCGATCCACAGTGGCGTAGATTTGCGGAGTTTGCGCCGAAAACTGTGTGTTGACGCCAGTGAGTTCAGGGCGCTTGCGAGCCGCTTGCAGAAATTTCTGGAGGTTTTGATCTAGATCGTCCACCGAGCCTCCGGAACGGTCCTGCAACCAGAATGAGAACCCGCCGGCGTTGCCGAGGCCTGGGATGGCCGGCGGGCTGAATGCAAATGCGATCGCCTCCGGCACCTGTGCGAACAACTGACGGTTAATGTTCGCCAGAATTGCGCCTGACGCCAGGCCCGAAGCAGTTCTCTCGGCCCAAGGCTTAAGGGTGACGAAATAGAAAGCGCTGTTCGGTGTGGAGACGCGGCTCAGGAGACTGAATCCGTCGATGGTGGTGTAATCCTGCACACCCTGCGTCTTGGCCAGTATGGCTTCGACTTTGCGAGCAACCTCATCCGTGCGCTCCAGCGATGCGGCGGGAGGGAGCTGTATGTTCATGAAGAGAAACCCGTAATCCTCGTCGGGAAGAAAACTGGTGGGCAGCTTCTTGCCGACTAAGATATCGAGGCCGACAAAGAAGACCAGAATCAGCATCCCCACCACCGCCTTACGGATGAGACCTTGGCTCACGTCCACATAGCCGTTCTTCAATTTGTTGAAGCCCCCATTAAAACCACGGAAAAGCGCACCCAGCGGCCCTCGTGCAGGTTTGCGCGGGCGAAGCAACATGGCCGCGAGTGCCGGCGAGAGGGTCAAAGCGTTGAAGGCCGAAATGATCACTGAAATCGCAACAGTGACGGCGAATTGTTTGTTCAACTGCCCCTGGATACCGCTCATGAAGGCCATGGGGATGAACACCGACGCCAGGATAAGGGCAATGGCGACAACGGGACCTGAGACTTCGCGCATGGCTTGCAGCGTCGCATCGCGCGGGGTCATTCCCTCTTCGATATGGTGTTCCACCGCCTCGACGACGACGATGGCATCATCCACTACCAGACCAATGGCTAACACGAGACCAAAAAGCGAAAGGGTGTTGATGGAAAATCCGAGCACTGGAAAGAATGCGAAAGTGCCAATGAGTGACACCGGCACTGCGATCATGGGGATCAGTGTCGCCCGCCAATTCTGCAGGAATATGTACACAACCAGGATCACCAGCCCCATCGCGATCAACAGCGTCACCACGATTTCGTGGATGCCCTCGGTCACGGGCAAAGTGGTGTCGAGCGCCGAACTGAAAGCCAGGTCGGGAGGGAAGCTCCGCTGCAGTTGGGCCATTACTTTTCGAGTGGCATCGGCCACCGCGACCGCGTTGGCGCCGGGGGTCAAGAAAACGGCAATGATGCAGCTCGGTTGTCCATCGAAGCGTGAGACCTCGTTGTAGCTAAGAGAGCCAAGCTCGATGCGGGCGACATCTTGCAAACGGACCACGGAACCATCCGGATTCGCGCGTACCACAATCTCGCCAAATTGCTCTGCAGTGACCAGGCGTCCCTGCGTGCGGACGGTGTAGGTCATGGCCGTTCCAGCCGGTGCCGGATTGCCGGCCAGTTGACCGGCTGGGTTCACGGTATTTTGTTGATTGAGAGCGTCGACCAGATCGCCGATGGTCAGCCCGAGTTTGGCCAGCACTTGCGGCCTAATCCAGATGCGCATGGAGTAATCGGTGGCGCCGAATAACAGCACCTGACCGGCGCCGGGCACGCGCAGGATCTGATCGTTGATGTTGATGTTCGCGTAGTTGGCAAGGAAGAGAGAGTCATGGGTGTGATTGGGCGAGTACAACGCAAAGGCCAGCAGAGGCAGCCCGGTGGACTTGCGAATCGTGGTGCCAAACTGCGTGACATTCGGCGGCAGATTGGGCGAGGCCTGCGCCACGCGGTTCTGCACGTTGACCTCATCGGTGTTGACGTCGGTGTTGACATCGAAGGTCACGGTCAGCGACATCGTGTTGTCATTGCCGTTGGTCGACTGCATGTAAAGCATGTTGTCGACGCCATTCATCTGCTGCTCGATAGGCACGGCGACCGACTGCTCGACGGTTTGCGCATCCGCGCCGGGATAGGTGGTGGAGACAATCACCTGAGGCGGAACGATGTCCGGAAACTGGGCCTCGGGCAGGCCGCGCATCACAACGACGCCAGCAAGCACGATGATAATGGCGATAACCATCGCAACGATGGGGCGCCGAATAAAGAACTTGGCCATGGTTAGCGTCCTCCTCCCGCAGAGTTGGATACCGGTTCGGGATTGACGGTAGCGCCCGTACGGGCATACTGCATGCCTCCCACCATTACGCGGTCGCCGGGGTTGACGCCTTGCGTGACAACCCAGTCTGAGCCCACTTGAGAGCCCACCTGTACGGTCTGAATTTTTACTTTATTGTCGCGGCCTACCAACGCCACTTGGAAACTACCCTGAAGTTCCGTCACTGCGGACTGCGGTACAATCAGGGCGTTGTGACGCATCTCCGTTACCGCCCGCACTCTGCCGTACTCACCAGGTCGCAGGATGTTGCCGCTATTGGGGAAAGCAGCCGCCACTCGGATCGTTCCGGTGCTGGGATCCACTTGGCGGTCAATCCACAGCACCTTGCCCGGGTGGGGATATACGCTGCCGTCCGCCAGCAGCAGGGTAAGCGGCACTCCCTGAAGAGGTAGGGCTTCGCCCTCTTTTCCGGTGGCGCGAATCTTCTGCGCGTGCAGATAATCCTGTTCGCTCATGGGAAAGTAAACCTTGATCGGGTCGACCTGCGACACCGAGGTCAAGACGGTAGTCGTGGCGACCAAGTCGCCGATCATGGCCTGCGCGATACCCGCAACCCCATCCACCATAGAAGTGATTTTGGTGAATGAGAGATTCAATTGCGCCTGCTCGACCGCGGCCTTGGCTGCCGTTACCGCAGCCTGCGCCGCCGTCACCGCGGCCTCGGCTCCTGCCTTGGCCTGGAGGTCGTTATCCATCTCGCTTTGTGCGATCGCTTTGGCCTCGGCAAGCGGGGAATCGCGGGCGACATCTTGCGCCGCCTTGGCCAGTTGCGCTTGACTCTGGAGGACTTGAGCCTGAGCCTGCGCCAGTTGCGCCAAGCTCTGGTCGAGCGTCGCCTGGAATGGACGCGGATCGATCTCGAACAGCAATTCACCCTTGCGAACGGCTGACCCTTCGCGATAGTTTTGGCGGATCAAATAGCCCGAGACATGCGATTGGATCTGGCTGTTGACGTAGCCATCCATGGTGGCGATCCATTCGTTCGTTAGTGAGACATCTCGCTGCTCGACAGCCGCCACTTGGACCGTCGGCGGTTGAGGTGCCCCGCCCGCCTGCGAATTGCTCTGTGCGTTACTTTGGCATCCGCTGATGCCCAATGCCACAAATCCTGTGAATAGTATAAATCCCAGACGAAGCTGTTGACTTCGCACCGTTACTCCTCCCATCGATTGTGAACTTACTGACTTCGGCAAATACCGCGTTTAGCCCATGTCTTGCGATCGCGCATCCTGAGGAACGCCTTGGTCCGTTGCTGATCAACACGCACGGTGCGAGTCCTGCGCAAATCTTCAAACCTTCAGTTTGGGCACAAGATATCCTGTCAAGACGCATTTGAATTCCTCGATCATCGCAATCTTCCCGTCGGCGTCGCTCTTGGCGTACAGCGTCAACAGCCCTTTGCTCACTTGTTGCACAATGGATGCCGTGCGCAGGGCGGTTGCTCTGGACATGCGCGGCTTCTGCGCAATCAGCACGGCGGCAATGCGTGCGCGAATCAGTTCGCGTCGTGCCGGTGTGCGTGACGTTGGGGGAACGTCCAAAAGTGCCAGCAATGCCGGATGACTCTTTACGATCGCAATCTGCAACCCCACTAGGCGGCACGCGAGATGCTCGGCGCTCAACCCCGCGGCCTGGCGCTCAAGGGCAGTCCAGGATTGTTCAATGTCCTTGATGCATTGGGCGCGGAGAGCCTCGGCTATGGATCGCTTGTTGGGGAAGAATTGATAGAGCGAACCGATGCACGAATGTGCACGTTCGGCAATTGCGCTCATCGTTGCGCGCTCATATCCCGTCTCGGTGACTACAGCTGCCGCCGCCCGTAAAAAGCCGTCCACCCGGCGCTGCCCTCGTTTCTGTTGCGGTATCCGCCGCGGCGCCGCGGATGAACATGAGGCCATGCTCGCATTATAGCAGATATGAGTGGATCCTCATATCTCGCGGAGTTCGACGCATTCGTGTTTGTGACACCCGAGTACAACCATGGAATTCCTGCGGCTCTCAGGAACGTAGTTGATTTTCTGTTTCGCGAATGGAATCACAAGTCTGCTGGGTTCGTTTCCTATGGCGGCTATGCGAACGGCACACGTGCTTTCGAGCATCTCCGGTTGGTCATGGCGGAGTTGCACGTGGCGGACGTGCGTGCTCAAGTGTCGCTGTCGCTTTTCACCGACTTCGAGAACTTCCGTATCTTCAAACCGGGCGGCGGCCGAGAGGCAGCTGTGACCGCCATGCTCGACGAGGTTTTGGCATGGGGTGGCTAAGGGTCCGGAAGACGTATCTGAGGAACGAGCCGGTATATCGATGCCGGCGAATGCACCCCCACCAAATATCTAGTGTTGAAATATGTGGCGCACCCTCGGTGACCTGCTTCTATTGACTTTGATTTCTGACGAGACATGGTCTAATGAATCCGACTTCTTCTTGTAGGCTCGAACACCCTCGTAAACGAGGTCCGCAATAACAAGACAGACGATTATGGAAATAAGGATCGCAAGATATGCGACAACGAAGATCAAGAGGCCGACAATCGTTTCGATCAGTCCGTAAAGGTTCGCTGGAAGATTCATTGACGACCTCCTCGCAGGTGGCTCTCGGCCCCTCGTGACGTGAGCGTCTGCTACCCTTGGGAACTCTCAGTTGACCTCTGTTTCAACTTCGCACCCTCGGATATGAAGACAGCAGGACCATGTGTCAAGCCACGGCGCGGTTCCAAGCGAAATGCAGTGATTCAACCCTTGGCGTTGATCGTCACTGGCTCCGCGAGCGTGAACGTCAGAGGAGTTTCAGGCGGCAGTCTGACGTCTTTCTTCCCGGTTATGAACGCTGCGGCCGTTCCGGCTCCTGCTCCGATGGGTCCCCCAATCAGGACGCCCTTGCCGCCAGCGGCGATGGCGCCGATGAGGGCTCCTCCGCCAGCACCTCCACCAATCAGTGCGAGATTGCGCTTCTTGTGTTTACCGCCAATCCTGGTGGGAGCAGTGGTACGGATGTCGTAACTCTTGTCGTTGACGGTTACGGTTTCCAGAGCCAGTTGCAGGCGTGCTCTGCCGATCAGCCTCCCTGAATGGTGCGCATCTACCACGAGCCCCTCGACCGGAGCTCCCTTGGGGATCACTGTCTTGTCGGCAACTACGACCGGCTCCGAGATGGTAGCCTCAAAATGATCGCCCGGCCGATTCTGGTCGCTGGCCACGGTTTGATTCAGAGTGACGTGGATAGCCGTCTCGTTGGGCAAGGTGACGGGATCGGAGCGGGTCAACCCAATCGTGGCGGCCAGTGCCAGGGATGCGGCCAACAGCACTGAACCGCCGAGAAGGATGTAGTTGCGTTTACTCAAATGCGGCAGACTTGGCAGATGTATCATATGCAACCTCCCAATCCATCCAGACGCAGTTAGGTAGCCAAAAACCATTTCTTCAAGTTGTTCAATATGAAAGACGTCTCTGTCCTCAAGTTCCAATTGTTGGGAAGAATTGCCCAAGCTTGGGAATTTCCGAAGTACCGGGACTAGGAATCAAGACGCGCCATACTCTTGTTCGCAACTGCAGACAAACCGCATGCAAATAGAGGGAGCTGCTTTCCCGTTGTTTTTCCCTCAAACCGTTACTTTTCGTCTCTCCTCAAATGCTCTTTGCGCGCGAGTGTTCCAAACCACGCCGCGCAAATTTTCTCGCTCTTGTAGTAAGGAATTCACGGTGAGCTGATGTCCCATTCGCTAATCCGCTCCATCCTCACGACTTATTACTTCCCACTTTGGCCCAATACTTGCCCTCTCTTCAGACGTCCAGCCTGCGCGCTCTTCCGCCCAGCCGAGCGTGGTGGAAATCATGTGGTCGCTCCGCCGCGCCGCAAGAAAAACAACAATGTAGGGGGAGGCAAAGCGAATGAAGCTCAGCCTGCGGCTCATCTTGTCTCTCGTGGCCGGCATCACCCTTGTCACCTTCATTGTCGCCAATAATCAAGTCCGCGCGGAACAACGCGGGCTACGCGCTGACCTGGCAAGGCGCGGTCAAATTTTGACCGAGAGCCTGCAGGAAACCATCGAGCCGGCCTTGCAGCGAGGCTCGCCCACGCCTCTCCGCAGAATCGTCGAACGATTTGGCAACCGGGAGCGGCTCGCGGGAATCGCGGTGTATGACGCCGATGGAAATGTGCTGGCAGCCAGCGCCAATATCGCCCAGAGCGCCGCTGTGCCCCCAGGCGTTTTCGCCGATGCCAAAACCAACGACCACGGAGCCGGTGATTTTGCCACTCTAGGCAATGCACCCATGTACGCCTACGCCCTGCCGCTGCATCGCGACGCGGCCCTTTCCGGCGTCTTGGTCACGTTTCATGATGCCGCCTATATCGAATCGCAAAGCGCAGCGGTCTGGCGCGACGCCCTTTGGCATGTAGTCGCCCAGATTCTGCTCATTGTCCTGATTACCTTCCTGATCGTCCGCTCGACCATCGTCGGACCCATTGCGCGGCTTTCGCAGTGGATGAAAGACCTGCGCACGGGCCGGGCTGGCGCTATCCCGCTACCCGCGCCGGCGGAATTCCTGCAGCCGTTGACTTCCGAGGCGGCCTTTCTGGGGCAGAGTCCCGTACCGCGGCAACTCAGGAGGCGTGGCTGCGCGACGCCGCCGACTCGCTTTGGACGGCGGAGCGGCTGCGGGCGGGCATCCGCCGGCGCTTGCCCAGTAGCTCTCTCTTCATCGTTTCCAACCGCGAGCCCTACCAGCACGTTCACGGAAACAAGGGAATTGAAGTGCAGGTACCGGCCAGCGGTCTGGTGACGGCTCTCGAGCCGATTCTCTGCGCCTGCGACGGCACCTGGATCGCCCACGGTTCCGCCGACGCCGATCGCGAGACCGTGGACGAGCGGGATCGCCTGCACGTGCCCCCGGAACAGCCGCTGTACACGCTTCGCCGGGTGTGGCTCACAAAGGAGGAAGAGGAGGGCTACTACTACGGATTTGCCAACGAGGGCATTTGGCCTGTCTGCCACATCGCGCATACCCGGCCCAATTTCCGGGCCGCCGACTGGGAGCACTACCGCCGCGTCAACGAGAAATTTGCCGAGGCCGTGTTGCAGGAGATTGCAGGCGTGGAGAAGCCCTTCATCCTGATTCAGGACTATCACTTTGCCTTGCTGCCGCGGCTGATCAAGACCGCGCGCCCCGACGTGCGCGTGGCCATTTTCTGGCATATTCCGTGGCCCAATCCTGAAGCCTTTCAGATCTGTCCATGGGAGCGCGATCTTCTCGATGGCCTGCTGGGCGCCGACCTGATCGGCTTTCATATCCAGGCTCATTGCAATAATTTTCTGGAGACGGTGGATCACGCCATCGAATGCCGCATTCAATGGGATCACTTCACCGTCAATCGCAATAGCCACGTCACCATGGTCCGGCCCCATCCCATCAGCGTGGTGTTCCCGGATGCCGCTCTCCAGACAGAGCGCCCTTCCGGTTACGTCCCCAGCCGCGCCGAAATCCTGTCGACGCTCGGACCGGAAACTATTTTTCTCGGCGTCGGCGTGGATCGCGTCGATTACACCAAGGGCATCGTGGAGCGTTTTTGCGGCATCGAACGCTTTCTCGACAAATACCCGCAATACCTGCGGAAATTTACCTTCGTGCAGTTCGGCGCGCCCAGCCGCACCAACATTAAACGC
>Ga0207007_1183_pt1 | contig 17009 bp, 17 predicted proteins | sample Alteio_BWMinCont_85_FD_153487 | JGI IMG/M metagenome (GOLD analysis project Ga0207007, IMG submission 153487) | Enriched cells from forest soil in Barre Woods Harvard Forest LTER site, Petersham, Massachusetts, United States -... | ecosystem: Environmental > Terrestrial > Soil > Temperate forest >...
GCATAGGGTAATCGGTTCGGTCCTAAGTGCGGGCAGACTACGATCCGTCATCCGTTCCGCTGGTTGCGTTCATATCTTGGTCGGCCATTTGGAATGCTCGGCGTAGAGCGGTCCCTATTTCGTCGATGGACCTCTGTGCCGCGTCTAGCCGTCCGGCCATCAGAAAGAAGTTGTGCATCAGGTTAGGATATTGTGAGAGCACAACCTGGATGCCATCGAGTTGAAGGTAAGTCGCATAGGTTTGTGTGTCATCCCGTACGGGATCATCCACACCCGTCGCAACGAAAGCCGGTGGCAGGCCTTCGAAGTTCTTGGCATATGTAGGAGAGAGATAGGCCTCCTCAAGATCGGTATTGACTGGCACATATTGACTCGACATCGACACCATCCCGTCAGCAGTCAAAACCGGGTCCTGTGAAACCACCCAGGATTTCGTGAGCATCATCAGGCTGAGGATCGGGTAGATTAGCGTTTGATACATCAAATGAGGGCCGCCGCGGTCACGCGCCATCAACGTCACCACAGCCGCCAGATTGCCGCCCGCGCCGTCGCCTCCCACCGCGAGTCGAGAAGGGTCGGCGCCGATTTCCGTAGCGTGGTCAGCAATCCATTTCGTAGCCGCGTAGGCGTCCTCGGGCGCCGCGGGATAATGATTCTCAGGTGCCAGTCGATACTCCACCGAGACGACGATGCATTCACACCGGTTTGCCACTGCGCGCAGCGGGGTATCATGTGTAGCGATACTACCGGCAACGAAACCTCCACCGTGAAAGAACACCAACACCGGCAGCCCGCCTTCGCTACGCGGGTAGTACAGTCGTATCGGGATGCCCCCTCCGGGGCCCGGAATTGTTTGGTCTTCGACGCGGAAAACCTGCTCGGGAGGGCCTGCCAGCTTTGAATAGAATAAATATGCTCGCCGCGCCTCCTGGAGTGTTCTGGGGCGAAGAACTCCGGCCGCTGCCAATTGAGCGATGGTGGCCTTCAGTTGCGGGTCGCCCGGCCCTTTCGTCTGTGACTCTATCTCTGAGGCCGGACTTGACTGTGGTTGTGCGCCAGCGCGATTACTCCCCAACCCGTCCGAGCCCTGGGCCAATCCGCTCACCACAAGAGCTAGGCCGATACACAAGAGTGGAATCGATGAACCAGAATATCTAGTGTTCTTCCAACGCAAGCTGTGCATTTTGGCTCCTTTTTGTACTGTCTCCCGATCGCGAATCAGGTCTGAACTCGTTCATGGGCTTCCACAAGTAAAGACGAGAAACCTGCCCCGCTTATTCCAATTTAAAAGTCAGCCGTGGCGTAAGGTTCTTTCAATGTCTAGGTTAGAAAAATGGGAGGGCAAGAGCGCTATAGATCTGGACGAGCAGATTCCTGATCGTGCCCCTCAGCATGCAAGCTTCCTATTTGTTCGGCTGCACAGGCGCCAAACCCGTCCCGGCCGGCCGCGAGGCTTTCGTGCAATAGTTGCAAATGAATTTGTCGTTCGACGTTGGCCTTACGAAATGGCCCTTGTCGTTGGTTATGCACGGATATTCGGCCACGTAGTCGTCTGGATCACCGCGGCTGTGTTCTATGCGCTTCGGACTGACCACCCAGGGCTTGGCGAACATGGCTGGGTCCTCGATCGTCCCTTCCCAATTCAGCGTGTCGCCGCTGCGGGTCCATCGTTCGACCGCATGCTCTTGATCGCTATGCATCAACGCATATTTCGGACCGCCCATGCCTCCCCCAAGCCAGGTCTCCTCGCTGAGTTGCGTCGTATCGATTACCAGCGTGTCTCCGTCCCAGCGGCCAATCGAGTGGCCCATGAACGTTGTCGGCGGATCTGGATCTTTCGGATGCGGGCGCCCGTCCATGTAGACGAGGCGATGGACCATCCCTTGACCGGCCTGCAGAATAATCGCGATCACCTGAGGGGTTTGGACAATCTGCATGGGACCAAACGCCCCGCGCGGTATGCCGAGCGGCCTACAATCAAACTGCGGGTCCTCAGCAAGGCTGGCGCCGTATTGGTCATTGTCGACCATGGATTTCACTTTGGCCGCGTATTCGGGCTTGTAGGTCGGTTCGGAAAGCCTCTGATAAGCGGCGCCGCCGAAACCGTCGGGGCCGGCGTCGGGAAGACGCTCGCCGTTTTCGTCTGTCGGCGAATCCGCGGGGCGATTTGCGCCGCCAAAGTCAAACAGCACCGATCCGTCCGCGCTTCGAGCCGAGATGTGCCCGGTATCTCCCTGGTTACCTCCGCCCCAGTACCCGCTCAGGTCCGGGTGCCCGTCCGCAGTGCGAGGTGTCGTCTTACCGTCGACGGAGCATCCAAAACATGGGGCCGTAGTTCCGCCTGTGTTCTGAGCGGCGGGTACGGAGAACGAAAACAGAAACAAAAGCCCCACAACAGCTACCGCGAAAGCGCCATAGCTACAGCAAAGGAAGCGAGATTTCATTATTTCGGATCCTCCTTCCGAGCCTTGTCTTGGTACGCTCCAAAAATACAGAGTAATTGTCCAAACTCTACTTCCGTGGCATCTCGCGTGTCAATGGCGGCGGTGCAAGCGTAGGCAAAGATCGACGCGGCGGGCCACTGGATTGATCGCAGCGAAACTGTCAATTTGCATGAGTAGTTTGAGCGAATGACACAACAGGAGCTGGAAGTATATGAAGCGCTGCGCTTAAATCAACGGCCGCGAAAGACTTTGGGATTCGAGACTCCGGCGAGTAGACTGCAAGCAAGTGTTGCAACGACCCATTGAGACCACCTCGTTTGTCGGGACTTGACGGTCACAATTTCGCCAGTCCTTCTGGTGGTCCGCGTTGGTGCACACTACGCTCAAGCGTATGAGAAGCATACCCGAAAATCCTAGCGATATAGAGGTGTGATATGCTCCCCGTGACTTTTTCCAGGAGGTATTTTTATGAGAAAAATGTTTCTTGGTCTTGGGCTTTCTCTGCTGATTAGCTTGCCCGTTTTGGCTGCGCTCAAAGTAGGTGATACGGCCCCTAATTTTTCGGCTCGCGGTTCGCTTGCCGGCAAAGAATTCACTTTTTCTTTACAAGACGCGCTGAAAAAAGGGCCGGTCGTAGTCTATTTCTATCCGTCTGCCTATACGAAAGGCTGTGATCTCGAAGCGCATACCTTCGCGCAGGAGAAGGATAAATTCGATGCCGCCGGCGCCACCATCATTGGTGTATCAGGCGACAGCGTCGCACGACTCGATCAGTTCTCGGCAGACCCGGATTATTGCGCTGGAAAGTTTCCGGTAGTCTCCGATGCGGATCTCCACATCGCTGCCTCCTACAGTCTAACCACGACTGGCGTCAAGCCCGGCGCGAAGGATGTACGCGGTATCGTGATCGACCATGACTTTATCGAACGCACAACTTTCGTCGTCGGCAAAGACCACAAGATCATCGCGACCCTCTCCACGAACGACGACAAGCTTGCACCCGACCAGCACGTGGAGAAATCATTGGCGATTGTGCAGCAGCTCGCTACTAAATAGTTTGGGGCAATGTTCCCACGTTGCGTAAGTTAAATCGCGATGCTCTCGCCGCGGCCTGCTGAGGAGGAAGCATATGAAACGAGACCGATGGACAATCTTGTCGCTCGTGGCCGGTCTTGTGATCCTAGCTAGCCTTCCCGTGAAGTCCGAGGTTCTCGACAAAACCAAGAATATCGGAGGAACCACGGTTCATTACAAGGTGGTGCTGCCCAATAAGTATGATCCCAGCAAAGCCTATCCCGGCGTTCTCGCGTTTGGCGGCGGGACGCAAACCATGAACACAGTGGAGAGCGTCATCGCCAGGAATTTCCGCGAAGAGGCGGAAAAACGCGGCTACATCGTCGTGGCCCCAGCGGCGCCGAACGATCAATTGTTCTTTGAGGGCAGCGAGCGTATCTTCCCCGAGTTTCTGAAACAGATTCTGGCCGACTACAAAATCCAGGACAATAAGTTCCATATTGCGGGGCCGTCCAACGGCGGCATTACCGCGTTTCATGTGGCCTCGCTGAATCCCGAGTATTTCCTGTCGATCACTGCGTTCCCGGGGTTTCTGTGGGAGGAAACTCCAGGGCACATTCAGGCCATCTCCAAAATGTGCGTCAACATGTTCGTCGGGAACTAGACCCAATGGGATGGCAGGACATGATGCAAAGGCAGGCGTCGGAGTTTCGCGCCAAAGGCATGACCGCGCAATATACCGTTGAAAAGGGGCAGCCCCACCGTTTGGAGACCCTTGCGGGACCGGGCGCAGGCCGACTGTTCGATCTTTTTGAAGGAGCCAAGCACGGTTGCAGCAAATGAAAAGATTACTTTCGTCAGAAACTTCCGATATGTGACACGAGACTCGAACTCAGGACGAGGGAGAGAAGCAATGACGACGAAGAACTGCCTGGTGGCTTTTGCGTTGTTCGCATTCGCGATCGCAGCGATTGTAAGCCCGCCGAATATCGGCCAGGTCGTAGCGGCACAAAGCTCATACGCCGGCAAGTATCCCATCTTCGAGGTCGACCCCTCGTGGCCGCGACTTCCCAATAATTGGGTCTTCGGTCTGGTCTCCAAGGTCGCCGTCGACAGGCACGATAACGTGTGGATCATTCACCGGCCGCGCAGCGTTCCGGCTGGCAAGACCGCCGCGCCGCCAGTGCTGCAGTTCGACGCGAACGGAAAGTTCCTCCAGGCATGGGGTGGGGAGGGCGCTGGGTACGACTGGCCGGATAACGAGCACAATGTTTTCGTGGATTACAAAGACAACGTCTGGATCAGCGGCAGCGGCTCGAGTGGTTCACCAGACGGGCCGCGCTCCGATGACATGATTCTCAAGTTCACGAAAGACGGGAAGTTTCTGAAGCAGCTAGGCGGGCGCACGACAAGCCACGGAAGCAAGGACCCCATGAGTGTCAACAAGCCCGGCGACTTGTACGTCTCCCCCAAGACGAACGAGCTCTACGTGGCCGATGGATACGGCAATCGCCGCGTGATCGTGTACGATGCGGACACGCTCGCGTTTAAGCGCATGTGGGGGGCGTTCGGCAAGCCGCCCGAGGACGATGCGACTTCGGGCGGTCCCGGTTCGTCGGGGGGCCCGACCGTCGGGCGCGGCCAGGGCGCTGAAGCCACCGGCCCCAAGGTCCTCGATACCGAAGGTCTGGGCGCAGAAAAGTTCGCGAGCCCCGTGCACGGCGTACTCGTGTCGAACGATGACATTGTGTACATCGCCGACCGCTCCAACCGGCGCTTGCAACTGTTCTCGCCCGACGGCAAGTACCTGAAGGAAATGTTCGTCAACAGAGGCGGTCCGGCATCAGGGTCGGTGTCCGGGTTGGCGTTCTCGCCGGACAAGGATCAGCAATTCCTGTACCTGTCGGACTATGGCAATTCGCACATCGTCGTGGTCGATCGCAAAACGCTCCAAATCCTCTATCAATTCGGGAAGAGAACCGCGGCAGCCGGCGATTTCCGGGGAGTACATCACATTGCGGTCGATTCGAAGGGCAACCTATACACGGCGGAAGTAGCACCAGGAGCTCGCGTTCAGAAATTTGACTTCAAAGGGATGTCATCGACGGTCCCGCCGTACGCGCTCACTGAGGCTGATTTGGCTCCCAAACCTCTGAAGCCGTAAGCGCGGAGCCGTAAGATGTCAAGTAAACGCGCCGCGCGCTGCCGGCTCTTTTCGCGCTCCGCGGACATATAGGGATCTCTGCTTGACGGTCGCAATTTTGTCCTGGTCCTTTCCCGAAGGCAGTAGTCAGTCGGATGGTTGTCGGCCACCCGAAAGCTATCCTCGGGCCAGCCCTCCACACCGCAAGTCGGATAGAGCCTGATAAGTGCCCGCAATCGAGCGGCATCGTATACCCAAACACTCGCAGCCACAAACGGCACGGTGTCGGGTGTGATCGCGCCGGGCGGATAGCAAACAGTTCAGGCGTGGCGCAGATTCGCGGACTGCATTAGAGTTGGGGGGTGCAAGTCACCCCCGCCGCCGGAGACGCGGAAGCTTAGAGCCATCCGGGCACAATTGGAGGGACGCTATGATAAGAAATCGGCTTGCGGGAATTTTGCTTACGGCGATCGGCCTTGTGACGTTTTCCACGCCGCTGGCGGCGCATCACGGCAGCGCGGCGTTTGAGACCGATCCGGCAAAGCGAGTCACGCTAAAGGGGACGGTGACGGAGTGGACGTGGGCCAATCCACATTGCTGGCTCAAGCTCGACGTCAAAGACGATAGCGGCAAGGTCGCGCATTGGGTCGTGGAGGCCAGCAATCCCGCGGACCTGACTGACCGCGGCTGGGCGAAACAATCCATCAACGTCGGAGATCAAGTCACGGTCACCATACGGCCGGTCAAGAGCGGGGCGCCTACCGGAAGCATTGTGCAGGTTGTTCTTCCCAGCGGCCAGATTTTGATCACGCAACTGCTCAAGTAGCGAACACCACTAGGGCGGCGCGAGTCCGGCATTAAACCGAATCGACATGAGGGCCCGAATCTACATGAATGAAGGAAAACAATGCTAAAGCGCTTCGTGGCCTCGACGATTGCAGTGGCGGCGATGTTGAGTGCGTCTTCCATGGTGCGCGCGCAAACGGCCTCGCCTGCCCCGGTGCGAGCGCTCGACGGCTGGGGGCGGCCGGTCGCCGAACCGGATCCGAAGGCGACCCCGGCTCCCGCTCCCATCCGCGACATTTCCGGGATCTGGACGCCAGCCAACGGTCCGGGCGACGGCATCGGAGGCATCGGTGCGAGGGACATGCCCGAAGACGGCAAGCCGGAACATCAGTTGCCCTACACCGCCCTGGCACTAGAGAAAATGAAGACTTATAAGCCGGGCAATGGAGCGAAAGAGGTCGATCCCAGCAAGGACAACGATCCCGCCGTGATCTATTGCGATCCCCAGGGAATGCCGCGCGAAGATCTTTACGAGCTGCGGACGACGCAAATCCTGCAAACGCCTCTCTCGGTGTACGTCCTCTACGAATTCAGCAGGCTGTGGCGGGTGATCTGGACGGACGGGAGAGAACTGCCCAAGACCTCCGAGCCGCGCTGGTTCGGCTACTCGGTAGGCAAATGGGTGGACGATTCCACCTTTGTTGTGGAGACCACCGGAACAGACGAAAGGACGTGGCTCGACAAGGCCGGCCGCCCACATAGCGGCGATCTGCGCGTCGAGGAGACGTTCCACCGCATCAATCACGACCGGCTGGAGTTGAGCGTACTGATCGACGACCCCAAGATGTACGCGAAAACCTGGCTCGCGCTCGACAAGTTCCCGTTTAAGTTGCTGCCGCCCAGTTACGATGTGCGGGAGATGATGTGTTCGGTATCGGAATTTATCGAGTACAACAAAGCCATGGGATTCGGGAATCCTACCCTGGGCAACGACAACAAATAGTTTGCTCCTAGCCCCGCCCGGTAATTGTTCCGTTCTGCGCCCATAGTCTTTTAACGCATAGGAAACGTTGGGATAGGTCCGGGCGCCGGAACTTAAATTGTATTTCATGCATAAACTCTAGGTGAGGCTGTTCAAAAGCTCGTGCAATACGGATGTGCCAAAGGCAGCCTCGACCGAGTCAGTTAGCGCGGGTGCAAGAAACCTTTTACTCCTCGAAGGCATCAGATTTATTTGCTTGGCCAGGCGATCCCAGCCTGGCACCTCATATTTCGGGGTATCCAAATGGCTCAAATCAGCTCTCGAATGATTTTACTTGCTGGCCTATTGGCAATCGCGGGGTTGGCAGCTGGAGTAAACGCCGCGTGCTGCCAGACAGACAAAGCAGTCGGAGGTCTTCCGAATTTCGGCCACGTTACCGGTACACTTTTTCGCGGCGGTCAGCCATCTGCGACCGGATTCAGCACGCTGCGCGCAATGGGAGTGGAAATTGTCGTCAATTTCCGTGATGAACCGGCAGAAATAACCGGCGAAGAGCGCCTAGTTAAATCTCTTGGTATGAAATACGTTGGGATTCCATGGAATGGACACAACAAACCGTCGGGCGCCCAGATTGTACAATTTCTCGACTTGATCCGCGCCAACCCACAGGCCAAGATTTTTGTCCATTGCAAACTCGGTGCCGACCGTACCGGGGTGATGGTCGCGGCTTACCGTATTGCCGTCGAACACAAATCAGCCGCGGAGGCTGTCTCGGAAATGCGCCAATTCCACTACGACTGGTTTTGGCTTCCGCAACTTGAGCGCTACGTAAACTCTTTTCCGGGGTTATTGCAGAAGGACCCACGGTTCAGTGCCTACGCTTCCGTGCCGAGCCCTGTGGCTGCTGAGACTGCCACACTGGCGCCGGTCTACTCTCCAAACGTTGGCCCATGAAGTTGAGGGCGCCTATCGCAAAGCGCGAGGCGTCAATCCCTCTTGTGCCTGTTGCCATTGGCATTGAGCGCGAGCTCGTTGGTTGCTTCGATGTTGTGCTGTTCAAGTTCAGCAAGCAGACCTTCGTCAGTCAAATCGAGCCGGCGAGAGTGCTTCCAATCGTGATTCATAACTCTCACCATGCGCTTTGTCACGTGGCCCTCATCCGCCTCGATGGCCAACTCCCGACGACTGTCAAAGCTACCGGGTGTAAGGTTGATGGAGCCGACGATGACACGCCGCTCATCAATCAGGAGCATTTTCCCGTGAAGCTTGAGGTGTTTCAGTCTGTGAACCTTGATTCCAACGTCGGCCAGGATGCGAAGCCCCCCAACAGCTTCGGTGAGCTTCTCCTTCTGTAGTTTATGTGGGGGACGCGCCATCACGTGGACCTTAACACCTCGAACCGCTGCACGGACCAGTCGCTCGATGATAACGGCGTCCTGGTATCGTTCGTTTTGAATGAAGACAGAATGTCGGGCATCGTCAATGCACTGCGCAATTCGTTCCCGGCCGTTACCTGTACACCAGATCAAACGCGCATCCTTTCCGGCATCAAATGGCTTCCGTTGCCAGTCGGCTTCGAAACAATTGATGATTTCATCTACCTCGTGGGCGTGTCGGGTGACGACGGCGTAGTCCCGAGTTTCCGTTAAATTGTCGGTTTTCCAGTTCAGCGATTTCACAAACGCCGTCGTATCATCCACAACCATAGACTTCTCATGCGTCACATCGAAGGCGGGGTTACTGTCAGCGACATCTATGCCCGCTGCCTTGAGTCTTTTCTCGGAGAGTTGGTTTTCAGCTTCGCCGTTGCGGCGGCTGGGATTCAGCATAACCCGTACGTTGACGCCCCGACGACTCGCCGCAATTACCGCCTTCAAAAGCTTCGGATCGGAGAAAATGAACATCTTTACCCGAAGCGATTTTGTCGCGGCATTTATGGCGTCAAGGATCGGCTTGGCCGAATCATCCGGCAAAACGATTAAAGAACGCGACACGAGATCTCCCTGGGTGGCAATTTAACCCGGCGCGCCTAGTCAGAGCGGCGCTGCAGACGTAACTCGCAGGATGCTGACGGTTATGATGCGGTGCTTTTCGTCGAAGCTTCGAACTGTACCCGATATAGTTCCGCATACTCGCCTCCAAGTCTAATCAGCTCGTCATGGGTGCCCTGCTCTGCCACCACTCCCTCTTTCAACACGAGGATATTGTCCGAGTCGCGGATTGTGCTGAGCCGGTGCGCAATCGTTATTACCGTCCGGCCCTTCATGAGGCGTTCCAGAGCCTGAATTACCAAACGCTCTGATTCCGTGTCGAGGGCCGCGGTGGGCTCGTCCAGAATAAGAATAGGATTGTTGCGGATGATGGCGCGGGCGATGCCAATCCGTTGGCGTTGACCGCCGGAAAGGGTATCGCCTCGCTCGCCCACAAGGGTGTCGTAACCGTGCGGCATTCGCGCGACAAATTCATCAACGTCCGCGAGTCTGGCGGCATTCATGATTTCGTCTTCCGTCGCATCTGCTCGGCCATAAGCGATGTTGTCACGCATAGTTCCCTCGAAAAGCACGGTTTCCTGTAAGACATAGGCGATATGGTTGCGAAGCCCGCGGAGTTTATAGTCACGGATATCAATACCATCTATCTGAATTTTGCCCACGGTCGGATCGTAAAACCGCGGAATCAAGCTTGCGATGGTTGACTTACCGCCGCCGGTAGGGCCGACGATCCCCACCATCTGGCCAGGTTTGATGTGAAAACTGACTCCCCGCAATACGGGATCCCCGGCATCATAAGCAAAGGCTACATGATCGAAAACGACGTCCCCGCTGAGCGCCTGCGGTTCGAGAGCGTCAGGGCGTTCGGGGATGATGGCGTCGGCATCTAGAATCGCCCGGATGCGCTCAGCTCCAACCGCCGTCTGTGCGATGGAGTTCGATATCGTGGCGAGATCCTCGACTGGCTTGAAGAATTTCGTGAGATAGGAGAGAAATACAGTAAGCGCCCCCGCCGTCATCGTTCCGGCAAGAATGAGAGCTGATCCGCGCCACAGCACCACGGAAACGCACAGAGCGACGATGAGGGCCACAATCGGAGAGAACAGCGCTTTTATGCGGCGCGCTTTGAGCGCGGCATTCACAGTCGCGTGGCTAACCGTTCTAAGGTTCTCTTCCGCTAATGCCTCACGTCCGAAGGCCTGCACCACTCGCATGGACTGAAGTCCCTGATCCACGACCGCAACGACGTTGCTTTCCTGGCGGCGCACCTCGCGCGTCGCCTTTTTAACCTTCTTCTTGAATCTGGATACAAAGAGGAGTACGAAGGGCATCACGGCAACGGCAATCAGAGTGAAGTACCAGTTGAGCCAGAACATTATGAAAAGCATTCCGACGATCGTGAGCATGTCGACGGCGATATCCAGCGTTGAAGAGGAAGCGAAACTCTGGATGGTCTGGACATCTGACGTTATGGTACTGAGGAGTGAGCCGATCTGATGCCTATCATAGTAGCTGAGCGAGAGTCGCTGAAGATGGTGGTACGTCCGCATACGCAGGTCGTTTGCAACCCACTGACCCACGCTCGTTGTGTAGTAGTTTGCGACGTACGATGCGAGACCGCCGAGTGCAGCGATCACCACCGCCGCGATTGCCGCGGCTAATGCAATTTGCATCCTGGCGCCCCTACCGAGCAACGGACCCAGCATGTGGCTGACCCAGAACGGTAGCTTGCGCGTGCCAACCACATTATCGAGAACAATCTTCAAAGGCCACGGCGACGCCACACTCATCGCAGTCTGGACAATCATGGCAAGCAGGACGACGAGCAGAGTCACACGGTAGGGCCGGATAAGAGTGCGGATCAGACCAATCAAACCGAAGACTCCTGTTTCGTAGTCACACTCGCAAGAGGTGCCACGATGTCGTTTAGTGCAATGGTTAATTCGACGTAGAACCCACCTGCCATAGCAAAATGATTCGTCTATCCGAGCGCGTTACAGAGCGTTCAGCTCGGAAAGTCGTTTCCGCACCGCCTTCAGGTAAGTTTCAACCTCCTCCGGAGAGAAACCCGATGCTCGGAAGCAATCGCGAATCTGCTCGTCAGAAAGCCGGGAAAGTCGTTGCCCCACCCACCTTGCGTCGGCTCGCGGGATATGCTCTACCACCGGATGGACGGAGCCCCCGCAGCAACGAAACTCGAACGCGGTTACGGGAATCGGTTCGCTGCGCATGGTGAAATTCACCGTGTCCGGAGTCGTTTTGTCGATGAATTTAGCGTCGGCGTAGTCGCCTGCTTGCCCCCGCGACCCGCTTACATAATCACCCGTTCGACCGAGGCTCGAACCGAGATCGCTGACCACATATCGCCGCTGTCCGTCTTCAGCGTAGATAGAATTGTTCTTTGTTGGCAGATCCCAGTTGTTTATGAAAGCCATCATTACGCGGAGTCCATTCAGTTCTCTGGTGCCAACAAATGGGTTGTGAAACCAGGACCACCTTTCGATGACTTTTACGTTCTTTGGTTTGCGTTCGAGCCGCGCTCCGTGAACGATGCCGCCCCCAGAGACATATTTCCCCCCGCGATGGAGTTTGGGCAGGCCTTGCACCTTCAGTTCGTCCAGGTAGTAGTCTTCGTCGACGAAATAGCCGGCCGCCCAGACCAGCCGCGTCGCAGCTGTTTCAGCCCTTGATTCGGGTCCCACCTTCACTCTCCAACGCACGCCGTTTGCGTCCTTGACATCGAACTTCGGCTGAGTCTGTTCCAGGTCTTCTTCGAGAAACGTGTACCTGCCATTGGGGTCAGGGGCGTCCTTCGTTCCACCGATTCCGTGGAATAGGTCGAGAGTCGCGGGATCGTCTGCATCACGTATGATGACCCGCGGCAGGTCCGCTGCAGACGAGCTGCGTTTTTTGTACTTGCCATCCTTGGATTGACCCGGCGCTGGCTGTTGCGAGTCTGGTCCGGCTACTGCGGACCAACAAATTGCCAGGACAGCTAAGAATGTCGCCGCCGAAAAGAAACGCATCATTGACGCTCCCTCCTTGCGAATCTATTCCTCGTTTCGCTCAGCGCAGCTCGTAGTTGCGAGATATCAGCGTTGTCTGTGCAGCCTGTTGCGGATATCCGGCAAGAATTCCGCAAATATGTGCCAACCTACGCTCCCGGCTAGTGCGATCGACCCGTTTTCCACGATGTGGGCCGCCCCTCTGAAGCCCGTAGGCTCCCAGGTATTAGCAATCGCTGCGGCCCCATAAAGCCCAACAAATCGCGAGAACGCCGGCATCTCGCCCCCGTCAGGCGTCTTCGACATAATCGTCTCCAAGATGGCGTGTTTTGTGCGTTTCCATAACCCGGTCTCATTCGAAGGATAAAAGCGCGGATCTTCCCGATCAGCGGTTGCAACGCCGAAGCGAATTGTACGACTGATAATATCTTGCCCATACAACGACCCAACTCGCCGTCCAAAGGCCCCGCCCGTTCGTCCCCATCCCCGCGGGTAATCGATCGCCTGATTGAAAGCGGCACCAAGAATTGGCCCTATATCAGTCTCTGGACTCAGATACGAGTGCTCGTAGGTTCGCCAACGCACGGCAAACGTCAACGGTTCCAGAGTGGATTGCACGTTGACAGATCTATTTGCCGTAGATGTCTTGTCGGGATCGCCTGTGTGCGAAGAATTTACATCTACACGGTTGGCGGCGCGTTCTGAGATTTGGTCCTGTAAGCCGATGCCACTTTGGGATTGTTCCGACTGCTGGGCGCGCAACGAAACGCCAAATGATAAGAGTAATGCACATAATAAGAGGTACCGCGCCGCAAAGAATCTTGCGGCTAGATCACCCACGTATTTCATCGTGCCCTCCATTTCAAATCATTTCGTTCTCCGCAGTGTCACGTCTCCTCTGATTTCATTCCTCTAGGCCTTAGTGAATGAAAGACGGACTGAGAAAAGCACCTTGGTGGCCAACGGTAAGTTACTGACAATAAAGAGTCAGTCGTTGTTCAAAATGTCCGATATTCCGACAATGACGAAATTCCGCACAACTCCGGTTCCCATGCAATGGCGTCGGCATGGTACGCGAGGGGTTTTGGTCGGAACGTCGGTCTTCAAGGCTTCAGACCTCCGCGTCACCTTCTCATCGACTTGTGAACGTCTGCCATGCTTTGTACAATGAGTTCGTGACGCCCATCCTCTTGGGCCCCAAACCATCGGGGTCGGCACCAGCGGTGTTACTAGAACAGCCGAAATCGACCTCGTTCGTAATGCCAATTCCCTATCCGCTTTTCGACTTGCCGCTGCGACCCGAATTGCTGAAGGTTTCTCCCGTGCGTCGCGGCTACGTCGCATCTCGACTAAGCCCAACGCTTAGCCGCATGACGTAGTATCAATGACGCTGAGCTTCGGCATTCAAGTTCGCCCGACTTACACAGAAGCAATGCGCGTGCCAAATGATTGCGGAATCCACAAGTGAAAGCGCTTGAGAAGGATGCAACGCCACCTGAACTACAGAACTTCCGATTGTGTCAAGAAATTCGACATTTATCAGCAGAAGGCCCTGCTCCGCCAGCGCGCGCACCTTGGGGCGGAGGTCCAGCAGCAGTGTTCCCAACTTGCAACAAAATGCAGCAGCAGTGATTGGAGAGAGTTCGCTAATTCAATGATCCTATTAGGAAAATCTGGTGGACGTGAGGGGATTCGAACCCCTGACCCCCTGCTTGCAAAGCAGGTGCTCTGCCAACTGAGCTACACGCCCACGGCGGAATTTTCAGATGTTAAAGCATTTGCAGCCGTTCGCAAACTCAGAAGGCAGGACTGGTTCTCAACCTCCAGCAATGGCGCCTATGATCAAAAAGGGCTCGACCCCGGACGCCACCGGGGCGGGCAGCGGGGCGTCCGGCAACTCATGCGACAGATCTTCCTGGCAGGCGAAGAACCGCAAGAAGGGGCGGCGTTGTTGCGTGACGTGGTCGCGGATGGTTCCCCGCAACACCGGATAGCTGGCCTCCAGCGCGTCGAGCACCGACCGCTGCGTCGCCGGACCCGCAACCTCAACGGCCACCTCGCCGTTGACGCGCACCAGCGTCCGCAGATGTGCCGGCAGCACAACCCGTATCATGGCAGTGTCTGGACCTCGACAGACAGCACGGCCGGAAGGTCCCGGACAATGGGAGCCCAACTGTCTCCGGCATCGGCCGAGGCGTACACCTGCCCGCCGGTGGTGCCGAAATAGACGCCGCACGAATCGAGCGAGTCCACGGCCATGGCGTCGCGCAGTACGTTGACATAGCAGTCGCGGTCCGGCAGACCTTTGGTCAGCGCCTCCCACTCGTTCCCGCCGGTGCGGCTGCGGTACACGCGCAGCTTCCCATCGGGCGGGTAATGCTCCGAGTCGCTCTTGATCGGGACTACATAAATCGTCTCCGGCTCGTGTGCGTGAACGTCGATCACAAACCCAAAATCGGTCGGCAAGTTCCCGCTGACCTCTTGCCACAAATCGCCGGCGTTGTCGCTGCGTAGGACGTCCCAGTGCTTCTGCATGAACAACACGCTCGGCCGCGTGCGGTGCATGGCGATGTGGTGAACACAGTGACCGACTTCGGCAGTCGGGTCGGGGATGTGTTCGGAGTGCAGCCCACGGTTGATCGGCCGCCACGTCTTGCCGCCATCGTCTGTACGGAAAGCGCCCGCGGCCGAAATGGCGATGTATATCCGGCCGGCGTCGCTGGGATCCAGAAGGATCGTGTGCAGGCACATCCCGCCAGCGCCTGGCGCCCAGCGCGGCCCTGTGCCATGGCTGCGCAATCCAGAGAGTTCCGCCCACGTCTGTCCGCCGTCAACGGAGCGAAACAAGGCGGCGTCCTCCACCCCGGCGTAAACGGTATCCGGATCGGTCAGCGATGGTTCGAGATGCCAGACTCGCTTGAACTCCCAGGGATGCGGCGTGCCGTCGTACCACTGGTGAGTTCCGGGGACGCCGTCATACACGAATTTGTTACCCACGGCCTCCCATGTCTTCCCGCCATCGTTGGAGCGCTGGATCATCTGTCCGAACCAGCCGCTCGACTGCGACGCGTACAACCGGTTGGGGTCCGCGGGCGAGCCTTTAAGATGGTAGAGTTCCCAGCCTCCCAAGTGTGGGCCACTGATATCCCACTGCGTGCGCTTGCCGTCCGATGTCAATATGAACGCGCCCTTGCGCGTGCCCACCAGTACACGAACCTCGCTCATCCCTCGCTCCTTCCTAAACTTCTTCCCAAACCTTTCCCGAACTTCGCGCCGGCTCCACAAGGTGCCGCCGCATGATTCTAAGAGACTTTAGGGACCATTTCCATGCCGCAGAAGAGCCCCCCAGAATGATCATTATCTTTCGGCCCTCGCAACCGATTTGCTAATTTGCTAGAATGCGATGAACTCGTTAAGCCGAATCCCTTAGGAGCCATATGGCCCAAAAATGTGAAATTTGCGGCAAGGGGCCGCACTTCGGAAATGTCATCAGTCACGCGAACAACACGCGGCGCCGCCGTTGGAATCCCAACCTGCGCCGGGTTCGCGCCTTGGTGAATGGCGCGCGCAAGCAGCTTCGTGTGTGCACGTCCTGCCTGCGTTCCGGCCGTGTTAAGAAAGCCGCTTGAGCGGCGGCACCGCCCTGCCCTTGGCAAGAGCAAAGGGACCACGAGGCATTGAAAATGGTTAAGCGCGCAATCGTATCGGTTACGATTTTGGCCGTTTTCTTCGCGGCCGGATGCAGGCGCGAAGGCGCGCCCGCGCCCGACGTGTGGGCCGTCGTCAACGGCCAGCAAATCCACCGTGCGGAGGCCGAAAAATACTACAGCAACCGCCTGAACGATCAGAGCCAAACCCAGGCCGCCGCCCAAGGACAGCCGCAGTCCCAAGAAGAAGCGGTGACCTTGATGTTGAATATCGTGGACGAGCTGATCAACAACTCCATTCTGCTGCAACGCGCGCAGAAACTCGGCCTGCAGGCCACCGACGGCGCAGTGGAAGATAAGTTCACCGAATTCAAGAGCCCCTACACCGAAGAAGAGTTTCAAAAACAGATGAAAGACCGCGGCATCACCGTGGACGACCTCAAGAATGACATCCGCCAGCAACTTTCGGTTCAGACGCTCCTGAACAAAGAAGTCAGCGCCAACGCTACCGTTTCCGATCAAGAGATCACCGCTTTCTATAACCAGTACCGCTCGCAATTCAACGTGGCCGAGGCGCAATACCGCATCGCCCAGATCGTCATCACCCCGCGCAAGGACCCGCTGATTCGCAACCGGAAAAATGACGACGCCACAACGGACGTCGAAGCGCGGCGCAAGGCCGCGGCGCTCGAACAGCAGCTCAACAAAGGCACGGACTTCAGCCAACTGGCCATGGACTACTCCGAAGATCCCATGACCGCGCCCTCGGGGGGGCGATTTGGGCTTCGTTCCGGAATCGGCGCTCAATCAGAGCAACCCCGCACTCAAGAAAGCGGTCATGGCGCTCCGGCCCGGCGAAATCAGCGACGTCATCACGCTACCGGATGGCTATCGCATTCTAAAACTGATGACCAAGGAAGCTCCGGGCCAGCGCGACATCAATGACCCCCAAGTGCAGCAATCCATCCGCGACACGCTGCGCAACCGCAAGGAACAA
>Ga0207007_1184_pt1 | contig 16742 bp, 13 predicted proteins | sample Alteio_BWMinCont_85_FD_153487 | JGI IMG/M metagenome (GOLD analysis project Ga0207007, IMG submission 153487) | Enriched cells from forest soil in Barre Woods Harvard Forest LTER site, Petersham, Massachusetts, United States -... | ecosystem: Environmental > Terrestrial > Soil > Temperate forest >...
TTCGCAGCCACACTGCCAAAGCAGATAGAACCCTTCAACAAAAACGGTGCATTCTGGCAAAACCGTGGTCCATGGAATGTTGCCGGACGGACTCGTGCCATAGCTCTGGATGTTACAAATGAGCATGTCATACTGGCTGGAGGGGTGAGTGGGGGTATATGGCGAAGCACTGACGATGGTGCGCATTGGAGCAAACTCAACGATCCTTCAACGGATTATTCCATTACCTGCCTGGTGCAAGACACTCGCACAGGCAAAACAAATACCTGGTACGCTTGTACCGGAGAAACGATAGGAGATAATGGCTATGTGCATGGTGACGGGATATTGAAATCCACAGATGGTGGGCTGAGCTTTGCTAAGCTGGCCTCAACAAGCCACGGTGCGCCCCAGAACAATAACCCAATGGATAATGTCAGTGGTATAGCCGTCAATACTGCAGATACTGGCGATATCATCTACGCTGCAACGGGAGGTTTTACAGGGGCGTATAGTAATTCTGGATTCGATGGAAGTATTTTCAAAAGTACGGATGGCGGAAATACCTGGACACATTTGACGGGGGTAGCTACCGATTGTTATAATACAGAAGTCGCCATCTCAAAAAAAGGGGTTTTGTATTCTACTAATGATCAAAGCGGGATATATCGTTCTGTAGATGGTATTACCAATACAAAAATTACCCCCAAAGGTTTCCCGGCTAGTTATGGCAGGATTGTAATCGGCATTGACCCAAATGATGAAAACACAATATATTTTCTGGCCAGTATTTATAATGGTGGTAGCGCTTATGTTGCAAACCTCTGGAAATACCGATATCTCAGCGGTAATGGCACCGGGGCAGGTGGGGCATGGAAGAACCTGAGTGCCAATATACCAGTAGGCCAGGGAGACGTGGGTGCGTTTGATATACAGAGTGGATATAATCTGTTGGTCAGAGTAAAACCAGGTGATTCTAAGACGGTTTTCCTGGGCGCTACCAATTTATGGCGTTCTACGGATTCTTTTTCAACCAACAACAACAATACATGGATTGGCGGATACCCGGTGGCCTGGAACTGGCAAACTTTTTCCCAATTCTATAAACATCATCACCCTGACCAGCATAACTTAGTCTTCTATCCATCCAGCGCAAATAAAATGTTATCCACCAACGATGGGGGCATATCCGTGACGAATGACAACACGGCAACACCGGTTGCATGGGATTCATTGAATAACGGCTATATAACAACTCAGTTTTATACGATTGCCATTGATCATGGAACACCTGGAAATGAGGAGCTTATCGGCGGGATGCAGGATAATACGGTCTATTTGACTGGGTCTCCTAATCAACAGGACCCATGGGACATGTGCTTTATTGGGGACGGGGGATATTGTGCTGTAGCAGATGGCAGGACAGACTATTATGTATCATGTCAAGGAGGAGATGCCTATCGTATCAGGCCAGATTCAAATGGTTATCCCGTTTGGCATGCATGGATTGACCCACCTCATAAAAATGTACCATTTTATGACGCACCGTTTTTGCTGGATCCGAACAACCAGAAAAGAATGTTCTTTCTGTATGGTAATTGCGTTTGGCGGAATAATGATATTACTCAGATTCCTTTGATAATGTCCAATATCTACGATGACTCCACCCGTCCATATACTGGCTGGGATTCACTGAGCGCGTCCGTTAACCTGGTGAATAAATACAGCGCCATTGCCATTTCCAAAAGTTCACCTGTCGAACGGGTTGTATATGGCACCAGCACAGGCCAATTATTCAGGATGGATTCTGCAGATGAGGCCAACCCTTCGCAGAAAGAAATTACAAGTTCCATCTTCCCTAAAAATGCTTATATCAATTGCATTATTATCAATCCGGTTAACGGTAGCGAAATGATTGTTGTATTTTCTAATTTTAATGTAAAGAGCCTGTTTCACACTGTTGATGGGGGGCAATACCTGGGAGGATATTTCAGGAAACCTGGAACAGTTTCCGGATGGAACAGGTAATGGACCTTCCTGCCGGTGGGCGGCCATTATGCCGGTCGGTAATCATTATGCATTTCTTATTGGCACCAGCACAGGTCTTTACGGGACAGATAGCTTATTAGGAACAAAAACCGTTTGGACACAGCAAGGCCCTAATGATATCGGTAATATTTTAGTGTCAATGATAGATACACGCCCTTCTGATGGGAGGGTAGCCGTGGCCACTTATGGCAATGGCGTATATACTGCCAATATCAACTTTCCTTACCAGGTGTCTGGAATTGATGAAAATAAGCATATATCGGGTGATTTGATGGGAATGCATATTTACCCAAATCCAATTGAGCCTGGCAGTATGCTACATCTAACTTTTGAAAATGCCAACGTGAGTCATGCAACAGATGTAGAAATACTAGACGAACAAGGGAAAACAATCAACAAAATAGGTACCCTTACTTTGAAACAGAATATGTCCATTGCTTTACCAGTTTTGTCTAAAGGCTTGTATTATATTCAACTACAAATTGGAGAGGCAACTGTCAGCAAGGTATTTATTGTGAATTGAGAGGGAGCTGTCTCCGATAAGCAATCCGAAAAGCAATCCGAAAAGCAGCTTATAGATTTGATCTCTGGTTCACTATTTATTTAAGGTTTATCGGTATTTTTGAACCAGGATACAATAAAGTCATGATCAATGTAATAGAACCACAAAATGAGTTGTTGAAGCAATTTGTGGATAGTATTTACGTATTTAAAAAAAGCGAAGGCGGGTTTGAATTTACGGCCTATCCTGCTGTAAATACATCCGTTGGGTTATTACGCAATGCTAGTGTTAACATTGAAAATGAGTGCGTTTATATAGCAAATTCCGAAACTCCCAATCATATTGCTATGGTCTGCAACCAGTTTACCAGCAGTATTCATTTGCAATATCTACAGTTGGTAGATGAAATTGCCATTAACTTTAAGCCCTTGGGGTTTTCCAGTTATACACAATCAGCCCCTCACCAAAAAAAAACATCTTTTTTTCAGGAATGGAATGGAGTTTTACCTGATTTGTTCGACAACGTTTTTGCCACTGAAGACCCCGACCGGCAATGTTACCACATCGAAGAATTTCTTCTTAACCAATACCGTGCTCTGGCTGATGAGTCCTTCTTATTTAAGGCACTCGAATTATTAAATGACACTACACTGGATTATAAAATGCTCGAGATAGCCTGCCTTGCAGGTGTGCATTATAAGCATTTGTACCGAAGTTTCACGGAGCATGTGGGCTGTAGCCCGGTACACTACCGCAAACTGGTAAAATTCCGCAGTTCGGTTGTATCAAAAATGAAAAGAGGCGATAAGGTGCGGCTGGTAGATATCAGTAATGATCACGACTATTTTGATCAGCCGTATTTTATAAAGCAATTTAGGGAACTGACGGGTGAAAAGCCTTCCCTTTTTTTCAAAGAAGTTACTTCCTTTGGAAATGATAAAGTCATTTTTAAAATTGACTGACCATTTGTCCAAAAAGTACAATTTTAGTCTTTATTATTAGCTGAGTTTTGCATTGCGCTCAATCAAATGGGCGTTTTGATATACAAATTTTAACTGAATTATTATGCTAAGTAAAAGGGAACAAAACACAGGTGCCATTATCAGCATGTTTGCCATAACACTGCTTTTAACCTACATTAGTTTATCCATAATAGGGTTTGGCAGTGAAAATGCGTTGCTATCTACAATTGGAATTGTTTTTTTGACTTCAATATGCCTTTGCCTGCTTGTTCTGAGGAAGTACAGGAAAGCAAATAAACCGTTAATGATCGACTACCTCAATATCGGTACCCAGCGATTTATTTTAGCGCTTCTGATGATTCTATATGGCATTGATAAACTTCTTGGAAACTTCTTTGATTACCAATTATTTGCCCTCGATTCTAAATTAGTTGATGTTTCAGAGTTTCAATTGGCATGGTTTTTTTATGGCAAAAATCATTGGCAGGAATTGTTTACCGGGATTATGGAATTTGTGCCCGGGCTATTCCTTTTCCACAGACGGACTTATTATATAGCGGCGATTGTCCTGCTACCGGTTACTGCCCAGGTTTTCCTGCTTAATTTCTTTTTTAAAATTGGAGGGATTACATTTCCAGCCGCGTCTATTCTATTAGCTTGTAATTTATACATCCTTTACAGTCAGAAGGAAAAGATAGTCCTGTTTTTCAAATCACTGAATTTTGACATAATCGATCCGCTGACAGGCGCAACTAAAACCGTCATCACAATACTCAAAAGCATCGGCCTTCTCTTAGCTGTCCTACTCATTTTCATTAAAGTTAAACCAGCTCTTTTTCAATCATCTTACCAAAAAAAGTATCAGGGGTTGGTTGGCGTTTATACATTAAAGGAAATGAAGAAGAATAGTTTTGAGTACAGGCCTGTTAACGACAGCGGGTATTACAAGGATTTGTACATCGAGAAACAATCCAGATGGAATATTCTAAGAAGGTTTAACGGCGAAACTGACGCATTTATTCTAAAATTAAATACACATAACGATTCCATAGGCCTATATATTAACAAGGATGGCATCGGCGATGGCCCGATTATTATGGACTCGGCCACTGCTTTTAAAGGCGTTTATAAATTTCGGGGAAAATATCTCACTTTCACTGGTATCCAATTGAAAGACACATTAGAGCTTGTTTATGAAAAACAGGAAAGAATAAAACCCAAGACATGGTTTTGGTAAATGATCAAAAGCCAATGTATTTTGAAACACCAATTTTGCTTTTTGACGGCATCTGTAATTTGTGCAATAGCACTGTACAATTTGTTATAAAGAGAGATACCACTGCAAAATTCAAGTTTGCGGCGTTACAATCAGAATATGGTCAATTGATGCTTAAAAATTTCAGATTACCTGATACTTTCATTGATTCATTCATTTACATCAAAGGGGACCGCTGTTTTATAAAATCATCAGCTATTTTACACATGTTGAAAGACATTGGGGGGGCGTGGCAATTGCTTTATATCTTTATTATCGTCCCTCGCATCATCAGAGATTTTTGTTATGACGTTATCGCGCGAAGTCGTTATAAAATCTGGGGAAAAAGGGAGTCTTGTATGATTCCAACTCCCGATTTAAAATCCAGGTTTTTGGGTTGAAGAATTCATAAAAAAGCCCGCCTTCGCTCTGAACTTCGTTCGGGCTTCGGCGGGCGAAGGCGGAGAGAGAGGGATTCGAACCCCCGGAGGTTTAACCCTCAACGGTTTTCAAGACCGCCTCATTCGACCGCTCTGACATCTCTCCGGGGCAAAGGTATGACTTTTTTGGAAATCCTTTGGAACGATTGGCGTGATCGTACTGACTTTTTTGAAAAAAATGTTCGAAATGGGTTAATTTTCTGTTAATCTTCTGTTAATCTTTGCTTATACTTAGAATATTCCAGTGAGTAATAATGGCAAATCAAAAAATCCAAGAAATGGAACGGATGGATTCAGATGCCATAAGTTGTTCCCTGGGAGGCGAATAACTTTTTCAGGCTATCTTTTGGTGTCCGTCTCTGCTTTTTATTGAATTTTGTTGCCGGGTAGATCCATGAAAAAACCAAGTGAATTAAATATATTCAGAGCCTTCAGAAGCTCGAACTACACCTTATACTTTATCGGTAGGTCTGTATCCCAGTTTGGTACCTGGATGCAGCGGACGGCCGTGATATGGGTAGTATATTCCATGACGCATTCTGCTTTTTTGATCGGAGTCACCATTTTTGCAGAACAGTTTCCTTCTTTTATATTTTCATTTGTCGGCGGTGTTGCTGCTGACCGGTACAACCGTTACCGGATCATTCGCATCACGCAGATTGCTTCCATTATTCAATCGTTATTGCTTGTTATACTGGTTATTACGGGACACATGATTATTTGGATGATATTAGTATTGAGTGTCATTCTTGGAATCATCAATGCTTTTGACATACCTGCCAGGCAATCTTTGATCCATGAGGTTGTTGCAGACCAGGCTGATCTGCCTAATGCGGTTTCCCTTACTACCGCTATGGCAAGCCTGGCGCAAATGTTAGGACCAGCTTTATCAGGAATTGTATTGAATGCGTTTGGCGCTGCCGTATGTTTTTTGATCAATGCTGCAAGCTTTGGCGCAGTCATGCTTTCGTTAATGCTGATGACCCTGCCTCCACCGAAGCCCAAAATATCTGAAAAGAAGATTCTAAATGAATTCAGGGAAGGATTTGTTTATCTAGAAAAAGCCCGTGTTATCCGCCTCATTATATTAATGTTAGCCCTTCTAAGTTTACTTGTTTTGCCATACAATACAGTATTGCCGGTATTTGCTAAAATCATATTCAAAGGTGATGCATCTACTTTCGGATATATCAATAGCTTTATAGGTGCCGGGGCGGTAGCCGCTACAATTTATATTGCATCCAGAAAAACAGGATCCAATCTTAAGCAAATCTTATTTGTGAGCACCATCATTCTCGGCATCGCATTGATCTGTTTCGGGTTGGTAAAAAATTTCCCTTCGGCAATGGTTATTGCTGTTTTGGTAGGTTTTGGTTCCATTGTTCCATTCACGATATCGAACATCATTGTTCAGTCTGAATCCGAGCCACATATGCGAGGGCGCGTCATCAGCATTTTACTTATGGCCATGTTTGGCATGGTGCCGCTCGGTAGTGTCATAACAGGTGCGGTTTCGCAACGTATAGGTGCACCGATAACGGTTGTGGTTCAAGGGATTATTGCGGTAATGCTTGCATTGGTCTTTGTTAAGTTTCTTACCGGATATAAAAAGCAATATCCAAAAGCAGATTTACTTTCTAATGAAACCGAAGAGGAAATAATAGAACGGGTTGGATGAGGTTAACTTTGCCGACCTTTGTCATTTAATAATTAATAACCCAATACGATGGAAAATATTAAATTGAATAACGGAATTGAGATGCCTATCCTGGGATTTGGTGTTTTCCAGATACAAGATGCTGCTGAGTGCGAAAGATGTGTGATAGACGCCATTGAAACAGGTTATCGTCTGATTGACACTGCGGCTTCATACATGAATGAGCAGGCTGTTGGTAATGCCATAAAAAGATGTGGTATTGCAAGAAGTGAATTGTTTGTCACTACAAAACTCTGGTTGCAGGATACCGGATATGACAACACCAAAAAAGCAATACAAAAATCTCTGGACAGATTGCAACTTGATTATCTTGATTTGTATTTAATTCATCAGCCGTTTGGTGATGTTTTTGGTTCATGGCGTGCTATGGAAGAACTGTATGAAGCAAAGAAAATCAGGGCAATAGGCGTGGCCAATTTTAAAATGGATCAAATCATGAATTTGATGGTATTTGGAGCCAAAATACCACCTGCAGTCAATCAAATTGAAACACACCCTTTCAATCAGCAACAGGATGTACAAAAGTTTTTACAAGACAATAATGTCCAAATCGAATCCTGGGGTCCATTTGCCGAAGGCAAGAATAATATTTTTAATAATGAACTGCTTGTTTCACTCGCGACAAAATATAGGAAAAGTGTCGCGCAGGTAATCCTCCGCTGGCTGACACAAAGAGGCGTGATAGCCATTCCAAAATCAGTTCGAAGGGAAAGAATGGTTGAAAACTTCAACATTTTTGATTTTGACCTGAGTACAGATGACATGGAGGCCATCAAAAGTTTAGACACAAATACAAGTTTATTTTTTGATCACCGTGACCCTGAAATCATAAAATGGATGGGTAGTAGAAAACTTGATATTTAACTTTGAAATTAACTAAATAATAAACTATGGAAATAAGACGCAGCGGCTCGCAACCTTCTGATAAAGGTTCCTCAGAATATTTTACAGGATCAGTAAGAATAGATCCCCTTTTCAGCCCGCCCGAACCGGCACGTGTGGCAATGGCTCATGTCACCTTTGAGCCCGGTGCCAGGACAGCATGGCATACACATCCTCTTGGGCAAACCTTAATTGTTACTTCAGGTTCAGGCTGGGTTCAGCGAGAAGGCGGCAGGATAGAGGATATCCACCAGGGCGATGTAGTATGGTTTCAGCCTGATGAAAAACATTGGCATGGTGCCACGGCTACGACAGCTATGAGCCATATTGCTATCCAGGAAAAACTGAATGGTTCGCCGGTAAATTGGATGGAACAGGTAACAGACGTACAATACGGCAAATAAGCGAGGCAAATTAACCACGCATTTCATTCACCCATTTTCTCATAATTTCACGTTCGTTAATAAACAATAAACCTGGAGTTTAAATACACATATTCGGGCATCTTAAAGATTGCCGTGCCGATCATTATTGGCCATCTCGCAGAAAATATCATCAATATTACGGATGCGATTTTTGTTGGGAAGCTTGGTGAGCAGCCATTAGGCGCCGTAGGGTTCGGGTCATTATATTATTATACTTTTGTTTTGCTCGCTCTGGGTCTTTCAACAGGAGTCCAGATCGTTATAGGCCGCCGCAATGGTGAAAAATATTACGGTGCCATAGGCCCAATTGTAGATAATGCTATATATTCATTCATTGGCATTGGCATAGCCTTGTTTATACTGCTTCAAGCAGTTACACCCTTTCTGATACATTCGATATTAAGGTCGCAAATTATTTTAAACCTGGCTTTGACTTATGTCAACACTCGGAGCTATGGGATATTATTTGTTTGTATCATATTAGTCATGAGGGCATTTTACATTGGCATTGGGCAAACTAAAGTTATCATATACATCACTATAGGTTCCGCGCTTATTAATATCTTTTTCAACCAGGTGCTTATATTCGGACATCTGGGTTTTCAGCCCATGGGAATACGGGGATCCGCAACGGCATCTGTCATTGCTGAAGGATGTGCTGCAGTCGGTTATTTCGTTTACACGTTTTACCGAAGTGGGAATAAGATATATGGTTTGTTCCGATTCAGAAAGCCTGATTATGCGATAACCAGGCATGTCATGGGGATAGGCGCTCCCATTATGCTTCAGCGTTGGATTTCCATATCATCATGGCTTGTGTTCTTTATTTTTATAGAGAAAATGGGGGAGAGGGCACTGAGCGTTTCTGCCCTGATGAAAAGTATTTATGTGGTGATGATGATCCCGGTTTGGGGAATCAGCTCTGCTACCAATTCCCTGGTTAGTAATGCCATGGGTGCAGGACGAATTAAAGATATAAGGGACATCGTCAGCAAAAGTATTTTAATAAGTTTCGGAGTTATATTTGTTATTATTCAGGCCAATATCTTTTTCCCGGTTTCATTTCTAACCATTTTTAACAACAATATTGATCTGGTGCATGACGCTGTCGGGCCTCTAAGGATGATCACTGCGGGGTTACTGATTTTTTCTGTAAGCGGTGTGCTGTTTGATGCGGTAACGGGCACAGGTTCAACAAGGATATCATTATATATGGAGCTGACTACCTTGTTTGTATATTTTTCTTACATCGCCGTCGTTGGAACATTTTTCCCCGGATCAATAACTCTGTTCTGGGCATCAGAGATAGTTTATATGGGATGTATGGGACTGTTGGCGTTCCTGTATTTGCAATCTGGCAGATGGAAAAAGATGAAGGTGTAAAAATAAGTCACAAGTGATAAGGGATGAGTGGCTTCCGCCGGTATTATTCTATCTCTTATTTTGATTTCCGAATTCTTATTTACATGTTTGTCCTTAGGCAACTAGTAATAAACTACTTAGAATTCGAAACGCTGTCTTCATGCTTGATAGCAATCGTATCAACCTGGATATTATGACTCTTTAGCGATTGAAAAGCGTCAGGCTTAATAGCACCGGACCCTACAAAAGGATAATTGAGCTCAAGTGCTACAAAAAGTAGTATTGCAACGAGACCACTTACCCCAAAAGCCAGCCACAAATGAAACTTCTGATTTTCGATATAGAAACAAGCGCTGTAAAATATGAGAAGTACACCGCCACCTATCAATATCGCCCAAAGTATCAATGGCAGCTCAGCATTTGCAGTATTTACCCTCGATCTCCTTGCGATACTCAATTCATTTAAATTCGAAATCATTTCAGCATAGACCGTCTGTTCACCAAGATCTTTTGGTTTAAACTTTATGATTAAGTTCTGAAGTTTGTTGCGGGCATCCATTGCGTCTTTGCTCTCTTTATTGTGAGCCATCATTGCCCATTCGCTTTCTACAACAATAGTTACATATTTTTTGGCGCAGGAATCTATGGAGTATCCAACATGTGGAGGAAGGCCTTTAGCGTCCCGGTAAATATTGCTTAGGGCATCAGCCTCCGTATCAATATTGCTTTTTACATGGTCGTAATTTTCCCAGATGGCAATAACAATGAAAGCAAGGAACACGCCGTATAATATCCCGATCATACTTACATATATACCAGTGACTTCCTTAAATTTTTCAAGTTCTTCAGAGGTAAAAACTTTTCTTAAAATTTTGAAAGCTATATAAGTGACAACGAAAGAAAGAACAATGGCAAGTACGAGAATAAGCCATGCAGGAAAAATAGAGAACAAAGTTTCCATTAAAGTTTGTTTTTAAGTGTGTTAGCACATTGCTTTAATGGCAAAACTAACAATACTTCTGATATATGGGGAAAAAATATGGAGTAAATATTTTTTTTCTTTGTCGGAAAGATGGCGCTGGGTGGCTCTTTGTAGTTCAGCCAACTTTAATGATTTCTTAACGATTTGATAATTTCATCCTCGCTAACATTGCACCTTTAAAACACAGCTGCATAAATTAATAACAATCAATGAATAAGTATTTTTTTACATTGCTTTCAATGGGTTTTTTTTGCATCGCAGTCACAAACGCACAAAAACTTCCTTCACCGGCACATATTGTCCTGGTAATTGATGAGAACCAATCTTATAATGGGATCATAGGTTCATCTTCAGCGCCTTATATCAATTCACTTTTGAGTGATACCAATACGGCGTTGTTTACATCTATGTACGCCAATTCTTCCGCTGCAAGCCAGCCAAATTACCTGTATTTGTTTTCCGGCTCAGATCAGGGGGTAACAAGTAATACTATTGCCAGCAACACACCTTTTACAACCTGTAATATCGGAGCATCATTACTTGCTGCTGGCAAAACATTTTCCGGGTATTGTGAGGGCCTGCCTTCTGTGGGATACCTGGGTACGACTTCCGGGAATTATGACCGCAAGCATAATCCCATCAGCGATTGGCAGGGAACCCTTGCAAACAACTACCCGGCATCATGTAATAAACCCTATTCTGCCTTCCCTACAGATTACGATTCTTTGCCAACTTTCTCTTTTGTTGTCCCTGATGAAGTGGACAATATGCACAGCAGTACTATTCAAAATGGTGATACCTGGTTAAAAAATAATTTCACCAACTATATTGCCTGGGCCAAAAAGAATAACAGTCTCTTTATTTTCACCTTCGATGAAGACGATGGAACTGCAAATGAACATATCGCACTTCTTTTTATAGGTCAGATGGTTAAGGGCGGGTCTTATTCTGAAAACATTTCATTTTTAAATGTCCTGAGAACTATTGAAGATATTTATAAATTACCGACCTGTGCTGGCAGCGCAACGGCTGCTGACATTACAGATGTGTGGAAAGCCAACTCTGGTATTGCAACAGATCAGTTTTCTGCCAATTCTCTCGATATCTGGCCGGTTCCAGCCAAAGACATTCTCAATCTAAATATTCATTCGGCTTCTTTTTCAGATAATACGGCATTGTCTGTCTATGATCTTGCAGGAAGAAAAATTATTGGAAAAACATTGGCTATCCAACAAGGAGGGAATAACTTTTCAATCGACATACCGGGGATGATACCTGGAGTATATTACCTGACACTGAATGGAAAAGATTTCAACTTTAGCAGGAAGTTGATTATTCAATAGTTCGGACGTGCGAATTGATTGAAGCATAAACACTTTTAAATAGATCATTAGAAAGGCGTGGCCTTTAAATCCAAATCCATGAAGAATGTAGCCTTCTTTTTTTGTGCTTTCATTTTGATGTCGGTCATCCATGCTCATGCTCAAGACACTTCGAAAGCAGTCTTCAAGCCGTCGGTAAAAGTGCATGGAATGATTTTCGGTGATTTTGAATATCGGCCGCATTCCGATTCACTTTTAAGAGGAACAACTCAATATGCAGGAATCAGTTATCCTAGTCCTATAAATTACAGCTCTTTTGATGTTCGTAGAATATATATCGGCGCTGATTTCGTATTTTCAAAACACGTTTCAGGATCCATCCTTTTAGCCAATGAAGGAAATACAGATGATCAGAGAAACCCGGTTTTCTCAATAAAAGAGGCTGATATTATATGGAAAGATCTTTATAAGAATGCAGACCTTTATATTGGCAGATCAACTACCCCTGCATTTGCGCTTTTGACCGAACAGGTTTGGGGTTACCGCAGTATTGAAAAAACGATTGCAGATATGAGATATATTGCCACAGCTGTAGATCTCGGAGTGGCTATTCGCGGAAGATTTAATGATCAGGGAACATCTGGCTATAACCTTATGATCGGCAATGGGAGTGTGGGCACAATCCCAAATGGGCAAAAGGCAGAGGACGACATGTTTAAAAAGTTTTATGCCGATATCTGGGCCAAAATATTCAATAAAAAAATCATATTGGATCTATATGCAGACTATGAGAGAGATCAGCTTACTGATCTTGCTACGGGCAGGCCATTTCATAAATCTAAAAGTACCGTTAAAGGTTTTGTAGCTTATCAAACGGATGCCATAACTATTGGTGTAGAGGCATTTATCCAGGAAAATCAGAATTTCAGCATATTCACCAAACCCGGATCAACGATTGCAGATACTGCAAATGCCTATACAGCAGGTATATCTGGTTACGTACATGGTAGGATCATTAAAAACAAACTCGGATATTTTGCACGATACGATGCCTTCACCCCTGACCTGGATTTTAACCCTGCATATACTTATTCTACGGGCAATATTACCTACAACGAAAATTTTATGACGGCCGGTTTTGATTGGATGCCTGCAAAAGACCTTCACATCATGCCAAATATCTGGGTCGACGGCTATCATGACCAGGTAGCGAAAGAAGGCCGCGCCAAAAATGATTATGACATGTCTCTAAGGCTTACTTTTTACTTTGTTTATAATTAAATTACCAATTACGGGACTAAAAAACTAATTCTTATCCAACCTCTTATTTCTTTGCTTCTTCAAGCATGGAAATGATCCTATCAAGCTTATCTATATCCATTGCATTTAATCTTAGAAGCAATTCCTCAATTTCTTTTTTAGCATCCACGTTGGTTTTAAAATCTTCAAGGGCCTGTATTCTGTCCCGATCGCTTTGACGGTTTTGTGCCATCATAATAATGGGGGCTGCATAAGCAGCCTGTGTGGAGAATAAAAGATTGAGAAGAATATATGGGTATGGGTCCCAATGATAAATAAACCCAATGATGTTAAATGCCATCCATACGACAACCAAAACCGTTTGAATGATGATAAATGACCATGAGCCCATGCCATTGGCTACAGAGTCGGCAATACGTTCCCCAAAGCTCCGGGATTCTTCATCTTTTTGATGCCAGGTCTTTGCTGTTTTTATTTCACTTGTTTCCATGATTGAATTTTAGATTTTTTTGAGATTGAATTGCAGAATCAATTTTATAGTTCTGCACTTAGAATTAAGAGATCCAAATATAGGCTAATTCAAATGAACGACAAATCTCCTCCTTGTTCATCGAATTTCTATTCTTAATAATATCATAAAGAACTGAGGCTTTCTTTAACAATTTGTTAAAACTGCCTTCTCAATGCAGCAACAACAATACCCCACCTTCGTGGTGACAAAACATCCTGTCATTTGATCACTACCTGGCAGGAATCAATTTTTAGTTAAAGGTTCGTTTTTTCGTTTATGAACAGTTACAACAACATCATCAGAAACCCTACAAAAACTGTCTTTATTACCTTCATGTCCTATCAAACAAGTTTACCAATTTAATCTCTAAATAAACACTAATTATGAGGAATCCGTTACTTAAATCAAAAACCAAAGCGTTTAATTTTCGAAAGCCTGGGCTGATCCTGGCTTTTCTGGCATTGAGTTTAATACCTTCTTTAATTAAGGCACAATCTGCTTTCGGACCTGGGCATCTTGTGTACTACAGGGTTGGTGATGGGACCACTACTCCTTTAACCTCTGCTGCATTCCCAATAAATTTTGTCGAAATGGATACAGCGGGCTCTGTTATACAAACTGTAAGTGTGCCTACTTCAACTCTTACGGCGGACGGAACGGCTGGTTCTGAGTGCGAATTGACTTTGAGCGCTGATGGAACAACGCTGGTATTTGCCGGTTATACAGCAACTCCCGGAACGACCGGCGTTAACTCAAATGCTGCTGCTTCTATTTTGCATGGCATCGGGTTTGTAAGCCAGGCCGGCACCGTAAGTGTCGCTACTACTTTTGCAAATACGCCCACTAGCTCTGGGGCGTATGAAGGCAATAATACGAGAGGTGGGTACTTTAACGGCACCGGAATCTGGGCTACAGGAAATGATAATAAGAATACGACCAGTGGCTCAGGTCTTCATTATACCACCACCACCAATGGATCATCGAGTGGGGGAGGGATAGAGTTAAATCCTTATACTACCGGACTTGTTAATACTACAGGTTGTGGCATATTTAAAGATCAGTTGTACTTCTGCTCCACAAAAACCTCACCACCAGGTGTATGGACTTACCCGGTAATACCAGCGCCAACAACTGCACAGACGGCACTTCCAACCCAGGTAGCAGCTACCGTAGCAGCTACCAGCATTTGGAAGGCAATATTACTAAATACAGGTAATACCAATAGCAGCGCGGCTAACGGTGCACCTGATGTGATGTATGTATCGGACGAATTCCGTATTTCAAAATTTTATTGGAATGGAACTACATGGGTTTCTGCAGGATACGAACATCATAACGTATATGGTTTTGCAGCATCAATGAATAGTTCAGGTCAAATTGACTTGTATTGTGTTTTAAACGAAGGAGCCGCAGGCAATGCCATTTATAAATATACGGATTACTCATCAAGAACTGCAAATATTAATACAACCAGTCCGGTAAGTGCGAGTCTTGACTCCACATTATTAGTACCCGCCAGTTCATATTATTTGTATGGTGGCATAGAATGGGCGCCTTCCCAAACCAGCGCCATTGCCGCATCAGCTTATTCCTCTACGATAGCATCAAGCGGTAACATAACAGCAGGCAATTACGGTGATATTACCATCCCAAGCGGGGTGACGGCAACCTTAACAGGCAATATATACATTAACGGTACCCTGACTGTACAAAGTGGAGGGACTCTTAAATGTGGAAACTTCTTTGTCTTTTCTCCTCAGGGCAATTTTGGTACTTTTAACTTACAAAGTGGTGCAACCCTTGAAACAAAAGATGATAGCGGGGTTACAAACTATACGGCTACCGGAAGCATACAGTGTTTCAGCCGCTTTTATAACCCCGGAGCCAATTATGTTTATGATGGTTCTGTGGCACAATTCACAGGAAACGCACTGCCTTCATCAGTGGCTTCCCTGACAGTAAATAATTCAAATGGCCTTACCTTAAGCGCTCCAGTTTCTGTTACAAACGCGCTGACGTTAACTTCAGGTATTGTAACCCTGGGAAATAATAAACTCACGATAGCTTCGGCAGCATCCATATCAGGTGCCAGCGCTTCAAATTATATCGCTACCAATGGAACAGGTACCCTTGAAATGACGGCTGGGACAAGCGGCGCATCTTTCCCAGTGGGTGTAACCGACTATAACCCTCTGAAAGTAGCTACATCTACAAGCACGTCCACAGTTGATGTGGGTGTTTCTAATTCTATTACAAATTCGCAAAATGTTGCCCTTTCAAACCATGCGGTGAACAGAACCTGGAGTGTAACCCTACAGTCCACTTCCACAGTAACTGTGACTCCGCAATGGAATAATTCAACTGACCTCGCAGGGGCTGCTTTCGCTACTTCATATAGTTCTGTGGCATCACGGACTTCTTCTACAAATTGGACTTTGTCTCAATCAGCCGGAGCAGCCACAGTGGTTTCCGGAACCTTGTATGACCGTGCTTCGGGCAGTATTGCCATGGCCGGTTCTACTGCTTATCAAGTTGGTGTGTTAGACAGCACATCAGGATACAATACAACTCCGTTTGTCTCTGGTAACCTTGTGGTAGAACGTGTGGGTGATGGCGTATCTGGCACTTTGACAAGTGCGGCATACGGCGTTAGTTTTTTAGAATTTACAACTTCTCCGGCGACTGTTACCTCTCAATCAGCATATACAATTGCAACGGCTCCCCAGTTCCAATACTATATACGCCTTTTGTAGTTGATCCTGTCGAATAATACAACTGATCTTTAAATGCATTAATTACCCTTGTATTTGTAAACTGAGTCGATCCGGTAATAACAACAGTTCCTGCTCCGCTTGAGGAGCCGTTGACAACGTTGCTATAATGGATACCAGCGGTAGGAGTACTCGCGTCAACTCCTGTTGCCCAGATATTGGTTGATCCATCATAATATGCACACCTTATATTATTAGAACTTCCAAAGAATGCCCCTCCTCCAATTGAATTCGGGAACCATGTAGGAGTGCTTATTTTACCATTATGATCTACTAAACCTACTACCCTGTTTATGTTAGCGGCTGAATTACCTTGAACACTT